>TARA_R110002153_G_scaffold53177_2_pt1 | contig 57595 bp, 58 predicted proteins | sample TARA_R110002153 | Tara Oceans TARA_R110002153 (sample SAMEA4398193) | marine metagenome | biome: Polar Biome; feature: [SRF] surface water layer (ENVO:00010504); material: water (ENVO:00002006), including particulate matter (ENVO:01000060) such as... | depth 5 m | reverse complement strand
GCAATTTTCTTTGTTTCTGAATTTGAAATACTATCAAAAATTGTATCTGACTCTGCAGAGTTAAGAGATGTTTGTATGCTATCATCTGTACCGTTAAGATAGTTAGAAAATTTATCCATCTCTTGAATCCATTGACTTAAGTCGTCAAACATTTGTCTTTGTTGTGAACCTACTGGTGAACCATCTGATGTTTCAGGAACGTCAATATCAAAATCTTTAACGTCTGTTTCAGGCTCTAAAGTTGATTGCATTGCTTCGACATCGTCAAGTTGTTCATCATCTTGCTCATTAAGAAACTTAATAAATTTTTTACTGTATAAACTCATATTATTATTTATAAATATTTATATGCAAAACAAAGGAAAACTAAAAATGTTTGTTGAACAATTGTTAGGTGAAGATCAAATACCTGATGTCAATCGTGAAGTAGGCGGTATATCCTCAGATACCCCACCTCAACAGGTAGATGTTAACGATTTACTTCGAAGACAAGCATCTGATGGTAAAGCTCCAAAATTGGACCAATATCCATTAAATTCATTTAATGGTATATTATCTGACTTATTTATAAATGTACAAAATACAATAAGTATGCTAAAATCAGCTTACAATAATCCAAGTATAAAAGATAAACAAAGTGTAGAAGATAGTTATAAAGTAGCTAAATCAATGGAAAAACAAATAGTTGATTTAAGCAAAAAAGTTATTAAAATTAGATAATGAGAAAATACGTTATATCGATACTTTTAACTGGGTGTATTAGTGCATTATTCGGTCTGATATTTATTGATAATTTTAAAGTGGTATTTGCTATTGCTACATTGTTTCAGTTTATTGGTTTCTATATTTTCAATAATATATATGAAAATTTACTTCAAAGAAAAGCAATTGAATTATCAATAGAATTTGAAAAGGAACGATCCAAAGGTATGGTAACTGTTAGCTGTCCAACCTGCGGTAATATACAACAAATTCAAATGGCAATTAATACTGATAAATTATATGAATGTTCTAAATGTAAAAAGGAAATAAAAGCAAGTAATGCTACTAATACATTATTAACAACCAATCCTATATATACTCAAGGATGAGTGAATTAGAAAAAGTAACTACTATTGTAGAAAGTTCTTTAAAAGATGTACCGGAAAATAATGAATTTCCGTTTGACCAGTTAAAAAGATCATTAAAAGAGTCTTTAAAAATGGATGAATTTGATGCGGTCCAACAAGGATTAGTAAAACAAAAAAATAATAAAGAAATTGATGTATTAAAGACTTTTTTGGAATTAATATATAATGATGTAAACGAGATTAATAGTAAACAGACAGGGGATGATAAAATATTTTTTAATATAAATAAAAAGATCTTATTATCGAATTTACAAAATTCTCATGAAATTCTTAAAATGTATAAATTAAATGGTGATAAGCTATTATATACGCTTTTAGGAACCCTTATACAATATGTATATGAAAGAAGATCAAAGTAATAAAGAAGAATATGATATCGATTTCTTAGCTCGATTTGCATGCTTATATGAAGGTGTTAATATAGCATGTCAAAGAGCAGAACGAATTGGTTTTGATTCAGAAAAAAGTAATGTTTGGATTAAACCTACCGCTTTCCAGAAGTATGTTAAAGAAAGATATGGTGATATGAAATATAATATGCAACAGGAACAACGAGGTGTACAAGTAGATGAAATATATCCCTGGGACCAAGTTTATAAATAATACCACAAGACAAACCAGGCTTTTTAAACGTGGTGTGGTGTATAAACTATCTAATATTAAATTTATAGATGAACAGTATGAATATACATTTATATTGCCTGATAGAACTTTAAAAACAGTTAAGTTTGAAAGCTTGGAAATAGCTGATGAATTTCTACAAAATATTGTAGTTTAATAATAATCACCATATACGTCAGTATCATTAACTGACATATCGAAGACATCTGTTTTACTAGTATTATCTGCATTAGTCTCATCATAACCATCTCGTTTAGGTTGTGATTGAGGATTTTCACCACCAGCTAATCTACCAGCAAACGTATCTTCATATATTTGACTATTACCTGATATGTTACTTGTCAAATTATTGAAAGGTATATTAGGCTCAAAGCTATAATCTAGCCGTTTAGCTTTAATTAAGAAGACGTAATGACCAGCCAGATTATTAATTTGTGCAACATCTTCATCAAGCTTTTCTGTTATTTCAAAATATTTGGCTTGACGATTATTAGGTCTATCATCTCCATATTCACTTAACTGGAATACATCACCAGCTTTAGGTTCAACAATATTATATTGTGTTTCCCAAACAGCACTTAATGTATAAAATTCATCATAAAAAGATGAAATATGGATATAAGCAGTTATATCATCATCACTCTGAAATCCAAATTGAGATAATGTTATAGCATTTTCATTTAATGTAGCTGCGATAATTATTTCTCTAGACGGAGCAAACACCTTTGTTGGTTCTTCTCCATATATATTATTTGCACTTAATACATTGAATGTATTGACAAAATATTTAACCTTAACTCCAAATTGATTAATTTCTTCTCTCCACCAGTTACTAAATAGAAAGCGTTCAGATTCTTGAATACTTTTATCAGTAAATCTATAACATGCTTCATCAACTACTTGCATGCCTGGGTAGCAATCATTGTAATTTGTACTCATTTTCTTAAAATAAAGTTGTTTGTTTTTGTATCATAGTATAGCTGTATACCTGTACTACCTATCTTTTTTATTTCACCTTTTATTGGAATAACATTATATTCTTTTCTTATATATTCTAAATCTTTACTATCACATACTCTCATACCTGTTTTATCTTTTAACGATTCAATCTTAGGGTTCTTAGACGGGTCAATTTTAACATAATCTGGTATAATTTTTTCACTATTATCTTTCCTCGTATACCCATTACTTGAAGCCTTAGGTATAGATCTATGATGCCGGTGATTTACCCCGACTTGAGGTCCGCTATATTTGTTCTCAAAAAACTTCTTAAAGAGCTGCATACTTATATTTATACAAAAAAAAGCCGTAACCAATAAAGTTACGACCTTTTTAAATTTGACTTTTTTAATCCTAAGCAAACAAGTCGCCAGCTTTACCAGCTTTGCCTGCTACTACATTCTTCTTTGATTGAAGCTTATGACCTGCTGAATCTGGAAGATCTTGACCAGCACCATTACTTACTTTCTTTAAAGTACCTGTTGCTTTACCACCAGATGCTCTAACAGTACCTACTTTGTTTTGCTTTGATTGAAGCTTATGACCTGCAGAACTTGGAACTTCATGCATTTCAGTTGCTTCATCAACTGTATCTTCATCTTCATCTTCTTCTGCTTCTTCAAAAGAACTGAAGCCTTCTTCACCTTCGTAATCTTCTGCACTATGATGTTCACCATCTTCGGCTTCCATGTCGTCGTCTCCGCCGATTGCTTCTTTAAGTAGGTCGCAAAGCTTTTCAGCCATATCACGATCTAAGGTGATTGTAACTTCCTCTGTTTCTTCAACGTCAACGTCGCCTTCTTCACCAGCATCAATGCCTAGTGCTTCGAGTTCATTTTGGTCGTCTTCGGACATTACTGATTCAAATAACTTGTCAAATGTAGATTTCATATTATTATTTATAGATTCTTTTATCTTTTTTCCAACCTTTTTATCATATTTTTGGGATGAAAAATTCTCACTATCATATAACTCGTCCTTTTTCTTAGATTTCTTAGGATCAATTGGCTCTTCCATACCTTCAATATCATAAACAGGTTCTGTTGTACCTTGTCCCTTTGTATTCTGTATATTTTGAGCAGCTGTTGAATTCAAATCAACTCCACCTTTACCTGGCTTAAGACCCATCTTCTTCATACCACCTTCAATAGGTCTAGAACCTACTTTACCTTCTTGTATGATGGTGTTATTATATACGTTCCAAATTTCGGTTAGATTATTTTGCTTTGACATGTAAATATTTATTCAATGGTAGCTAAAAATAAACAAAATTACATGAATAACCCGGATTTACCAAATGTCGGGGCTGAATTTGAGTATACACCTAAAATGGTAAAAGAGCTTAAAAAAGCTAAAAACAACTTATTATATTTTGCAGAAAGCTTTTTTCATATCATTTCATTGGATGACGGTAAACAAAAAATAAACTTACATTACTGTCAAAAACGTGCTTTACGTAAAATGCGCGATAATAGATTCTTTATATTATTAGCAAGTAGACAAATTGGTAAGACAACTATGATGACAATCTATGCGTTATGGGTTGCTTGCTTTAATAATGATCAACGTATTTTAATTGTTGCTAATAAAGAAGGCACTGCTATAGAAATTATGAATAGAATTAGATTAGCATATGAAGAGTTGCCTAATTGGTTAAAACCAGGAGTAAAAGAATATGGCAAGACAGCAGTAACTTTAGCCAATGGTACAAGAATAGGTATATCAACAACAACTGGTACAGCAGCTCGTGGTCAATCTGTTAATTGTTTAATTCTAGATGAGCTTGCTTTTATTGAACAACACCTCGTTGATGACTTTTGGAAATCGGTATATCCGATTGTATCAGCTTCAAAAAAATCTAAAATCTTTATTGCTTCAACTGCAAACGGGACAGACAATTTATTTTATAAATTATATACAGGTGCAGAATCTGGCGAATCAAATTGGGCATGTGATAAAATTTTATGGAATGAAATTCCTGGTAGAAATGATAAATGGAAGCAAGACACTATAGCTTCAATTGGTAGCACCGAAGCGTGGATGCAAGAATTTGAGTGTCAATTTATATCAAGCGGTGAAAGTTCTCTAGATTCAGAACTATTGGAAAAGTTAACAACCCAAGCTAAAGAACCAAAATTTGTATTTGATGATGGTCACTATCTATTATGGGATGAACCTAAAGATGATAGAATATATATAGCAAGTGTTGATACAGCAGAAGGTCTAGGTCGAGATGCGTCAGTTATACAGATATTCGATTATACAGACCTTACCAATATAGAGCAAGTAGCTACATATCATAATAATTTGATTTCACCTTATAATTTTACTGAAAAGGTTTATGAGATATTAAAACACTGGGGTAAACCATTAGTAAACATTGAAAGAAATAATAGCGGTGGTCAAGTTGTTGATATTCTTAAAAATACCCATATGTATGAAAATATTGTATCATGGGGAGCAGCTACCGCAAATAATAAAAAGAATAAACAATTAGGTATTGTAGCTCATACAAACACAAAGTATAAAGGTGTTATGAATATGAGGTATTGGTTAAACGAGCTTGAAGCGGTGAAGATAAACGATATACATCTGGTTAAAGAATTAAAGGACTTTACTAAACATACGAATGGTACATGGAGTGCTAAAAAAGGTAAGCATGATGATAGGGTTACAGCTATGATGTGGAATCTAATTATCCTTATAGATGATATTGTTACAACTTATTTCGATGTTGTTAAGTATGATTTAAATAATCGACCTTTAGAGTTGCAGCAATTTGATTACGGTATTAAATATTTTATAGACCCAACTTCGATGTATACAAATGAAAAAGATTCTAGTTACTCCCAAACATTGCCTGTTATAATAGGCAATGCTCAGCAATCAGACAACGAAATGGGTAACTTAATTAATCAAGGATACAGACCATGGCAGATGTAAATCAATCACAATTTAATAAAAGTAGATTAGATAAATTTCTACTTGTTCTCAATTTACCACCCGTTTTAAAGGACTTAAACAAAAAAGATTTCAAAAGCAGAGATAATGATGTAGTAATTGAAAACAGTCTACAGTTTTCTGTATACGGGGCTATCGTACCAAAAGTAGCTGTTCCTGAAGAAACATTAGGCTATGCGGGTCAGACATTCAAAAAATCGACACATACAAGACCTGCTTATAATAATGCAACGGTTAATTTTACAATAGATAACAAGTTTAACAACTATTGGGTGATTTATAAATGGTTAGACATGTTGAATGATGAAAAGCTTTCACAGTTTAATGGTAAAGAATATACAAAAAAAATAACACCTGAAGATTATCAAACTGATATAAGTCTTTATGCTAAAGATGAATATGACAAGAATGTGGTTAAATTCACTTATACAAAAGCATTCCCAGTAAGTTTAGGAGAAATAAACTATAATTATAGGACCGCTGGTGAGGTAGAAACAACGTTTGAATATGCATTCTCACAACTACTAATTGAATTATTGTAATTTACGGAATTTATACCCCGAGAAATTATAAATATTAATATGGCTAGAACAATACAATCACCCGGTGTAGAAATTAAAGAAATAGACTTGACTCTCAGAGCTAACTTACCCATAGGTACATACGTTATGGTACCAGGTTTTGCTGATAGAGGACCAACTGATGAGGTTGTCCAAGTAACCAGTCAAACTGAATTTGAAAATATCTACGGTTTACCAACAACTCCAGCTGAGAGATATTTTTATCACTCAGTTAGACCTCTCTTTAACTCACCAGCTAACGTACTGACATACAGATTACCTTATGGTGCTGATAAAGGTAATGGATTTGGTAACACATATGGAGTATTAGCATACCCATCTAAATTAGCTAGTATTAGCCAAACAGGTTTAGGTGTAACAGCATTAAATGAGGTTGCAATTAGCTTAAACTATAATCCAGCTGACTTAACTACAAATGGTTTAAGCGGTGCTAATTTCTTATTACAAGGGTCATCGGGTAAGACATATAGTTTCGCTTTTGGCTTTGGTGGTGCAGGTCCTGTTCGACTACCATCAGCAACTGGAGCAGCATTATCAGCAACAGTTACAGCCGGTGCAACAACACCGATAGCAACTATTTTAGGTGCTGTACCTACAGCATTTGCTAGTGTATCAGGTATCGGTAAGGAGTTTAGAGAGATTGCAGTTTCAGGTAGTGCAATAACATTTACATTATCTGCTAGTAATTCAGTACCACTTGGTACAAATGTAGCTGTACAGCAATCATTACAAGCAGGTCTTGACGAACCAAATGATGTATATAGTGCTCAGCAGGCAACAGGTACAACACCAGCAGGTGCAAGCAATTTCGGTACTACATTAACAACGTATGATGAGCAAGCAAATGATGTTTTAGCTGTTCTTGGTAAACCAACTCACTTTGAGTTGACCCAGGCTGAATATAATGACATATTAACAGGTAATACATTTAGTTGGAGTAATTCATCAACAAGTACATTTGCTGGAGTTGCCGACTTAGGTAAAGCAGCAATGCTTGTATTGAATAAAGGTCAAACAACTATTGATCAAAGATTCCAAGGATTCTATATTGGTGCATTAGATAATACAAATTTAAACGATGCAACGGATTTTGATGGTATTTTATCAGTTGAAACAGTAGCGCAATCAGCTGCTAAGACAACAAATTATACCACATTACCTGGTCAAAGATTAGATTTCTCTTTATCATCAATATCCGATAATAATACAAGTACATTCGGTCAAGATACAGATAGTATTTCAGAGATCATGGAGAATCTTAATGATTTCGATATATCTTCAAATCTTTTCGATGATACAGTTTCACTTGGTCTTTTCAGACTAAGACAATCACCGTTTACTTCAGATACTATTAAGTTAGGATTTACATTAGCTGAAGGTTATGTCGGTACATTCGATTATCATCGTCAGATTCAAAATCAAAACGGGGGACCACCATCTAAGTTCTCTATTGAAACTCAAGAAGATCAATCACCTAATGTTAGTGTATTAGTTAACGAGTTCCTTAGCCATAAAAACGGTAGTACTTATCTTGATATAAATGGTGTACCATCTAATAAGATTAGATTTGCATCATCTAAAATTGATTCAAATGTAACAACGTCTATTGCAGATAGAACATCTTATTTCAATAATCTATCCGCAAGTTATGGTGCAACAACCGGAGCTCAAGCGCAGACATTATCAGGAGTCGTTGAAAACTTCGTATCGTTTGATGTTAGACCAGCTGATAGCTTATATCCAATTGGTACATATGCAAATTCAAATGCACAGACAAAAGATCTTGGTTCAATACCAGCTAAATTAGATAGATTGTTTGATTCAGTTGAAAATCCTGATATCTATGAATTAGATCTTACTGTTGATGGTGGTTTAACTACTATTAATGCAGTTGCTGAATTCTTAGAGCGTGAAGGTAAAGGTAAGTACTTTGATGATACGGTAGATGTTAGTAAGGCAATCAATGGCTTTTATACATCAAATCTATTGAATATTAGTGAAGAGGCTATAGCATTCAGATCTGATTGGAAGACAGTATTTGATAGATTTGCTCAATTTGCTGAATTCAGAAGAAAAGATCACTTGTTTATTGCTGATTTACCTAGACATATATTCGTTCAAGGTTCAAACTTCAAGACACTTAATGATGACACCAAGAACTTCTCATTAAATATCTCAAGTCCATTAAGAGCTTTCACAGCTGTTACGAATACAAGTTATGCAACAACGTATGCCAATTGGGCTCAAGTATATGATACCGGGTTAGATGATCAAACATGGGTACCATTCTCAGGCACTATTGCAGCGACTATGGTCAATACAGATTCTAATTTCCAGCCTTGGTTTGCACCAGCTGGGTTTACAAGAGGTGTTGTTACCGGGGTTAATGACTTAGCATTATATCCTAAACAAAAGCAAAGAGATCAATTGTATAAGAATTCTATTAATCCAATTGCATTCTTCCCGAATGAAGGTTATGTAATTTTTGGACAGAAGACATTGTTGAAGAAGCCAAGTGCGTTCGATAGAATTAATGTACGTAGATTGTTCTTATACTTAGAAAAAGCTACAGCCCGTACTGTTAAGTATTTTGTGTTTGATCCAAACACATTATTAACAAGAACTCGAGTTATTAATACAATCCAGCCCATATTTGAGAACGTTAAGAATACTGAAGGAGTTTACGATTATCTGCTCGTTTGCGATGAAAGAAATAACACTCCAGATATTATCGATCAAAATGAAATGGTGGTAGATATATACCTTAAGCCGGTAAGAGCAGCAGAATTCATCTTAGTGAATTTCTACGCTACCCGTACAGGTGCTAATTTCAATGAGCTTCTTTAAATCATAAATTAATATAACAAAAACCCTCTTTCTGTTAGAAAGAGGGTTTTTTATGTTTAAATATAGTGTATTGTAAATAAATATTATTATGGCTGATAGTAGACTTACAGATTTACCAAATTTAACGAATCCGAGTGATGATGATGTTTTATATATTGTCGATGTTACACGAGATTCGTCAAATAAAATAACATATTCAAATTTAGTTACAAATACTATTGATTCGTTAAGTGCTTATTTGACTGACCTTAAGCTTCCGGATATTAATCAAATTATTACAAATGTAAATACTATTTCTGGTAACCAAGATGATTTTGCATTACAGACAGGTTTAAATAGTACAAATACTAATTTAGTAAATTTACAAGGTACTGTAGCAACATATGGTGGATTTATAGATAACAATATAACTGATATAACAGCTTTATCTAGTTATATTGACGGTAAAGGTTCTAGTGACAAAGTTAATAATAACCAAACAAATATTGATACGGTTTCAGCAAGTAATATGCTAAAAGCAAGTCAAAGCGATCTCAATAATAATACAACCGCCATTGCAACAAAAGCAAATCAAACGGATCTTAATACAGTAAGTGCTAGCAATTTGAATATTGACGTGCAGTTAGCCAATATTACCACAAATGTATCAGACAATAGTCAGGATATAATAAGTTTATCTGGTGATGCTGTTACACAATTTGAGTTAAATACATCAGTTGTACAATTATCATCCACTACAGATAGATTATCTGCAGTAGTAGAAGATTTTATAGGGGATGCTATAGATACTCAATTTGAAATACGACCATTTAACGTATCGTTAACGTCGCAGTCGCATTTATTAACAACTTTCTATGATATTAATGAAATTGATCCCGTAGAGATACCTCTAACCAGTACTAGTATAACAGCAAATTTAAGCAGCTATGCATTAGATTCTCTCGGTTGGAAAGGGTTAATAACCAATATTTACCCTATCAGTGCCGGAGCAGCACAGGTATCTGTTTTTAACCCAACACTAAATACGGTAAGCTTCACCGATACACAGATTGTAATGATGATATTAGGTTAATTAAATTGATTAAAATAATAAAACAATTAATACATTTGAATAAATAATTATATGGCCGATGTTAGACAAACAATTCAAGATTTTTATACACAAGCACAAGTTAAAGACTTTGCAAGAACAAATTTATTCAGAGTGCTAGATATTAGTTTAGGTGGTACTGATGTAGAGTTTGGCGAAGAAGAGATGGTATATGCAACAACTGCAACTTTACCTGGTAAGAGTATTACAACAATACCAGTACCTTATATGGGATTAAATTTTAATGTCCCTGGTAATGTTCAATATGATGGTAGTGATGCATATGCAATTGAATTTCGTTGCGATGAAAAGTATGATTTAAGAAATAAATTTTTACAGGTTGTAGCAGATACTTTTGATGATGCTGATTCAACTGGTAATTATTTTACACCAACTGCTGATTCAGTTATTGATCTCGTTCTTTTAGATAAAGAAATGAATAAAGTAGATCAATACCAGTTAGTTGGATGTGCAATTAAATCAGTAGGCCCAATGAGCTTTGATGTAACTGCAGCTGGTACAGAACAAAAGTTTAGTGTAAATTTATCATATCACTATTTTAGACAAAGAAGTTAATATAATTTCCATAACCCGGATTGAGTTAATCTTAATCCGGGTTACTTATGTATAAATATAATCATACCTATGAGTATATTAAATTCAGTAAATAACGCTATTCAAGGCGTATCTAATAAGACAAATAGTTTACTTGGTGGATCAATAGCGCAACCAGGACTCTCTTTATTAGGTACTAATTTACCATTTCAGCCATTAATTAGCTTTAGGGATAATTTCATTGACAGTTTAGATCAATGGTCTAACTCTATACCTTTAGATACTCAATTTATCGTGTTGTTTGATAGCTTCCCTCAAGGTGTCTCAACTAATGTTATACAAAATCTTGAACCTATCGTCCAAAGTACAGGGTTTGATATCGATCTACCTAAGAATGTAGTTACAAATTTTAAAAACCAAGGTATGGTTGGTTGTATATTCGTTAACGGTTTTAATATAGGTGGTGAAGAGCTTGATTATGCTGATGCCAGTATACAAAATAATAGAGGTTTTATACCAGGTACAATATTAACAAATCGAAAAGCTTTATCAAATAACACATTAACGTTAGAGTTTAGAGAAACTAATACATCATTTAATGATTTTGTTATAAGACCATGGTTAATACTTGCTAGTCATTTCGGATATGTAGCAAGAGATATGTCAGACCCAGTTGAAGCTCTTAAAAACTGTAAAACAAATATAACAATTGTTCAGTATACAAAAAGTGATAAAGGTTTATCACAGATACCAAGAAAGACATGGAGATTTTATAACGTAGTACCAGTACGGACATCAACTAGAGATGCCAATTACGGTACCAACGATCAAGTAAAAAATATCGATACAACATGGATATATGATAAATATGAAATACAAGCAAATTTATATTTAAATATACCAGATTTGTTAAAAACCTTAAACCCTTTTAAATTCTAATATATGGACTCTTTAGCTAACTCATTACTGCTTTTAACGAAGACCAACTCTAAAATAGTTGATAAAATTAAAGAGGCAGATGCAAAGATTGATTCTGTTATTATAAGCAGTACTCAATCACCTAAGATAACAGACGTTGAAGGTAAAGCATCAAATAAAAGTAAGATAACGAGTGGTAAAGATAAAACTGTAAACCCTAGCGTTAAAGTTAAAGCGGATGTAATAGATAAAAAGATTGTTTCTACTGTTGAAAAACCTAAAACTGTAATCATTTCTGATTTTACAAAGGAAGCGTTAACCGATCTAACAGGAATTCTCGGTAAACGACCCGCATCTAAAGAGACGGTAGATAGTGGTGAACCACCAAAGAAGAGTAAAACAGCAATGAAAGTTATTGGTTATCTAGCTGCTGCAGCGGGTTCGTATGCTATTATTAAAAACTTTAAAATAGAAAATATACCTGGTTTGATAACAGGTTTACAAAAAGCACGTAAATCTGTTACAAAATTGACAGATAAGATGAAAACCGGTGTTGATAAAATGAAAAACGGTGCTAAAAATATAAAATCATTTTTTACCAAATCCAAAGATGCAGTAAAAAATATGATACCTAAAAACTTAAAAGCATCAGTAACAAAAAGTGTGGATGCTGCTAAAGGTGCAGTTAAAAATTTAGGTAGTAAGATAGGATCAGTAGCAGACGACGCTGTATCCGGGTTGAAAAGTCAGATGGATAACGTCGCGACGAAAATGGGTACTTTTGCTAAAAATCTTGGGTCTGGGCTTAAATCTATTACTAGTAAAGTCGGAGGAATGGCAGGGTTAGCAGACGACGGTGCAAAATCTCTTGCTGCAGCTGGTGGTGGTGCAGCTAAAGGAGCTACTAGCGCTGCAGCGCCTAAAGCTCCTGCACCTAAAAAGGTAGGATTTTTTGGTAAACTAGCAGGTAAAGCTAAAGGAGCTGTTACCACCGTGGCGAGTAAAGCTAAAAATGTAGTTGTTAAAGGAGCGACCGCAGTTAGTAACGTTGCAGGAGCAGCTAAAGGTGCGGTAGTTAAAGGAGCGTCAGCTGTCAAAAAAGGTGGAGTTGCTGTTGCAAAAAAAGCTTTTAAGGTTGGAGTCAAAGCTTTAGGTGGTGCAGCTAAAGTTGGAAAAGTTGTGGTAAAATCTCCTTTTTTAGCACCAATTGTTGAAGGAATTTTTACTTACAAGGATATAACAAAAGCAATTGAAGAATATAAACAGGGTGAAATAGATAAAAAAGAGTTAGATAAGAAAGTTGGTACACGATCAATTAAAGGAATTGGCGGTATTATCGGTGCAGTTGCAGGTGGTACACTTGGAGCTGCAGCATTAGGAACGTTATCTTTTGGATTAGCTGCCCCTTTAGGAGCTATACTTGGTGGTATCGGCGGGGACATGGCTGGTAGATTCGTAGGTGGTGTTATTGCAGATGTTATTGGTGATAAAACTGATAAGTTTGGTGAAGGTATAGTAGATAGTAATGTCTTTAAAAATAAAATGATGGCAGAGTCATCTGACCAAGCACCTGACGGTGAAGCACCTGATGGTCAAGCACCTGATGGTCAATCACCGGTTCAATTAGATCCACCGATTCCAATTGAAGATGGTATTATTACAAAAGCTGGTCAATTGATAAAACCTCATGCTGAAGACTTTTTATATGCTATGAAAGATGGGGGACCACTAGTCAATGCAATGGCTGGTGATAATAAAGCAACTGAAAAAAATAATGAATTATTATCTGATTTTAAAGCAAACAGTCAAAAATTATCGGTAAAGCAAATAGAATTATTAGAAAAAAATAACAGTTTACTTACAATGTTACAGAGTAGTATTGTTGAGTTGAATAGCAATGGTGGTGGATCTAATCCTAGTAGCATTGTAAGTAGTAGTAATAGTAACGTAACAAATGTGAATTTTAAAAGTCCTGGGTTACGTGATATTCAACTAAGTTATGGCTAATTTTAATTATATAGATATCCAATTTTTAGATAAAACTCACACAATTAAAGAATTATCGTTTATAGAATTTAAAAATTTTCTTAAAAGAATATATGGATCAACAGATATAATAAATACATTTAATGAATTAATAACACATTGTTATAAAGGAAGTAATAAGTTAAATTATGTTGAAAAAATATTAGTATTACTCAATATTCGTGGTCTTATATTTGGTAATGAAGTTTCATTTTCACAAAACGAAAGGGATATAAATATCAATATACAAGAAATTATCGATTCCTTTAATATAAAGTCCAAAGAAATTGAGTATCAGATAGGTGATAACGTATACGTATTTAATTATATTTTTGATAACCATATACCAATAAATAAACTTGAGTTTATATCTAATAGTTTAATGAGAATTAATGATATAGATGTTACCGATATCTCTGATAAAACTGAACTTATACCAGCATGTAATTTTAACGAATTATACGATTTAATATACGAGAAATTTTATAATGGTAATTTTTACATTAAAAAGTTAGATTACGATATAAATTTTTCGAGTATTTATACCTTTTTAGAGAGTATTTTTAAAAGCGATTTAATGAGTCTATATGAAATGGAATATAAATTACGTGAGGTTTTAAATTTTAATACATATGACTTAGAAAATATGTCATTACCAGAATGTAAAATGTTTATGAATTTCTACGTAAGAGATCAAAACGATAAAGAAAATAATTGATTTTTAATATTCCTGTATTATATAATAGTATGAGTAGTATTAATGAAATTATTAACGATCTGAATTCGTTAAAATCTGATATACAAGTTTATATCCCTTCTATTAAAAGTATTAAAAAAACTAAAACATTAAATTTAAAACAGCAAAAGGAATTACTAGATAATTTATCTGAATCAAATTTAAGTCTTTTAACGTTTTTCAATGATGTATTTGGAATTATCAATACAAACTGTTCAGAGGATAGCAAAGTTATCAATGTAATTGATAGACCTAATATATTATTATCGTTGAGATGTGACATCAATAAAATCTATGAAGAGGTAAACTTAGAAGATTTACTTAAAAGGAATAAAGACATCTCTTTACCAGATCTATCTAAACAAATTGAAACAGAACATTTTATATTTGATGTTTCTTCACCTAGCATTCAAAGAGACTTTAATGTCAACTCATACCTTGTCAATACATTTAATAATGAAGAAAAAATACTCGGTAAGTTGTATATAAATGAATTATCAAAGTTTATTAATAAAATTAAATTTAAATCCAGTGAAAATGTAATTGACTTCGATGCTGAATCTAACGGTAATAGGTTTAAAATCTTAGAAAATATGCAATCATCAAATTTCCAAGAAATTTATAGCTTTATCAACGATATACGAGATAAAGAAGTTGAGTACTTAACATTAGATGGTACGCAAATTGATTTAAGTCCTGAATTTTTTGTATTGTAGAATTTACAGACCGTAACAGTAAATTTGCTATTAAATATTATTAATGGCAAACAATTTATGGAGTCTAGTATTTGGTCAAGACGGTACATTACCGGTTCTCATTAGAACTGGTTCAAACGTTCAACCGGATCAGATAAATTATATAACAAATACAGTATATAGTAATTTAAAAACATATGCTGATGATATTAATGTTGTAACAGATTTTCCATGGACTAAAAGTCCTAAATCTAGCCGTCTAGACGTTCCTCGATTAGTACTCAAAGAGAAGAGGATTAAAACAAATAGTACTATTAGTAATTTTGCTTATTCGATTAATACTGTAACAGATATTGCTAAAACAGCTGGTAAAGTGGTAAATGCATTTGGAACAAAAATTGGTAGTGGTGAGAATGCGAGTGTAATTCAAAAAACAGCTGGAGCGGCTACAGCTGCAGCAGGTACAGTTATATCCGATACCGCTACCGCTATTGAAGATGTTAGTAATACTGTAATGAATGCAGTTGCAGATGATTATGAAAATTTTGGTGAGAATAGTGTATTAACACCTTATAATGGTTTATATAGACTTGAAAAAACAGGATTTAAATATATATTTCCATATTTGGATGATAATTATAGAGAGCTTGAAACTAGTTTAGGTGATGCTGGACAACAAAATATTATATCTGATGCACTTAGTAAAGTTAATGATATGGGGTCACAAGCCGCCGGTGCTTTATTTGCTTTAAGACCAGGAGTGTATATTGAAGAAGCAAAACAATTTGCAATGACTCAGGATGGTCGTAGTATAACTGTAACATTTCCATTATTAAATACAGGTAGTTATGAAGAAATTTCACGTAACTGGCAATTATTATATGGGTTAGTTTATCAAAATAGACCTGGTAGAATAACAAAAACATTAGTAGATATACCAGTAATGTATGAAGCATTTATTGAAGGTATGTTATATATGCCATATTCATACATTACTGGTATAAAAGTAGATTTCCTCGGTAATAGACGAACAATGGGTATAAATTTACCTGTTGTCGGTTCAGACGGAGACGGGGCTGGTAAAAAAATAAATACAGTTATACCTGATGCGTTTAATGTTACTATTACATTAAGAGGGTTAAACGATGAAACGAGAAATTTTTTATATGAAAGCATAACACCGGGAGTGGTAACTTCAAGAGCAGGTGATAGCGAATTCTCTGGAGAAGCTGAAGGAGAACTTATTTAATAAATATTTTTATACTATGGACGGACAATATCAAAATAATATAGATGAATTACCTAATTTAGAGGATTACAGATATGAAAATATATTTAAAATATATCAAAAAGGTGATAAAAATTTTTATTACTATAATATATTGAAGAAAATTGAAATACCTGACAACATGTCTGGTGGTTTAATTTCTAGTGTTAAGTTAGATCGAAATATCCCACTGACAACGTTATCATACAACTTATACGGTACAACTCACCTTTGGTGGTTAATATTAATTGTTAATAAAATTCAGAATCCAATTAAAGATTTACCATGTGGTTATGATGTAAAATATGTTAAGAAAAATTATATAAAGACAGTTATGAGTTCTATAACCAACCAATTGCAATGAGATTTGATGATACAATTAATGCAATATTCAAGCAAGATAATGAGTTTTTAGCTAGAATAGATCAACAAAACTATATATTTAAAACTATATTTTTCAACCCGGATAATAATTTAATCCCTTTACCGCAACAATCGTTAAAGACTTTAACAATAAGTGATAATATATTTGAACCTTTTAATAAAGGCTCTATTATTTTTATAAACAATCAAGATGCGTTTGAAAGATTTACTCTTACAAATTCGGATACTGAATTTTCAACAAATAAAGAAACAAATTTTGGTAGTTATAATTATAGAGGGGATGGTAGGGATTTATTATTTTTAGAAATAAAACCTACTGAAGTAGGTGATACGAGAATGGGTGACGATTTTTATAAAGTATTTGGATATAAAAATACATTTTGTATATATGATGAAGAAAATATTATTGAAGCAGATCAAAACAATACCTATAAAAAATATGATTTTTACGATTTTGATGAACAACTTTTAAAAGAAAAATCCTTATTCTTTTCTAGTGTAAAGGTTGGTAATCCTGGTGTCGATTTTATATTAAAAAATAATAAAGGTCGTGAAGCTAATACTAGTGATTGTATTAGAACAATACTAAAAGACGGGTTATTTGAAGATAGTGAAAGTCAAATATTTGAATTTGATACTGATCAAAATATTGTAAATTTTGAAAGTGGGTTAACTGATATATTTTACACATCACCACCAAATAGTAGTGCTTATGATGATTTATCATATATTTTAAAACACCATGTAAGTGGAGAACCTGGTTATGACTTTTCTTTTCTCAAGAAAAATAATTTTACAGGTGAATTTAGTTTACAAAGTTTAAGTGAAATATACAAGAAAGCATTCAATCCAGATTCAGATACACCAGGCCAGTACCTACAAGAACAAATTACAATTACAAACGCAGGAGACACTTCTAACGATTTAATGCAAAATGCTGATAAATCTCCTTTCAATACCCCAGCTTTTGGTGAAAAAAGTACAGCAATAAACTTTAAATTTTTTAATACATCTGCTATCGTAAATACAAAATCCGTAAATAGTAAAGCAGTTCATTCTTATGACCATACAAAAAAGCAATTTCAAATAGAGACTTTTAAATCTAATATAGAAAACGCAAAAGATTCATTTGATACATTATATGTAGATGGAAAAGTTAAGGGTAAAGATAATGAACCATATCCTAATATTATTCTAAATAACTCTAAAATACAAAATTTTAATTATGAAAATACATTTTCATTATACGGAGATAATGAAAGTATTAGATTAACACAAGGAATTAACAAATTACTTAAAAGTGCATTTTTAACAAATATTGGAGTAGAAATTTTCTTAAAAGGTCAGACATTTAGAAAAAGTGGTAGATTTTTTACTTTAGATCGAGCAGAAAATTACCCTGATAATGTACTTGATAAAAAAATGTTAGGTACATATTTAATTCTCAATGTCGAACACATATATAATGGTGATAATACATATTTTAATAAAGTTATCGGAGTCAAAACATATACATTTGAAGATCTTAAATACACCCAAGATATACTATGAGTTATAAAAAAACAACATTGCCAGATTATTTGGATACTGTAATATTACAGGAAGTAGATTTCTATAAAGAAAATACAAATCTAATGGATGTATTTGGTAATTTTTTAGAAGAATTGCAATTCAATATTGATTATGAAGAAAGTAAAAGTTCAGGAGACTATTTTAGTAGGGTCTCACAATTATATAAAAAGTTGAACGATGATGATTTCAAATTAGGTAACAAACAAATTGATATTATTAATAAAAATTATTATCTAGAAAAATATCAATCACTTTTTACAAAACTTAAAACATCGATTGAAAAATTAATTGATAAAGGGGAAAATATATATTTTAAAAACTATTCAGATGATTTAGGAATTTTAATAGATAGTACATGTGTTATGGATACATCTATATCCCCATTTTATGATAAATTTTATGAAGATCAAACAGTAATACCTATGTCGTTACCATCAACTTTATATAATAAAGTTACCACAGATAGTAAAATATTACAGCAAACATTTTCATTAATGGTTGATTCATTAATGAAAGTAAACTTAAATGGGTTAACTACCGGTAATAGTGATGTTTATATTACCGAAACATCTCATGGTACAAATTTAGCTGTAGATTATAGATATTATGAAAGATTATTTCTTTATAAAGAAACAGTAAGACAGTCAATTAATGGAATGTTAAAAGGTTTAGGGGAATATATTTATTATATTAAAACCTTGAATAAAAGAAATGATAATGCGGATATTTCAAAATTAATTGCATTTCAAATAGATATTGAAGATCAAGCTCAGCAGCTTGATTTATTACGTAATAAATTATCAACTGGTGCTAAAATGGATACTAAATCATTATCATCTTATGATTAATTTTCAACATCTGTATCAGTGACATCGATAAGATTTTTAAGTAACTCTTCTCGGTTTAATAATAATTTATTTTCAGTGTCTTGTTGTTGAAGAGCTTGCTTACTTTCAATATCCATTACTTTAAGTTCTTTTGAAGATTTAGCTTTTTGATCAGAAATATGAATTTTATTGAGTGTTTCAATCGCAGCTGCAGCAGCACCGACCAGTTTACTTAAACTTTCAACATCTCTTGCATCAGGTGCAGATGTAATAAACTGCTTTACATCTTCTACATAATCTACACTACCTTTAATTAACTTACCAGAATATTGTAGAAGGAAGTTTTCTAAGTCTTCTTTATTAAGTTCAAAATTATCTTGCTTACTAGCATCTCGAGCTACTTGAGTGGACGTTTGTAGCTGAGAAAGCAAATCATTAATTGAATCATTTGTATCGTCATCCATATAAAAATATTTAATACTAAAGTTGAAAAACTAAACTAATACAGTATAATAGATGTATGGAAGAAAAAGTTGTAATTAAATTTGTTAAGACGCATCCTGATGCTAAACTACCTACTAAAGCTCATAATGGTGATAATTGTTTTGATTTGTATGCTGTTGAGGGTACTACTATTAGACCAAGTAAATCAGATGCAGTAGGTAATGTGCAAATATCTAGTGGTGTTGTACCTGTAGGTATTACAGTAGCATATATAACACCGGGATACGGTTTTGTAATTAAACCTAAGTCTGGTCTTGGATTTAAACATAACTTACAACCGCATTTAGGTGAAGTAGATAACGGGTATCGAGGTGATTGTGCTGTTAAGATGTATAATTTTAACGATAAGAAGTATGCTTTTGAAAAAGGTGACAAAGTAGCTCAGATTAAGATAGAAAAGATTTACCATACTACTATTGAGTGGTCTGAAAGTGCTGAAGAAGCAGAACGTGGAGATGCTGGGTTTGGTTCATCTGGTAAGTAATAGGAACAACGATATAATAGATTATGGGAAAAGTAACAAGACAAAAAATAACTGAAAGAAAAGTCGGTAATGCGAAGGTTAGAAAGACAGTTACTGTAACTGTCACAAAGCCATCTAAAAGAAAAAAATAATGTTTAATAACTTATATGTAGAAAAGTATAGACCGCAAACGTTATCAGACTTAGTATTATCCGATAGTAATAGAAAGTACTTCGAATCTATTACAGAAGAGATACCTAATCTGTTATTTGTTGGTACACCTGGGTTAGGTAAGACCACATTAGCTAGAATACTCGTTAATGATGTTTTAAACTGCCAGTATCTGTATATAAATGCATCTGATGAAAATGGTATCGATACAATACGCTCAAAGGTTGTTGGCTTTAGTCAGACTAAGTCTCTTGACGGTAAACATAAGGTTGTCATCTTAGATGAGGCTGACGGTATAACCATTGACGGGCAACGCGCACTACGTAATACAATGGAGGAATATAGTAGTGGTACTCGATTCATTCTTACTGCAAATTATAAGCATAAAATTATACCAGCTATTCAAAGTAGAACTCAATTCTTTGATCTCAAACCTCCTTTTGATGATGTTGTAAAGCGTATTGTCGATATTGTCAAGCAAGAAGGTATTAAGATTGAAACTGATCAAAAAGCTAATTTTGTTAATTTGATTAAGCAGAGTTACCCGGATATTCGTAAGGTTTTAAATAATATTCAAAAAGCTACTATTGGTGAAGTTTTTACTATTGATCATAGTATTGATAATAAAGAAATAGTGAATGTTATACATAAACATGTCACATCTAAAGATTCTTTAAAGCTTAGAAAATATTTAATCGAAAATGAAAACGAGTTTCAAGGAGATTATCACAACCTAATGAAGCAATATTTAAATTATGCATATACTTCTGGTTTAGATGACAATAAAAAACGTCAATATATAGTGACTATTTCAGATCACATGTATAAAGACGTATTTGTATTAGATAAAGAAATTAATGCTTTTGCATGCTGGGTTAATCTTGAAAAGATCTAACCATTTATTGGCATATACTGTGAAGTATAATTTTCATTAACTGCCGGTGAGGGTGTTGCTGGAGATGAAGGAATCTTAGTATTTTTTAGCGCGTTAGAGAGATTAGTCTTTTTAAGGCTATCTCCTTGTTGCGTCATTGATGTTTGCTGTTCTTCATTTTCTTCAGCTTTAATCGGGTCGATTTGAACTTTACTATCATATTTAACTGAATCTGGTAGTGGTGTTCTATTAATACCATTATCAACTTTTTTCAAGCAATTCAACGGTAATGCTATTTTGTTTTGATTATCATAACGACCGCTGTCAATCATACGAGCTATGGTTGCGACGAACTCTGTACCTCTATTATCAGCATTACCTGGGGCTTTAGAAGGCATTTTAGTTTGGATATTAACAACTATTATTGTATCATCATTTGCAAACAATTCATCAACATGTTGTTTAATGTCATCTGATAGATTCTTATAATCTGGTATAGATTTATACTTGCTACCTAATTCAACTTGATCACCTGTTAAGATACCACCATTGGAGTATCTAGTGATAGTATTTTCTACTAATTTTAAAAACTTTTTGGCCATATTATTATTTATGGTCTAAGCTACTATCTTCTACAATTAAATAATAATATGGCCAAAATTAAATTAGATATACTTAAGGGTGTAGAAAGACCAACTACAACTATATATAAAGATTTAAGACTAGATTTAGAAATTGGTAAAAATTTATATAATGAACTTGAACGAAACTATCAAAGTTTTGATATAGAAGCAGATACCAATTTAGCAGCTATAAAAAATTCATTTATAAGTATTTTAACTACATCTCCTGGTGAAAAAATATTAGCCCCGACATTTGGTATAAATTTCGGTGATTTATTATTTTTACCAGTAACCCCAGATAGAGGTACAATTATAGGTGAAGCAATTGTCGAAAACGTTAGACGGTTTGAACCGAGAATTACAATTCTCGGGTTAGAAATAATTGCAAATGAGGATAAACAAGATTATACAATAAATTTTACATTTACCATACCACAGTTTAATAATCAAAAATTTTCAATCAAAGGAGATTTATCTAATAGCGGGTTTTATACCTCACAATAAGCTCTTTAATTAAATATTTTAAATGGAAGCAAATAATACAGATTTTACACTGCAAAAGAACTCTTACGCTAGCTTCGATGCTCTTACTTTAAAGCAGTTAATAGTGGATCGGTTAAATGACGGTGAAATTTATACAGATCAGGTTGTTGAAGGTAGTAATGTATCTGCAATTATAGATATCATTGCATATTCGTATCATACATTATTATTCTACTTAAATCAAACATCTTCAGAAACATTATTCACTCAAGCTAGTTTATATGAAAATATGAACCGTATAGTAAAGCTTATTAACTATAAGCCTGTAGGTTATAAAACATCATCATTAACATTTAAAGCCATAGGCTCTGAAACTTTATTACCTAATTTATATACTATAAAAAGATTTTCATATTTTATAGTTGATGGTGTATATTATTCTTTTATTGATGATGCTAGTTTTACTAAGAAAACAACAGGGTCAGAAGATTTGGATACACTGTATGACACGAATATTCTTTACCAGGGTAGGTATTATGAATACCCGAATCAATCTGCTATCGGAGAAGAGTATGAAGTTATAACTCTTTCCATTAAAGATACCATTACAAAAACACCTACTCTAATTGAGGATAGTTCAATTAAAGTTTATGTTAAGAATGTAAATACCCAAGTGTATACGGAGTTTATTGAAACAAATTCTTTATTTACATCAACTCCAAGTGAACCTGTTTTTGAAAAGAGAATAAATGAAAATGGCTTCTATGAATTTAAATTTGGTAGCGGTGTTTATGGTAAAAAATTAAATGAAGGAGATACAGTAAATTTATTTTATCTAAAAAGTGATGCTAAAAAAGGTGAAATTTCTGCTAATAAATTAAATGGAGTTATATTGAATACATACACAACCCCATTATTTGAAAGAATAAGTGAAGATGTATATAAAGATGCTAACTTATCTTTTATATCTCCTACAGACACTACTAAAATAGAGTTTAGTAATGAATTTAAATCGACCCCTTTTAAAGATAAGGAAACAGTTGATGAAATTAAAGTCAACTCCCCGAAATCTTTTTCATCAAACAACAGACTTGTAACCGGTAAGGATTATCAATCATTTATTGAAGCTAATTATTCGAATATAGTTAAATCAACTAACGTTGTTAGTAATACAGAATTTATTAATGGTTATATGAATTACTTTTTTAGCCTCGGGTTAAATGCTCCGAATGATGATCCTAGATTCTTATTAAATCAATTAAAATTTTCATCTGCTGCAGAATTAAACAATGTTTATTTCTTTATGGTTCCGCAAATAGAAGAGTATAATCAAGATAATATAGAATCAAATTATTTGACTTTATCCCAAAAAAATAATATAGTTGATAGTATGTTGGGTATAAAAATGTTAACCACGGAATTAGTACCTCAAGACCCTATTTTTACAGCATTTAATTTAGGAATTGAAATTGATCCAAATGAAGTTTTAAGTCCTGATGTTATTGATGAAACGTTTTTAGTTATTGAAAGGTCAACATCTATTAGATCAAGTGATGAATCTATAAAACAACAAATTAATAATATATTTATTGATTACTTCAAATCTCTACAATTAGGCTCAATTGTTGGATTATCAGATTTAAAAGCTCAAATATATGCTGTTAATGGTGTTAATGATATCAAAACACGACGCGTCGTTGACGGCAATATATATGAAAATTCAAATATATCTCTTATAGCATTTAACCCAGTTTATTCTAATATTGATATTAAAATTATTTCAAATGACACAAAAATGGCGTATTTCCAATACCCGTTTTTATGGAATAATAATATTAAAAATAGAATTATTATAGAAAATGCCTAAATTAGATTATAATTTTACTCCAGCATATGACACTTTACCGGGTGCTAATGTTGATATAAAAATTACAGATGTTACAAGCTTTCCAGTTTTATCTGCATATGCAGGGGAATTAGGTACACTTACAGTTGTACCACAATTTTTGTCTGCTAGCCCTGAAATTAGTAACCTTAATTATAAAATAGATTTTGGAGACGGTACAATCAGTAAAGATGTATCTGGAAAGCATTATTATGATACCCCAGGGGAATATAAAATATCATTAATAGTAACAACAGATGAAGGTAATCTTTATAGGAGCAATATTACTAAAATTATAAAAGTAAAAGATGTTATACCTGATATTATACATTTAAATTATGGCCAAAATGTATATGCAAAAGCTGATATTGGGTTCATTATAGGAGATCAACCACCATCTACGATAGCTCAAGAAATAATTGTAACAAGATACAACAGTTCAATTACATCACCCCTTATGGAGCAGAATGATTATAAAATAAATCTATCTGTCGAAGGTAATGAATCTAAATTTTACACACAACAAGAATTTAACTCAGATAATAATTTTCAATTTAAAAATGCATCGTTTTTTGCTAATAATCGAACTTTTGAATTTAATGTCATTGACAGTGTTACAACAAATAATGTAAACATATATGCTGGTTATACTGAAGATAAGGAATTTATAGTAAAAAGTGAAGAAACTCTAACTGATGAGGAATCAAAATTTACACTTAGAGTAGGGTCATCAGGTTCTGGATCCTTTTATTATTATAGTGATAGTGCATCTGTTGTAGGTTCAAATACGCAAGAAATAATAATAAATTGTTTACCAAGTGAATGTGATATAACTATAACTGATAATGTATTATATATAAATAGCCTTTCATCTAATCATGGGATATGTAATGGCGTGTATACATTAAATGTACCTGTTAGTACACCGATAACTATACTAAATAGTGGTAACGAACCTAGGATTGATATAGTTAGTGGTGATTTTTACGGTAATAGAAATGTATATAAAACTAATGCTGATGGTAATTATGACTTTTACACCGGCAAAGTAAAAATAAGAGTTGCTGATAGTTTCGATCCAATTAGTTTATATACTTTTAGTGAAAGTATACTAAGTGGGGATCATATTTTAAATTATAATATTAATTGTAACTTTACTAGTTAGAATCAAAACTATAGCCCGCGACTTAATAAATTCCATAAATATTTTTGATGGGTAATCAATTAATACATGCTAGTTTTGATTTAAAGTTTACAAAAGATCCAGAATCTGAGTATTATAGTATCCCACCGCAACGGTTTAATATTTTAAACGGTATATCTAAAACTATACCGATCCGTATTATATCAAATCAATTCAATCTTCAAAAGAAATTAGTTATAACAACGAACGGAGTTGATGGTTATGGATTTGAAAATAAAGACTTTCAATTATCTCCTATATATTATGTAGGTCAAAAAATTTATTTTGTTTGTAGAATAAAAACATTGGATAATTTCCCGATAAAAAATATACCACCTCTTAAGGGAAATACAGATAATTTTAATTTTTCATTATTAGCTGTTAAGGATAGTAATGGTAATAATATAGAATATACATTAACAGATGAAAGTGAAGAAGGGGTAGATTATAGTGGTGGGTTTTTTAAGGGTTCAATAACTATAGATGAAATACCTCTATCAGCAAAGGATATTAAATTATACCCTATTGTTAAGTCAGCAGAGTTAGGAGTCTTAAAAGGTGAATCAAATACGTTTAATGTACACCCAAAGACAGGGTTATATAATTATAGAAAAATAAACGAGGATAACGACCAAGAACAAAATTATAAGGATTTAAGATTTCAAAATATTTTACAGAACACTAATAATTTTTTTACAAACTTTTTAGGGCAAATAGTTGGAGATAAAAATAGTGTACCAGATAGTTTAGGTATAAAGATTTACGAAAAGATTAGTAATTTTACAGCAAATAATGCAGATATAAATACAAGTAATATTGATGGGTTAATATCAATGTTAGAATCCATAGAAATAGATTATGAAACCTATAATATAGAATTACCTGCAAGTCTTTCTAGAATTGTAGATAACCTATCTGTCAGTTTAAGTTTACAAAAAGGTAATATTAATTACTATAATAGTGATTTTGATAATAAAGGTCAAATAATTAGTAACGTTTTAGGTATAAACAAAGGTAAAGAGTTACCATTAATGTCAACTTTATTACAAACTGGAGAAAATGCAAAACCTATAGTAGCATATGAAAAATTTAGTGATACATACACTTTATTAAATACTAATTTATTAAGTTGCTACGATTTTAGATATTTATATCCTGAAACAAATACATATGCTTTATCTGATTACAATAAGTACTGGGGTTGGGGATTAGTGGTTCCACCTCAAATTGGCCAGGTAGATGATTTCTTTATGGTAGAAAATACTACATATAATAGCCCGTCTGGTCAATTATTATATCAAAATGTTTTAAAATTCCAAGATAATTTTGGCAGACTAACTACACAATCGTATGAAGCAGAAAAGAGAGATACATCAAATATATCAAATTTTTACACCTTCCATGAATATTTAAGTACCCCGGAAGGTTCAAATATTCAAAAATTTATAGATTTTGATAACCCAAATACATATATGGGAAACTTAACATCATATTCGAAATATATAGAAGCAGGTGGTATTGTTGATGATATCATATTAAATAATCTAGTAACCAATACTGTTTTCATAACAGGTACAACAGAAATTCAATCGACAATAATAGATAATACTTAAGATGCCACAATTAAATACATTTCAAGAATACACTGTTAAAAATAGTATAACAAATGATTTACAAGATGAAAAATTGGATCTATCAGGTCCTTTTTCGTTTATAGAATACTTAGATTATGCTCAAATATTAGATAATAGCACACAAAATGTTAATAACTATAAAAACTATTTAACTGAATGGGATAGTACAAATTTAAATACACGAAATACTGAAACGAATACTATAAGAGAACAATTTATTATATTGTTTAAAGATATCAATGAAAATTATACAACGGTCGAAGAAAAAAGATACCTAACAACGATTGATTTTAATAATGAAGAAAATTTATCAATCGCGTTACCTTTCTTTGCTAAAAAAATAAAAGAAATTTGTATTTATTATAAACAAAAAAGAAGTAACTATTTAAGAGATTTAAATGTCATTGATGCAAGAGGTAGTAAAGCAGGTGTTGAATCTTATATAAAAAATGCTATTGTAGATTTATTTTTCGGTGATCAAAGCTCTACAAATTTATCACAAACTTTAAGTCTTTCTGCTATGCAAGAAAATTTAGAAATAGGTATTGAAGAAGGTTTTGACATATATAATGATATTTTTGATACAGATTCCACGAAACCTACTATTTTCTACGATTCACCTACTGTTCTAGAATCAGTTCAGCTAATTCAACCTGATGGTACAACCACTACAACCACAACTACTACTACTACCGAACCACCATTACCATCAACCACACCACCTCCAGAATTACCATCATTTGGTATCTGGGAAATTAATGATATACCAGGAGCAACTATTAATGGGTTAAAAGTCATATTTGGAGGAGAAGAGGGTGTAGATATCCACTGGGGTGATGATTCAACTGAAGAAATAAATAGCGGTGAAACTAACCAACATACATATTAATATAAATGATAACTATAAGTTTACAAAAAGATCTCGAATTTATCACAGCAATTGATTTTGGCACTTCAACTCCACGTCTCAGTGGGGTTATAGAAACCAATAGCATGCCAAATTTAGTAAGTCTTAGTGCAAATGATAATCATATTCAAGATTTTATATTTTCAAATCAAAATAATACCAATATTAGTGAAGTTAGGTTAAATGATAATAAGTTACCTGGAAATGTGAATACATATATACCTCAAAATGCTACCATAATCTCATTAGATAGAAATTTATTTACAACTATTACAAGTTTAGAATCATATACCAATCTTGAAGATTTTCACTGTTCAGATAACAATATAACATCAGACATACCAGCTTTAAACTCAAATATAGTTATATTCGAAATGGGGAAAAATAACTTAACTGGTACAATTCCAAGTTTAGAATCTTTCAACAATCTTGAAGAAATTAATCTTGAAGAAAATCAATTAACAGGTACATTACCATCGTTACTTGCAAACACAAAACTTAAAAAGTTTAATGTAAGTGGTAATTCAAACTTAACAGGTTCAATTCCAGATCTGCTTTTAAAGACAGCTCTTTCTAGCTTTGAAGCTAAAGATAATAACTTAACTGGATGGTTAGGTACTTTATGGCCATCAGCCTTATCGAATCAAATTATAAAAATTCAAAATAATTACCTTAACACAGCAACTATAGATTCTTTATTAGCTGCATTAGTTACTAGCAGTGCAACAACTGGTACAGCTGAAATAGGAGGTACAAACGGTTTACCGACTAGAGGTAATTATAATCCTGATAAATTAACTTTGGTAAGTAGAGGGTGGACGATAGACCATGCCGGTGGAATTGATACAGATTTTAGTACCAGTGACGGTTATTCGCAAGGATTTCTCCGAGAGCATCCGGATTGGGAAGGAAATGCTGATACAGTTGCACACCCAGATCAATGGTTAATGGACGCGGCTAATGGTATAATTACATGTAATAACATTATTCCTCAAAGGATGAGAAACATAAGAAATGTACACCCAATTAAGGCAAAGGTTGGTTCTAAAATTAGAATAGCTGCTGAGTTTGATTTTGGAAATAATAGTCTTTCTGACGATCCGGTCCGGACGTTTATGCTGTCTTTAGGCGATATGGCAACCGATAGCGGTACCGCGGTTTTGACCCATCCTAATGAATCATATATGATTGTCTTCAAGCAGGTAGGTGGTAGTAATGTAGCTAGACTTTATCGTCGATTAGGTACAGCAGTAGACAGTATGATCATCGGAGATATTCCTCTTACTAATATAGCTGATGATATCATTCAATTGCAAATTGATTTTAATATTGGAGCAAGTGCTACAACCAGCACTCAGGTAATTTCATATAAAAATCTCACAGACAACATCGAGATGCCAAATAATCCAGTAACCGTAAATGGTATACTAGATGCCCCGGTCACCCGACCGGCTCCGAATCCACCGTACGAGGGCTTTTATACCCGTTTAGTTGATCCTAATTCTAATATTAAAATTAATATACAAGCTGGTGAATTGTTAGATTCAGGTATTGGTACAATAAATGTTCATAAGGCTTTTGCATCAACATTTTAAATTGATATTACCGTAACGTAATGTAAATATCAGTGTTATGTTTTCTTTAGGTATTGCTACGTATGATGATTATGATGGGTTGTATTTTACTGTACAATCAGTTCGAATGTATCACCCTTTAGTTACTGAGATAATCATTATAGACAATAATCCAGACTCTAAATTTGGTAAATGTAATAAAACGCTACAGACTGAAAGTACCTCTAATTGCATTATAAAGTATGTACCATATACGGAAAAAAAGAGCACAACAATTAAAGGGGAAGCTTTTAAACATGCTACAAATGAGTATGTAATTATATGTGATAGCCATATATTATTCCCTTTGAATTCGATTAATTGTTTAAAAGATTATTATGATAATCATCATAAACCATACGATTTTATTCAAGGACCGCTAGTATACGATAATTTAAAAAATATAAGTACACACTTAGAAAGAAAATGGCGAGGTAACTTCTACGGTATATGGGCTACTGCTGATTTCGATGAGCCATTTTTTGAAATACCAGCGATGGGTATGGGTGTATTTTCATGCAAACGTAACGAGTGGTTAGGTTATAACGATCTATTCACTGGCTTTGGTGGTGAAGAATTTTATATACATGATAAATATAGGAAACATGGTGGTCGATGCATATGTTTAACGGGATTTAAATGGGTACATAGGTTTAATAGACCTGATGGTGTACCATATACCAATACATTACAAGATAGATGCTTTAACTATTTTATTGGTAGGTTTGAATTAGATCAAGAATATACAGATATATCTGATAATTTTATTAACAATGGCCTATCTGAGGAAGAGGTTGAAAGAATATTCGTCAAAGCTTATAGTCTACACGCTAAAAGTAAGGTTAAAAGATAAATACTTTATATGTCACAATTTAATCAGTTAATTAAACTTGATAATGAGCAAATTATTGCATCAAGTAGTAACTCAGTCAGTGCTACTAATTTCCTTAGTTTAAATGAAGCTTTAATAAATATCATAAACGAAAAAGATATAACGTTATCTGAATTAGGTAATTATAGCCCTAAGGTTACTTTTGATAAACCTAATACAGCTCTTTTAGAAGTAACCGATTATATAAATTATGACCCCACACAACAGAGTGAGTTAAAAATATTTTCTCAAAATGAATTAGCTGAAAACTTAATAGGTACTGATTTTTATTACTTATCTACCAATTATCAAAATGAAACTCTATCTGGTAGGTATATAACTGCTAAAAATAAAGCATTCAATTATTTTAATATCAACAATGCCACGACGTATACGGTCCCTGTAACTTCGTCAATGTTTAAAAGTGATATTGGGGGATTCTTTCTACCGTCAAAATATTCAATTCTAAGAACGGTTGGTAGTTATAATTTTTATTTAAATGATACATTAGAATCAAATAAGTTATATACATTTCCAGATCCAAACACTCAAGGTAATATTTCAGGGTTAAGTAAATCACCATTAAATACACCTTTTCTCTTTACATCTAATAATCGTAATTTCAAAAATATATCTTCTTCGTATGGTAGACGAGGTGTTAAAAGTAGTTATCAAGATCAAAATTTTTATTCATACGATTCATACGAACAAAAAAGAGTTGTAACCACTAATAAAAATTTAAGTTCTTTTAGAGATAGCTTTTCAGAATTATTTAATACCGGTTATATAACTAATATTAACGATGATATTTATGGTAATAGATTTTTTGAATTTATAAAAGATCCGTCTGTTGTTGAGCCTATTGACCCTGCATTTAAATTACAATCAGGTGATTTTACAAATTCTGGAAGTTTATCATCTAAAAGTAATCTTTTTTATAACTCGTTATCAGCAACATCTCCAAATAATAATATTAAAAAGAATACTATTAAAGAAATATTTTGTTATAACAAATATAACAATACATTTAACCCATTAAGTGCAGAATTTAGTGATATCTTTTTAGAATTCAAACCATATAAAAAATTATACGATGAATTAATTAATAGCATAACAGATGTAAAAATATACAATGATGTTTTTACATTTAAAACCCCTTCTTATTATTTGATTGACTATTTTACTTACGATAAAGGGATATATAGCCAAACACCGCAATATGCTCTAATATTGGATAATTCTAAAGACATTGAAATGCAAAATATCTTTGGATTGAGTAACGATTTTGTTGTTGGTAATTATATTTATAAAGTAAGAGTTAAAAGAATTGATAGGGAAAATGCTGAAGATAATAGTCTGTATTATTATGAATTTTTTGGATATAATATGGTTGACAAAGAAGTGGTAGATATTGTAAATCAAAAGAATACTTTAAATGATTTCTTTTATGATAATTTTAATTTAGAATTAGATAGAGCTCCACAAAAGATAGTTAATGTAAGCTTATCATATAATGACAAATTTAATGCGTTTGTACTTGTCGTGCAATATAATGATTTAAACGATAATGTATTTATACATTCTCTGACATTTAAAATTAAAGACAATATATTAAATTTACTAGAAAATGAATTATACACGCCAGAGAATTATTACGAAACATCAGATTTTTATAATGGTAATGAATTAGCAGTTAATTATACTGCTGTTTCTTTAACTACAGCAAATCCAACAGCGCAAGATGCAGAACAGGGGGTCATTTTAATATAACATACAACGATTATGCAATACGATACAAAAACAATTTATTTAAATAATAGTTATCCGGAGTTTGGTAATAACACCACAGGCATATTTTTTACAGTTGCAGGTAAAACAGAAATAATTTTTGATTTATCTAATATAGCTAAAGGATTAGATAATGGACTTGGTATATATAAAACATTTTTCAATTTTGGAGATGGTAATGTTAAATACTATGAAAGCTCATTTAACGTGAATGCTGGAATATTTTTACCACCTGAAAGTGTAAAACATACTTATGTAGTATCCACCACTGGTGATAGATTAGATGGAGTTATAGATTTTTTCTACATGAGTGGATATTCTAGTAGAATTGAATTAAGTGCTTTTGTAAGTCAAACAAATTTAATTGATATTGGGTTACAGAATACTGAAAATCAGTTATTCTTATCTCAACAAATGAAAAAAATTATAACATTCGCAACAAAAGATAATGATATATACAATTGCGTTATAGTACCTACTCTATTAAATGAGTATAGTAGAGAAGCTAGGAGTGTAATACCTAAACAAATACAGAGAGATAGATATTTACAGACTTCAAAAAGAGGTGATCAACAAACTGCATTATCAGCTGTAGATATATTGGCTACCAATATAACACCTAAGAACGGCGGATTTAGCTTTCTAATTTACTAACGATTTTATTTAATCGTTTTAATTCCTCAATCATAACTGGTATGAGTTGGATGTAATCAACTGCTAAGTATCCGTTCTCTCTTTCGCAAACAGCATTAGGTAATACTTTCTGCACATCTTGGGCTAATACACCAATACCAGGTCCTTCTCTTTCAGACTTATTATTCCAATCAAAGCTATAACCGGTTAAATTATTAATAATATTATTTGAATTTGTAATGCATGTAAGATTTTCTTTTAATCTTTCATCTGAAGAAGAGAATGCAATGATATCACTGGTAGCTGTAATACTACCACAGGCAGCAATACTACCTGATGAGATACTACCTGAGTTTAGGGACCCTACAGATGCCGTACCAGTGATGCTTAAACTAGCTCCACCTACTTGACCGGTCGCAGTCATATTACCACCGACACTTGTCGAACTAGTTATATTACCAGTTAAATTACCTGTAAATCCAGTTGCGTTAACACTACCATTAACAGCTAATTTATATGAAGCAACTGGTGCTCTACCGATACCAATATTACTATTAGATTCTTCTATTACAGAATTACCTATTGAATCAGGACCAGTAAATTTACTTAATATATTAACTGACCCACAACCAGCGATATTACCGGTACAGCTTGTACCTGTACTGGTTTTCCATTGAATCCCAGTTCCAGTTGATTCTAATATTTGACCGGTAGTGCCTGAGGAATTTGAACCATCTCTTAATGCGGTGTTAAATTTTACGTAACCATCAACAGTGGTATTACCTTCAACAATCAAATTATTAGATGTTGTTACATTACTACCATCATCAGATATAGACGAATCAATTAATGTAGATGCATCTGACCATTTAGGTACTTTAGTACCGGTACCAGTACCACATACATTACCTAAGCAAAGAGCACCGCCACCTTTAGCTACCCACTCAATTTGAGATCCAGTAGATTCTAATAGATAACCTGCAGATCCTAAGCCATTACATGCCTTGAGACCGCCAGTCATTAAACTTATATCACCATCACTAGTTAAATTAGATGTAAACCGACCTGTACCACCTACAGTTAAATTATCAGTACCATTGGTTGTATTTATATTTACCCGACCTGCAGCTGTAATAACAAAATTGTTTGAATTGTTTACTGACTGCCCGGTCGAAATTTTAAAATTAGAACCATCACCTGCATCTAAACCAACACTAAACATCTTATTATTAGCCGTCTCATTAAATCTTATAAAAGGTGAAATATTCGAAGATTGAATCATCATACCGGCTTGATTGGTTTCAGAAGGTCGGGATGTAATTTTAGTCTGTGCTCCGCAAGCTCCACCTACTGCTAATTGTCCAAGTATCTCAGTACAATTACTTACACCGCCTAAGCAATTATTATTGTTAGTATTTAGTATACCATCAATATCAACACTCCCTTTTAAACACGTGGCCTCAGTTACAGTTATTTCTTTGTTTACATTTACAATACCTAAGGAACTAGTACAAGTTGAATCAGATTGTGTAATATTTCCTGTTACAATAGCAGTACCACAAATTGTTGCACCTTGATTTACTTGTCCAATTGATAAACTGCTAGTATTACCAGCTCCATCACTTAATTCGATTTTACCGGCAGCTGCTAACGGACAAGTATCACGCGTTTTTATTAAACCTAGGTAGGTATTGGAAATTTCAAGATCAGTTAAACAGTCAGCCATACTAATATTTATATCAACTCAAATGTTTAATAAAGCTTTTTAGGAATAGATTATACGTCTGGTGTTAGTTCAGTAAGAGTTAATGACGATACTGTCCTATAAACGTAATTATTAATATTCCTATCATCAAAACTACGATTAATATAACCGGTCGTCCCTGACCATACTCTAGCTTGCACTGCATACGTTACGTTTGTACCAAAATAATTACTTGGATTTTCGTCAATAATATCAAAGGATATATTTGAATTACCAAATTGAGCATTGGTACCATTGGACTGACCTGTTACCTTAAGTCTACTACCTGATTCATTACCTAAACCACTTTCAACGGGCTCGAATTCACCATTTCCTCCTATAAGTCTTACTAACCTCACAGCAACGCCAGTGTCGCTGCGAGCGTTTGATGTTGTTATATTACCTTGTATTCTCACTTTACTATTAATACTACTCCTTATCATAGTTTTCCTAAGACCTGTAATTTCATCAAACCCATTTACACCAAGAGTAGATCCAGAAATTGTTTGAACATCTTTTTTAACAGCTTGTACGGTTTGAATTGGGAAATTAGGCGGTAAAGTTAATTTAGCAAAATCAACGTTAACTACATCTAAATTACCAGCGCTGTCATAACCCAGATCACTTGAAACCTTCAACCCAATCTCTGTTGTGGATAAATCTATTGTATTTGTTTGTGCTCCGGTTCCGTCAAGTGCAGATAATCCATTTGATAAAGTTGGATTATACTGAATTACTTCATCAGGCTTAGCTTTAATAATATACTTTGTTACTGTATATGGTTGTATGTTATTATGAGGTTCATCATTACCGGCTGATAAAATATAATTTTGAAGATTAATTGAAGGGTTAGCATCGTCGACCGGTGTTGTCCTATGTTGACCACTGATATAATTTATGTTTGTATTGGCTACAGCGTCTCTTACACCGTATAAAGCATATTGATTAAATATGTGATTATGTTTTGGCATTTCACCAATACTAAGCTGATGATTGTATTCACCGCCAGTACTACCTAAAGTAAATTCACGACTATCAGTACCGTCATTACCAGTCCCATTACCTACAGGAACTCGACCATTTAAATTAGGTAATTTAAAATTACCACTCGTTGATGGTTCGCCATATGTATTACCAAGTAATGCGCCTAACTCTGGAAAGTTAGCGATTAATCTCTCTGTACCATCACAAGGTAAGAAATTATCATCTGTAGGTAAGGTTGTACTTGTATACGGCAATATCGAACCAACCGGTAAAACCTTATTAAGAACAACAGCACCTGCTTGAGGTATAAAACTAGTAGGTAATACCCATTCTAAATTACCACCACTATTATGTTTTAGGAATCTACCGTCTGTTACAGAAGCTGGAAATTTATAATCAACATTATTAATACCTAAATTCGGTGATGTAATATCTAAACCATTAACAGTAAAATCACAGGTATTATTTATTTTATTATTATCAATGACATTATTAGGTAGTTTTGCACCTATAATTGCATCATCTTCAATTTCACAACTACCTATCGCTGACTCAGGTATTTTCCTTCTTGATATAGCATTATCTTCAATTTTATCAGTTGTAACCGCACCGTCCCCTATTGAAGATGTATCAACTGACCCTGCTAAAATCTTTGAAGTAGTTACTGCATCATCTGCAATTTTAGGTGTAGTAACCGCTCCATCTAATAATTGTAATGTACTTACTGCACCATTACATATATTACCAGAGCCAACTGATGAATTAGCTAATTTTGCAGGAGTAACTGAACCATCTATAATTTTATCAGTTGTAATAGCATTATCTGCAATTTTATCTGTTATAACCGCATCAGTTGCAATTTCAGAACTTGTAACAGCGCTAGGCTTTATAGTTAAACTACCCGCATTTGATACAGAAATATCACCTGTCGGGGTAACACTATTGAATGTAATACCATCTGATATTAGAAGATTGGTGTCATTTATTGTAATACTATCATTTAAAATACTTATTTTTGCTGGTGTTATTGTATTATTTCTAACAACACTAGTTGTAACTGCTTCACTACCAACTGTACTATCTAATTTATCAGTTGTAATAGCGTTATTTCTAATAGTATCTGTTGAAACGGCCTGGTTAAATAATGTTTTATCTAATTTAGCAGTTGTTACTGCACTATCTCTAACAACTGCGGTTGTAACTGCTTCACTCCCAACGGTACTATCTAATTTAGCAGTTGTAACTGCTCCGTTTCTAATAACACTTGATACAACTGCTTCACTGTTAACTGTACTATTTAATTTATCAGTTGTAATATTATTATCAGCAATATTATTTGTTGTTACAGAATCAGTAGCCATTTTACTATTAATAACTGCACCGGAGTCAATTTTAGCTGTAGTTACTGCATTATTATCGATAACACATGCAGTAACTGCACCAGCGTAAAAAATTTGATTAATATTACCTTTATACGTTACACCGTTTGTATATACAAGAGGGAAAAACGTTCCGTCCCCATTATTTAGTAAAGGTCGATCGAGAGTAGCTAATTGATTAATAGGTATACCTGGCATTTAAATATTTATTAACACGCGCCTTGTATAGCACAATAAATATTTAAATGCCGGTTATTAAAAAGCCTTTTAGTTTTATTGAACCTATTTTCTTTACTTTACAAAATGAAGATAATAATTTAATTAACAATGAAGTTGTAACATCACAGGGATTAGATCTTGTAGATTACGATATATTGAATAATGCTAATGATCAAAGAATAAAAAACGATACAGTTAATATATTAACTGATCAAAAAAGATATCAAGATTTTATAACATTCGGTTCAAACGCAAATATAGATAAAACAGATTTAAATACAAGATTGCAATTTTCTGGGTTAAGTGAAGGGTTTAAAAATGCAACCCTAAATGTTACAACAAATTTATCATCCGCAGATAGTGAAATTTTTATAGGGCCTGAACTAGACAGCGAACAGCAGTATTTTAATGTAGATTTTATTAGCGACGAGTTTCTTACTATTCGAACATTTGATGGTGAATTTGTAAAATATTTATGTACTGATGAAGATACTTTGAGCCCTACTTATAGACAATTATCTTTTAAAATTCTAGAAAAAGGTAGTCTTCAAGATATTTTAAGTTCATATTTATATAACTATAATTATGATAAATCAAATAACTATTTAACTTTATCGCAGTTTGTTAGTACTAATCTTACTGAGATATTTTCTATTATCGCACCAGGTGGGATCGGGTTATCAGCTGTACCTGCGACATCAACTGCTTATAATCAGAGTGTTATAAAAATATCTGATAATTTTAATAGTGTAACTGATGATTTACTTCATACATATACAACATACGAAGTAAATAGTGGTAAATACGAAATTGATAATAGCAGTGTAACTGATATAAAAAGTAATTTTATGGCTAATTACGCTTATGAAGTTACATCTTTAAGTGGTAATGGTGAAAAACTTGCTAATGTTTTAAATATTTTTAATTTAAAGAATGAAGTATCGCACGGCAATTATATTAATGGAGAATTACCCTTTAAAGATAAATCAACTGAAAGGAGATATACAAGTATTCTTAATGAGAGTACACAGAGTCAAGGTAATGAAAATTTAATGTTTGGTTATAATTTTTATACTAAAGAATATCAATTTGATCCTGATAAATATACTAAATTTACATTACCAAATTCTTTATTCCCTTTTGATAGAATTAATATTAATGATACTAGTTTATGTGACCGCGGGGCTTATGCTGCTAGATCACCATATTTTAGTGATAAAGTATTTAAAAGAGTAGATAGAAATAAGAACGTTAATGATAAAACGCGAATTGAAGGAGCTTTATTTAATGAAAGTAGCTTACCAATAAGTTTGCAAGATACAAATAATGTATTACAATTACAAGAAGTTGTATTCGATTCTATTAATAATGGTACTGTTTTATGTTCGTGGTTAAGCGGGGATGAAAATGTAAAAGGTACCTGGTATGATAGATATTATATACCACAATCAACTAACTACACCACTGCGCTTACAGGAACCGGTGTACCTGTATTTGATAATATACGTCAAGCTTTAAGTTTCTTTGATAATAGAGGAATCGACCAAACCTATTATGACGTTAAAAGTAATTTAAGTTTTGAACCTCAATCTACATTATACTATCAGCGTATAGGTCATAATTATATTAATGAAACTATTAATAATTTTGATGATTACCTCGTTAAATCAACATTCAATAATATATTTTCAGGTCAAGTTTTAGAAGAGCGTGATAAATTAATTTTTTCGAGCCATTCATATGACTACATCGATGTTGATACTGATATTAATAATAATCAATTTAACGTCTCATTTGATTTAAATTTAGACTCACCGACATCGTTAGATAGTTATCAAATATTTGGTAATAAATTTGAAGATGGATTTAGTTTAAAAAATAATTTTTACTTTACTCCGTTTGTATATTTAGCAGATGGTAATAATATTTTTGTATATGATTCTAAGTTTAATTTAATTCAGACAAACACATACCCAACTTTAACAGGTATAAGTGATATTTTATATTTAGAACAAGGTAGTAATTTTATTATCATTGGACGTGCACCAGAAAATGATGTCATCATCAAATCATCATTCACTGGTCGAGTGTTAGATGAAAGAAGATCATCCAGTATTGATCCAGATCAAAGTCCTAATGAGATATTAGCAGGTTATAAATCAAGATACATATATGGGTCTAATCAGGTAGTATTCAATATGGAGACTCCTACAAAAACTTACTATTTAAATTTAAATAGTTTGCAGATTTCAACTAGTGCCACTGCTTTAGGTTTAGCTAATTCTGTATTAAAAGCTGGTGATAATTTAAAAAGTGTGCCTGGATTTGGAGCAGTGAAGTTAACAGATGATATCGCGGTTTCATTATCTGCAGTGGATCACCCAGGTTATGACACTCTAAATTATATTAATATGTCAAATGGTGAAAGTTTGTATAACCCTATTTCTGCTTTTGAAAAAAATATTTATAGTATTCAATCATACAACAATCTTTTATACGTACAAAGTTTTGATAGTTTGAACCAAGGATATATTCATATATTTGATACAACAAGACAAGCAGTGTCGTCAATTAATCTAAGTGTATCTGCTGTTTCTGGTTATTGTCTCGATTTTATTAATGATGAAAGACAATTAAAGTTATTATCATTTTCAAGACAATCTGATAACACTATTCTAGTAGATAAGATTGATATCTCTAAGTATAGTGTAGAGTCAACTTATTCTCTAACTATTACTGGGAATGATTATAAGTATGGTTCAGGTAAAAATTACGTAAGCCCTGTCAACTTTAAATATTTAACTGATAAGTATAGCAAGTATCAAAATAAATTATGCTTTCAATTTAATATTGATAACTTTTTAAAAGCTATTCTGTTTGATCCGATATGGAATAACGGTCCAGGTAGTGTATTACCTAATCAGAATTGGAATACTATAAAGCCTTTAACTGGGGGTTGGGATTCTCAGTTACTTTCCGATACATTAGAAAGTAAAAGCGAAGATATTTTTGAATTACCGTATACTAATATTAATAATAGTATTAGTATGGACTTTAATTTTGATGCAGGTATTATTGATATTGTTTGGAACGGGGAATTAGTTAAACAAATCGATTTTGATGCAAATTTAGTACCTAATACTAAAATTTTATTCCCTGATTTATATTTTAATACTCCAAATATAAGTAGAACACCTATTAGTAGATTTATAAACAGTAACCAATTTTATGGTAAAGGTGGAAGTATTGAAAATATTAGATTATATAATAGAAACTTAAAAGAAGATTTGATAAAATATCTCTATCTTAAAGATCAACCTATTAATGATTTAAATTTCGATATAACATGCGGTACTAGATCTGGTACAGAAGAAGTTCACAATTTATATACATATATTATACCCGGGAGAAAAAATAATAGCATAAAAGTATATATTAAAAATGGATATTTCACCCAACCTCAGCAAGAAAGTATAAAGCAATTTTTAACAGAAAAACTTGGAAATGTTTTACCACAAACAACCGATTCAATTACATTTAACTTTGACGTAAATACATGATAACAATAGACAATAATCAAACAGAAGTGATCATCGATAAAATGTTCTTTACTACCGGTGGGGATTTTTTCCTATCTGGCTCTAATTATATTGGTTATGTCAATATAGTAGATGGTGCAGCTTTTGAAGGTAAATTTAACCAAACACAAATATTACAACCAAGTAATAATATTCGATCGCTAATTAATATAGATAAAGAAATATTTTTTGATAGAACTCTTTCCGATACAATATCATTACCATATACTAAAGAAGATATAAAAATTCAACCTAATGAACTTATAAATAGAAATTCTTTTAACTTTAAAATCGGTCAATTGTATGACAATTTTAAAGAACTATATAGGTTTAGTGAAATGTCAGTACCAAATATACCTCGTAATTTTACTGGCTTTGCAGCTGCTAGTGGAGATGGTGGGGTAGTACCTGTAGTTCCAGGTGAACCACCATATAGCATACATTGGGTACCATCAGATTTCAAAACAGATAATTATGTACCATTTACTGAATATAATCCAAATTTTAAAGGTAATAATGAATTTTTTAATCTGTTTACTAACAATACCCAGGATAATGTAACTATATTTTTCTCTGTATCAAACACTTTATTCGTTTATGAGACAGATAACCCATTACCTGGTAGTGGAGTAACACACTCATCATTTGCATTTATTTTAAGCAGTAACACATTCGGTAATTATGGTGAGCTTATTTTCGGTGATATCAGTAATACTACAGATGATGGTGATAAAATATTATACGTAGCAGATAGATTAAAAAATAATATACATAAATTTGATGTAAGTTCTCTAGTTAATACTGATCGAACAGGGGTTAAACAATTTAGACTGATTGATACAATTGGAGGTACTGGTACATTAGAGTCAAATTTTGAATCTATAGAAAAAATTGAATATGGTAAAGATTTCTTATTTGTATATGATGATACTGAATTTACAATTAAGAAATTTACAAAAGAATTAAATTTCGTAGCCAAATATACGAATAAAAAGTTCTTTAAAGATAACACAGTTATGGATATAACTACAGATCCTTATAAAAATTTCTTATATATTCTTACTAAAACTTTCAAAATACAAGTTATTAGAATCAAAGATTTAACGTTTGTAACAACTTACGATTTAGGTGAAGAAAACTTCGGAACAACTCGCCCTAATAGGTTTATAGTCTCAACTAATAATAGTAATATTTATTATCTACAGACAACTAAAGATATATTTAAAGGACATCTAAGTAAACTTAATGAGGGGTATGATTCTGTTATTGGTAGATTTAAAATAAAAGCTAATGTTAATTTTGATAAGCCATGGGGTGAATATGAGGATCAAAATGATTATTGGAAAACGGATGTATTACCCTCACCCGCCGCCGGAATTCAAGGTGAATGGAATAAATTAAGTGATTCGACTAATTTTAATTTTACAGGTCTAGAAAGGTTACCATTAGAATCAAATTTTGAAAAAATATATACTATAACAGATAGGTCAATTTTAGAATTTACCGAAAACTCTGCAGCTGTCAATCTTCTAAGTGATGAAAGACCGACTTTCTTCGACTTAGAAGAAATAGAAGTTAAAGATGATTACTTCAATGCATTCAATTATAATAGTTCTTTATATAAATTAGCATTTAATGTGAATCTATTAAACGCAAATATATGCAAAGCTTTAAAGGTTCAATTTGTTAATACTAGAAAAGAATTCTTATCGTTTAATAATATTGATCCAGATACTATTGATAATATTAAACTCCTTGATCAGAATGAATTGTATGTAGGTGTTAATGAAGTTATTAGTACAAATGTTTTTAATAGAACAGTTGAAAAACTTTATGATTATCAGGAATTATTATTACAAGCTTATAAGATTAAAGTCGTAAATACTAAAATACCACCCTTGTCAACGACAATGTTTTAAATAAATAATAATATGGGTTGTACACTTACAGATCAATTAATTGGAAATACATTTCAAAGTTTAATCAAGACTTCAGATAACTGTCAACTACCAGCGACTGGACAAGTCCTCATGAGTGACGGTTGTGGGAGTGATTCATCAATTTCAATTGGAAAAGCAAATCAAGGTTTGCTCGTTACTGGCCCTATTAATGGTGGGGATATTACTGCTAGTGGTCAATTAGGAGGTACAGTTGTTACTGCAAATACATGTATAACAACTACTGGTGATTTATTTGCTGCTATAACCGCGGGTAATAAAGTTGGTATTGGTACAGCTACACCATTAGAAAAATTAACAGTCAATGGCAGTTTATCTGCAAATGGTGATATGCACTTAGACGTAGGTGGTATATACGCTTGTAATGGTATTGGTTCAAATGGTAATGTATTGACATCAACAGGCAGCCAAATACAATGGACTGCAGGTGCAGCGGGTGGTAATTTTTGTGGTACGGTATGTGGTACCGGGACTCAAAACACCGTAACTAAATTTACCAATAGTACAACCATTGGTGATTCAATTATACAAGATGATGGTACTCGTGTCGGTATCGGAACTGCACCAGCTACATATAAATTAAAAGTAGCTGGTACTGTTTGCTCAACAAGATTTACAGGACCTGTTACCGGCAACTTAACGGGTAATATATGTGGGAGCACCGAAGTCGAAAGTGGTCTTACAGTTAATGGAACTTCTAATTTAGTAGGAACAACAACTGTAGGTACTATAAACTCTACAAATAAAGCTACACTCGATGATGTAGAGGTTCAAGGAGCTTTTTGCGACTGTGCCGGGGCTCAAGGCAGTACCACACAATATTTAAAATCAACAGGTACCGGAGTTGCATGGGCTAACTTACCATCTGCTGGCTCCGGTGCAAATGCTACCGGTACGGTATGTGGTACCGGGACTAGAATCGCTAAATGGGATAGTGCAGATACAATCGGTGATTCAGCTATTTACCAAACAGCGACGAGAATCGGTATCGGCGCTGCTCCTGATGCTACATGCGCTTTTAAAGTTACCGGTAGTTCAAAGTTTACAGGTGGTATATGTTCTGGCGGTGGGGTGACTGCTACTAGTGGTGTATTTGGTACCGGTAGTGTAAGTGCAGGTTCTTTCACAGCTACCGGTGCCGGTGCTACCGTGTCTTCTTTTGCAGGTGTTAACTCTTCCGCTGTTATAAATGCGAACGGTGGTCTCGCTGCCAGTGGTAGTATTATAGCTACCGGTGATATCATTGCATTCTCTTCTTCAGATAAAAGATTAAAAGAAAATCTTACATGCATTACAGATTCAAATAATATTATCAATGGTCTTAATAATTATTGTTTTGATTGGAATGATAAGTCTGAAAGAGAAGGTCCAGGTATTGGGGTAATAGCTCAAGATGTACAAAAGGTATTACCTAATGCTGTTTGCGAAAGAGATAATGGAGACTTAGCAGTTGATTATAATCAATTCATACCAGTACTCTTACAAAGAGTCAAAGAGTTATCTGCTGAAGTTGAAGATTTAAAAGCTAAAATTAGCTAGATAACGTACCAGAGTAAGTTATATCTTGAATAGGTAGTTTAATAATACCACTACTGGCTATACCAATTCTTACACTTTTAGGTTTAGCACCGGGGTTTGCATTTGTCTCTGCTTTAAAGATGTTGATATAATCATCTTGTATATCATTTTTATAATCTAAAGCAAGAGATGTTAAATGATTTTTAAATTTAAATCTTAAGATTTTATTTTCAACATTTAAATCAAACGCTTTATTATCAGTAGGGGTTGAAGATGATAAAAATTGATATTCACTATCAACAGAGCTAATTCGAGCACTTACTGTTTTAGGAGTTAATTCTTCATATCCTGTATCAATATTATGATAAATTCCAGATAAAGAATATCCCCCAAATACATCAAAAGCTACTGATGCAAAATGACCAGATAGATTATTTTTTGTAGGGTCATAACTTAACATGCCTAGCCCGGGTCCATTTTCACCATTCGTTTCATCTAAAACCATATCTCCATCGACTGCAAATACGACAAAGCCAGTTCTAAGAGCAGTCATATCTTTAAAGTCGAGAGCAATGTTAATAGAATTCTCAGTTAATATTTTTTCTACAGTTTCAGTCAACATATTAACATCTATTGTAGGTACTCTAAATGATATATAGATATCTTTTGTTGTATCAAATACCTTATCAAAAAATACTCGACCAGAAGACGTATCAATTTCTTGCCTACTTATGACACTATCAATTAAAGTTACTCTACTCATATAATAATATTTAATTTTAAAACTTGATAATTAAACTATCTTAATATATAATAAAGTTAATGAGTAAATACAATACTATAAGAGAACAATTACGTGTGGAATCTGATAAAAAATATCAAGGAAATATACAAACATATTTGATTGATATTGAACAGAGAAATATGCAAGATGAATTTTGTGAACAGTATATTAAACTATTAGATGTCGGGTTTCACCCATATGATTGTTTAGTTGCGTTTATGAAAGGAGCCAAATAATGGAAACTTTTTATAGTTATAAAGATATAGTATTACAACCTGCATACTCTGAAATTCGTTCAAGATCTTCTTTAGATGCATCGGTAAAGTTTTTAGGTAAAGTATTTGAAAGTGCTGCGATACCAGCTAATATGAAATGTACTATTAATTTTAAGAAAGCTAGAGAGTTAAGTGAAGCAGGTTATTTTTACGTACTGCATCGATTCTATGATTACGATGAAATCTTAAATTGGATGATCGAAAATAAAGATATGAAAACTATTTCAATATCAATCGGTGTTAATAAAAAAGATCGCGATCTTATTGACAAGATAGTAGAAAGAGCTGTTAGTGTAGATTTTATTACTATTGATGTTGCACATGGTCATCATGTATTAGTAAAAGAAATGATTACATACATTAATAATAAATTAAAAGTAAATATTATTGCTGGTAATGTAGGTACATATCAAGCTGCAAAAGACTTATATGATTGGGGAGCCGATGCAGTTAAAATTGGGTTGTCGATGGGTAAGAGCTGTACTACGTATAACTGTACAGGTGTGGGTACCCCAATGTTTAGCGCAGTCTCATCTATTGCTAAAAAGAAATTTAGTAAGTATGTAGTTCACAAGCAAGGTGGGTTATCTGGTGAGTATAAAGATATTTCAATACCTGTTATTGCTGATGGCCAAATAAGAGAAGTAGGTGATGTTTGTAAAGCATTAGTTGCTGGAGCTAATATGGTTATGATTGGTAGTGAATTTGCAAAATGTGAAGATAGCCCTGCTGATATAATAGGAGGACCCGCAGTAGGTAATGTGAATAAAAAGGTTTTCTTTGGAAGTGCTTCTTCTACTAATAAAGGTCATGAAGGTTATGTAGAAGGTCAGACAGTATATATGGATATGAGAAATGAAACTTATGTTCAATACTTTAATAGAATTAATCAAGGTGTTCAGAGTTGTATGAGTTATGCTGGAACTAATAATATTAATGATTTATCTGATATGGATTATAAGTATCGAGTTATTAATTAATATATATGTCCGATAAAACTAATTACGTTATTTTTAACCCTGAAGGTGGTCTTGGAAAAATAATTGCTTCTACTGCAGTGGTAAGAGCTATAAAACAAAAATATCCTGATCATAAAATAATAGTTATTTCACCGTGGTTTCAGGTCTTTGATGGTAATCCTAATATTTATCGAGCATTTCCTAGCGGTAATACTCCTTTCTTTTACCAAGATTATATATTAGGTAGGGAGAGTATTGTATTAAAAGGCGAACCTTATTTTAATACAAAGCATTTATATCAAAAGCAAAGTTTGGCTGAGTCATGGTGTGAGCTTTTTAATCTACCATTTGATGGTAATAATAATCCTGAATTATTTTATAATGATGTGGAGATTAAAAGCTTAGATGGTATTCTACAAGGTGATAAACCTATATTAATGATGCAAACGAATGGTGGTCCTTATGAGAGTACAAAAAAATATTGTTGGACAAGGGATTTACCATTTGATCAAGTCCAAATATTAGCTAATGAACTTAGTAAAAATTATACAATTGTTCAAGTTGCTAGACCAAATTGTAACAAAATACCTAATGCTGTTATGGTAAATGATCTACCAGATAAAAGAGTTCTATTAGGTTTATTATTAAAAACAGAAAAGAGAATATTGATTGATAGTTGCTTACAACATGCAGCAGCAGCCTTTAATCTACCATCAACTGTATGTTGGGTAGGTACCTCTCCAAAAGTGTTTGGTTATGAACTTCATAATAATATATTACCAAATATTAAGAAGTTACCTCATATGGATCAAACTATTAATAGTATCTTCTTTGATCATGACTTTAATGGTCCGGAAGCTGAGTATCCATTCGAATCATCTAATATATTCAACTTGCAAGATATATACGATAGTATTGTAAAGTGATAAAAAATATTTTATTTAATTCATCCATGCCTAGAGCATGTAGCACGTTATTACAAAACATCTTTAATCAAAATCCGGAGTTTTATGCTACACCTACTGATGGAGCTCTTGAACTATTAGCAGGAGCAAGAGAACAATTTACAAATGCTGTTGAGTTTAAAGCAGCTGATGATCAGGATCTATCATTACAAGCTTGGCGTAGTTTTTGCAAAGGTGGTTTAGAAGCGTACATTAATACATTAACTGATAAGCAGTATGTCGTTTTAAAAAGTAGAGGCTGGAAAGGTAACGTTAAATGGTTAACGAATATTTTAGGTGAGAAGCCAAAAATCTTTTGTATGGTAAGAGATTTAAAAAGTATAGCTTCATCGTTTGAAAAATTACATAGAAGGAATCCTGATAAAACATCTCAATGGTTAATTGATATGGAAGTAAGAGGTACAACTGTATTCAAAAGAGTAGATATGTACATGAAAAATATGCCTATAAATTTATCTTTAGATAGAATACAGGAATTGTATGAACTTAAGTTAGATGGTAGTGTTATGTTTATACGTGCTGAAGATTTAACCTCAAGACCACAAGCAATTATGGATGAGTTATATAGCGTTATTGGTGCTAAAAATTATAAGCATAATTTCAATAATGTAAAACAGACAACAAAAGAAAATGATGTTTTACATGCTCTAGATAATAACCTACATACAATCAGAAATAAAGTAGAACCTATTGTAGAAGATTACAATGATATCTTAGGGGAAGATGCATGTAATTTTATTGATACTGAATATGCTTGGTATCAAAAAGCTTTTGGTTATATCAATTAAACACTTATTTTAAGTGTACCGCTATCGTTCCAAACAACACCAGCTACAGCTGGATCAGAGGTAGGTAACGTTGAAGCTTTTAAGAATAATCCATTTGCATGTAACAAATTAGCTGAGACTGAAGTAATATTACTACCAGCAATAACCGAATGACAGTGATCAACCCCTATTATATTACTCGCACCACCTATAACTGATGAATTATCAGCAGCTGCTTGATTGTTACTACCACCACCAATAGTTGATTTCTGACCGGTAGCTGTATTACTAGCACCTCCACCTACAAATGCATATCCACTAGCACTGTTTCCTACACCACCTAAAATGCCAGAATTATAACCACTAGCTGTATTATCACAACCACCACCAATAGTTGAATTAACACCACAAGCAGTATTACAATAACCACCACCAATAGTTGAATTTGTAACGGCAGCAGAATTTCGGAATCCAGCACCGACGAATGATTGAGTTCCAACAGCTGTATTATAAGAACCAGCAACAACACTAGCACTGACTCCAGTAGCTTTATTGTTATCACCACCAACCACTGTTGAACAATTACCTTTGGCTTCATTTTTTATACCACCACCGGCAAATGAATTGTCACCTGTTGCACTCAAACACTGACCACCGGCTATAGTGGATTGAGACCCGGTTGCGATATGAAGCTGCCCACCACCAATAAATGATTGACCTCCACGAGCACAATTAACATTACCACCTACTATTGCTGAAGTTGATCCACTAGCTACATTGCTTGCTCCACCACCTATAAAAGTATTTGAATTAAGAGCATTATTAGCACGACCTCCACCTACAAATGATTGAGCACTTAGTGCATTATTAAGACAACCACCTACTACAGTTGAAAATTCGTCATGAGCTTTATTCTTATTACCACCACCTACAAATGCATATGCACTTAATGTTTGACTACTTAAACCTCCTGTTACCGTTGAATAGTTACCGCTAGCTATATTCTGAGAACCTCCTCCAACAAATGAATATACTTTAGTAGCTTTATTAGCAAACCCTCCAACTACACTTGCATCCTGAGCACTAACTTGATTAGAAGAACCACCACCTACAAATGAACGAGGACCAGTAGCCACATTACTATAACCACCAGTGATTTTACCAACTCTAATATCACCAGCTGATAGGGTATTGGTTGTTAAATTATCACTAGCTGATATATCCCCCACAACTGTTAAAGCTTTATTAGGTGCAATGGTACCAATACCAATTCTTACTACATCATCATTAGAGCCTTTAACGGTTAACCCTGCTTTACCATTAACTGCTAATTGAATATTTTCATATGAATTAGGTCGTGAGATTGAACCAATTTGTTTTGATTGTATAAATGTAGCTTCACAAATCGCTCCAGTAAATTCATTACCATTACCAGTAATACCAAAATGACCTTCTGATGCTGATAACGCTGTTGTTAAACCTCGTTTTAATTTTAATAATGGTTCATCATCAACTCCTGCTGCGTCGGTATCAGCTTGGATTGTAAGAGCACTGTCAGCTTTAGCAGTTAAAAGTGTATTACCAACTACTCGTAATCCTTCACCAAAACCACCATCTGATGCAAGTTTATTTACAATATGAAGAGTAGCACTAGGAATAGTTTTATTAATACCAATACTGCATCCAGATTCATTAACTGAAAGTATTGGTTGATTAAAGAACCCAGTACCGAACATACTATCACCACAAGCTGATATACCACATAAAGATGTACCACCAACAAATGTTAAACTTTGATCACCTGGTGTAGTTCCAATCCCAATTTTATTAGCTATTAATTGTCCTGGTGATGATAAATTATTAACGAACGTTGTACAAGCAGCACCTGATGTTAAACCATCCCCTACAATAAAGGAACAATTATGCGTTACTGTATTACATGTACCACCTAAAATGCCAGAACCAAAACCACTAGCTGTGTTGTTACTACCACCACCAATAGTTGATTTCTGTCCGGTAGCTTGATTAAGTTCACCACCAACTACATTCGAGTTAAGACCAGCAATATTACATGTTCCTCCACCAATAAATGAATTATTACCAGTAGCTTTACCACTTAAACCGCCACTTATAGTTGAATTATTACCAGAAGCTATATTCTTAGCACCACCACCGATAACTGAATTATTACCAAAAGCCATACTACTTAAGCCGCCGGCTACTGATGAATAATTACCAGTAGCTGTATTCTTACTACCACCACCAATAAATGAATTACTACCAATAGCTCTACTACTTAAACCACCGACTACTGATGCATTACAACCACTAGCTGTATTACAAAGACCACCAGCTACGTTAGAATAATCACTGCTAGCTGTATTACAAAGACCACCAGCTACGTTAGAATAACTACTGCTAGCTGTATTACCAAGACCACCAGCAACGTTAGAGTGTCCACTGCATGCTTTATTATATCTACCACCGACTACGCTTGAAGAGTTACCGATAGCATAATTTTTATAACCACTACCTATATTTGAACAATTACCACTAGCTGTATTACAATTACCACCACCAATAAATGAATTAGTACCACTAGCTGTATTACAATTACCACCAATAATTTTACCAACTCTAATATCACCAGCTGATAGAGTATTGGTAGTTAAATTATCACTTGCCTTTACATCAGTTGCTGATAAAGTATTGGTAGTTAAATTATCACTAGCTTTAATATCAATTGCTGATAGTGTAGTGGATGTTATATTATCACTGGCTTTTATATCAGTGGCTGATAAAGTAACGACTGCTGATAAAGTATTTGTAGTAATTGTACCAGCTCTAAAATGAATTGCTGATAGAGTATTTGTAGTAATTGTACTAACTTTAACATCAGTTGCTGATAGTGTAGTGGATGTTATATTATCACTGGCTTTTATATCAGTGGCTGATAAAGTAACGACTGCTGATAAAGTATTTGTAGTAATTGTACTAACTTTAACATCAGTTGCTGATAGTGTAGTGGATGTTATATTATCACTGGCTTTTATATCAGTGGCTGATAAAGTATATATTGTTAAGTTGTCACTAGCTTTAATATCGGTAGCTGATAAAGTAAAAGATGTTATATTATTATTAGCTGTTATATTTCCAGTAGCTGATATATTACCTACAACCGTAATTTTTTCATTCGGTGTTGGGGTATTTACCCCGATACGACCTTCAGCATCAAATACAATATCATCTCCATATACATCAATAAAATGCGCTATCTCACCAGGTTCACAATACTGTCTAACTACTAAAGGTGGATCACCATCATAACTAATAACTGAAATTGAACTCGTTGTAACGTTTAATGTTGTATAAAGCTTCCCACATACACTCAAGTCACCCATTACTGTAGTATTACATCCAACGCTTAAACTATTAGATATTGCAACATCGTTACCAACTTCAGATATGGATGAATCAATTAATGTAGATGCATTTGACCATTTAGGTACTTTCGTAACAACACCGGTACCACTCACATTACCAATACCAATACCGCTAAAATCTACCCATTCAATATTAGATCCAGTGGATTGTAATATTTGTTTATTAGTGCCTGTGGAATTAGAACCATCTTTTAATTCGGCATTAACTTTCAAGTAACCATTAACTGTAGTATTACATTTGATACCTAAATCACCTGAAAGATAAGAATTATCAGATACAGCTAAATTACCTGAAAGATAAGAATTATCAGATACAGCTAAATTACCTGAAAGATAAGAATTATCAGATACAATTAAATGTCTATCTAGATGCGCATCTTGTTTTAAATGCATATCACCACATACACTTAAATCATTGAAAAGAGTCATATCACCACTTAAAGGTCCACGAGCACTTAAACTACCATCTAACATTATTCTACCGTCTCGTGCTGATGAATTAATTCCACCTTTACCGGGGGTTACACATACATCACCACCGATACCATTACTAACCAAACCGGCATTGCCTGCTGATAGATGTATTACACCGCCACATGTATTAGACTGAGGTGCACTTCCAGCAGTAATGTTTATACAACCGCCTCTTCCTCCAACGCGACCATCATCTGAACTCTTTATAAAAATTGTATTATTCGGTGACTGACCATCTTCAATATATATACACATATCAGATTTTGGTGTAGCAATATCTATATAAGGTATGTTAATCGTTTTAATTTTTACCGGTTTAGCAACACCACCGAAATCAGCAGCACTTAAATTAATTTGATTTGATTGTATTTGATTTGCAGTTGCAGAACAAATATTGATATCAGTTGCTGATAAATTATTAACTGATATACTATTAGTTGTTGTATTGCCGCGGGTTGTTACCGTATTTAAATTAACGATCTGACTCGTTAAAAAAGATGATGCCGCGGTATGGTATGTTGTACCATCGTGAACCAACGGAACTAAATCACCCCCACTTACAACCCCATTACATGTTAGATTAGAAATTTTTATACCACTTGTAGCCATTTAATAATATTTATAGTTTAATCTACATAATCATCACTATCTTCATCTAAATAATATACAGGGCTGTCAATAAATTGAGGTATACTTGCAACCACAGTGATTACATCAGGAGCTAGCTCTTTAACGAACGTAATATCTAGCAATAATAAGTCAGATTTTAAAATCTTGAAAATTTCATCTAAATAATCTACATGTACTTCTAAGAGAACCGTTTCTCTCTCATAATCAAAAAAGTATTTATCTGTAAATTCAGATATATTACCTCTCAAATAAAAAAATATATCATCAACCATATAGATATTTAGTAGGAACTATACTATAATAATATATGGCTAGAAAGAAAAAAGTGTATAATTATGAATTTATTGATTGTAAAATGTCTTTACCAAGCTCTGTTGAGGTTAAATGTTCTAAGTCAGGTGAAAAGGTTAGGATGTATCATAAGCAATTAATTAAACTTATACAAAATAAATATCGCAATAACTGGAGCTTATTCAAAACTTCATATATTAAGAAAGGTAATAGAACTGAACCAGGTGCAAGTGATATAGAAGAGTATAGTACACGTCCAGAAGGGTATCGTAAATATCTTATTACTAGCTATATGTGGGTTAAGAGTACAACAAATAATAATGAATCTGAAAAAGCAGCAAAGCTAGAGTTTCTGGATAAGTGCTATTATAACCGCTGGGGTGAAGGTCTAGAAGAAGTAATATCTAGAGCTGAAGTCGAGGTGTAAATAATGAAAAAACTACTATATGATATAGGAGTTATATCATGCATTGCTTTAATTTTACCAGTGGTAGCCATATGGGCTGGTATAGTTTCAATATACTATACGTGTATTAATTTACCGCAAGAGCTATTAGAGCTCGCTGATAAAATGTACTACGGTGACTAACTATTAATAATTGCTTTTACTGCTTTTACGACGTCAGCATTAGTCCATTCAGCTGGTGAGTCATAATTTACACCACTAAGATCATCTAATTCTAAACGACCTATATCATCGACAAAAGCAATAACTTTCTTTGCTCCAGGCATATCGACAATACGACGAATAACGACTTCACCACTAACTGTTACTGATTCTTCCGGAGTGGTTACGATAGTCTTTGCAGACGATAGATTGATTGATAAAAAAATAAAAAATAAAAAAAAAATTATTGATAATTAGGAACTATAATATAATATAGAGGTATTAATTTTTAAAAACAGTAACAAAAATAAAAACAAAATAAAAAAATGAGTCATAATCTGACAGAACGCGACCAGCAAATTGGTCTTAAACAAGCATGGCATGGGCTTACTACGGTAGTCGATGCTATTGACGTAAAGGATAATTACCTTACGCAATGGGATGTAGAGCGCAAACCGCTTACATATATTAATAATGTAGAAGAAGAAGTTGATACCGGTTTCGGTATTCTTGTTGGTAATGATGACGATGAAGTTATTGGTCGTCCGATGAGTCCTTCATACAAACCAATTACAAATGAGAAGTTTATGGATCTTGTAAACGATGCAATGAATCGGTTACCAAAAGCTAAGATTGAGAGCATGGGAAGTGTTTGTAATCGCGGTAAAGTGTTCGTAACTGTAAGTTTAGATAAGCATAGTACATATAAAGTTGGTGATCGAAAGTTTAACGATTTCTTAAACTTCGGTAATGCTCATGATCAAACATCAAAGCTTTGGGTGAATAATACGAATGTATGTACTGTATGTGATAATACGTTCTCGTTTAATTTAAATTCGAAAGAAGGTCAAATTGGAAGTGCAGTCCATAGAGGAGATATAGAGCTTAAGCTCGCTGATATTGCTAACTTAGTTGATAGTTATCTTGGTACTCAAGCAGACTTCCGTAAGAAATTTGAAAACTTAATTAAGAAAAGAATTGATAGTAAGAAAGCAAAGCAATTGTTTACAGGATTTCTTACTCGTAATAATCCTCGCGAGGGTGTAAGTACTCGATGCTTGAATACAGTTGATAGTCTAGATACTCTCTTTAAACGTGGAGCAGGAAATCGTGGTGAGAGTTACGCGGATGCGTTCTCTGCTGTTACTGATTATTATACCCATAACAGTACTCGTGGTGGTGGTAAGAGTAAAAGCAATCAATATGTATCGTCTGAGTTTGGTCTCGGTCGAATGAATAAGCAGAGTTTTTGGACCGTTATTAATAATGATTCATTGGTTGATACAACTATTGCTCGAGGTGAAAAGCTTCTTAATATCGTTAACCAATAATAATAAATAATAATATGTTTAAAGAAGTAACGTCTAAATATACTTTCGTTCAAGAAGAAGATGGTAATATTGAAGTTTATGAAAGTACAGGGGATATATCAGATCTTAAACCGATCTTTATATCAAATGTAAAAGTTGATAGTCAAAAGCAATTCGAAGTAGAGGTAGCTTATATACTTGTATATGATATTCCTAACATACTTCCTGAAAGTTTATGATTTAGAAGGAATTTATTAAATAAGATAATAAACATAGAGGGCTCTTTAGGGAGCCCTTTATTTTCTAATTAAATTTTATGAAAATTGAACCTACAAACTTCGAAGTTATACTAACACAAGTTATAATTAAACTTGAAAGGATATGTAATCTTGCTGAAAAAGAGGATGTAAAAGCTCTAAAGGTAGAAGTTAGGTTACTAAAAGATGAGATATCAAAGTATGGACAAAAAAATTGAACAAAAATTGAATAAGTGTTTCGTGCAAAATTTTGCAAATGTTTACAAATCTCGACCTGAAGTTAAATCTTTAGAAGATACAAATCATTTTTATATCACTAATCCGGATAGTAATATCATTTGTTTTATTCCGGAAAATCTATTGTTTTAGTTGCAAGGAACATTGATATAATCAATGTATTGAAGGAACAATTAAAAAAGTCTACGAAGGAGGACTGGTTACATTATATCAGAGTGTTACTATGCAGGAACATTGATATAATATAGAGGTAACGAAAACTAATAATAAAAGTAAAATTATGATGGATCTAGGGTATAAGACAACGCAGTTCAAAACGGTATCAGAAATTAAAATACCTGATATATTTTATCGCAGGTATAAGTGTGGTATCGATGTAGTTGATGAATTATTTGGTGAAGGTATTTTACCTGGATCTTCTATTACGATGTGTGCTGCTGCTGGTTGTGGTAAGACTACTTTTCTGCTGCAAGTACTAGATGGTCTTGCTCAGAATGGTTATTCGACTGCATATGCTTCAGGTGAAGAAAATGAGTATCAGTTATCATTTACTTGTAATCGTATTGGAGTGAAAAGTGTAAAGGTAGCTAATATGACTGATGTTGATGATCTTGTTGATCAAATGGAGCATTTTGATTGCTTAGTTATTGATTCATTTCAAGCATTGAGCAGTACTAAGAAGATGAACACTCGTGAGTTTGAATCGTATGCTGTAACGAGGCTTACTAAAGCTGCTAAGGATACGGAATGTACAGTATTCTTTATTATGCATCTTACTAAAGCTGGTTTGTTGAAAGGTTCAACTCTTGTACCGCATTCTGTTGATGTTAATATGCAAATTGAAATCGATGCTGATGTAAGTGATGATGCTCGTAGAATTTACTTCAATAAGAATCGTTTCGGACCTTGTAATGAACTTACGGTATATTTAGGAGCTAAAGGGTATGACTTCTCTGCTCCAGTTGTTATCGAAGATGAAGATAAGAAAGCTCCTAGTAAGAAGAATAAGAAGCAGAAAGAATTGGATATTATTCTTGAAATGAAAGAGCCGCCTCATATCAACGTAGACCGGGTTATGGGAAATCTAGAGATTGATTATATGCGTGCAAATTATCTACTACGGGACTTAGTTAATAACAATAAGCTTGTTAAATTCGGACGAGGTAAGAGTGCAATTTACAAGACTGTTTAGGAACAGTAATATAATAACGAATGTCGAAGTTAAGCCAAGACCCTAAAAGAAAAAAGTTTATCAAGCAAGGGGAATACCAAGTGTGGAAATGCTTAGACTATAAGACGTTCTATATGACAGTACGATTACAATCTACAGAAATAGATAGAAAGAACAATCTAGACCCTAATAAATTTACATTATATATGAGTTCATCTGAGATATTTTCTGATATTGATACAGCTGAAGAAGCTATCAAAAAAGGTCACAAAAGAGCTGATGAATTATATGAAATGCGCTTGAAATCTAGACCAAATAAGCTATAATAATATTATGAAAGAGTATAAACAAGGAGAGTATATTACATATAAAGTTCGTTACCCTGGTATGCAAAATGAAATGCATGGTAATGGTACCGTTGAAGAGTTACGTGTAATGAATGGTAAAAGACAATATTTAGTATCTGAAGGTAATGGTGGTCAGAATATGACTTACGTTAATGAAGATGATATTTTAACCCTTATAAACGGATAATTATGAGTAAAAGAGCAAAACAAGGAGTAGATTTAAGAGCTCCGAACCCCGCACATACTAAACAAATGGGCCGTTCGTATGGACCATTAGTATTTAACGAACATGTCGGTCATAAGGTGACTCAGAAGATCGATAAAGCTATAAAAAATAATAGAAAGTAAAATAATGAAAGAAAGTTTTAAAAGAAAAATAATTTTATTCTTAATCCTTACAACTATTGTAGTTGGAACATTAGACGTGAGTTACGGAGTTTTCTTCGGTGTATTAACTAATTTATTAATCAATGCTTTTTGGAATAGTAAATTATTTCCTAAGATTGAAAAGTCTAATGAGCAATTAATAGTGGAAAGTGTTCAAAGACCAAGATTGTAATCAATGCCGGAGTGGTGGAATGGTAAACGCAAGAAAATATGTCGGTGTAGCCCAACGGAAGAGGCATTGCACTTAAAATGCATTCAGTGTGGGTTCGAATCCCACCACCGATACCAATTTTAATGCTCTGATAGTTAAAGGGATATAACCGCTGATTTCTAATCTGCTATTCTGGGTTCGAATCCCGGTCAGAGTACCATCTTTAAAAAATAAATTAGGAACTAGATTATAATCATACTATGAAATCAAATAAATGTGAAGTCGTATCAAGACGGATGAGGAGCATTACAAAAGGTAAT
>TARA_R110002153_G_scaffold136036_1_pt1 | contig 58349 bp, 54 predicted proteins | sample TARA_R110002153 | Tara Oceans TARA_R110002153 (sample SAMEA4398193) | marine metagenome | biome: Polar Biome; feature: [SRF] surface water layer (ENVO:00010504); material: water (ENVO:00002006), including particulate matter (ENVO:01000060) such as... | depth 5 m | reverse complement strand
AGCAACTAGTGCGCCAAGTATTTGGATAAAGCAGTTTTTTTTGTATTTACGAATCTGAACTCGGGCTAAGTCGTGCCGCCCCACTAAAACAACTCCAATAAAAACAATATTTTAGACCATTTTAGATCAGATTAACTTGGTTAATGCCTTAGCTCAGGGGGGATAGGCAAGTTAGTTTTTAATGGTTTCGGACGTTTACCTTTACCTTTTTTATAGGCTTTTAATTGATAAACATAAGCCAATACTTGGGCTACGGCCATAAACAGTTTTTCTGGAATTTCGTGTTCTGCTTCAGTGGAATAATAAATTGCTCTAGCTAACATAGGGGACGCCACAATAGGTACTTCATGTGCATTGGCAATAGTCCGAATATGCATGGCCATTTCATCGACTCCTTTCGCCACTAAAGTTGGTGCGCGGGTACCTAGCTGATCATACTTTAACGCCACAGAAAAATGAGTAGGGTTAGTCACTACCACATCAGCATTCGGCACTTCTTGCATCATACGATTAGCGGCTGCTTGATATTGTAACTTACGAATTCTGCTTTTTACTTGGGGGTCGCCATCAGCGTTTTTACGCTCGTCTTTGACTTCCTGCATAGACATTTTCATTTCTTTATTATGTTTGTAACTCTGATAAGGCACATCAAAAGCCGCAATAGGTATCAGTGCAAGGGTCATGATTAAAAAGCCCCATGCAATTAAGTCCATGGCATGAAACAGGTTTCCAGGATATAACTCTAAGTCCAAATGTAATGCCTCATCCTGAAACATCATAAGTGCTATATAGGCCATCATTGCCACCACCACAAACTTGGCTATGGCTTTTAATAATTCCACAACACTATTCATTCCAAACATACGTTTAAAGCCCGCAATTGGGCTTATTTTTTGTGCTTTGGGCTTGGCACCATCCCAAGTAAAATTATACCCACCTAAGGCAATATTGCCGTAAATACCCGCGATAGTCACAATCATCATATATAGTAACACCGGCATACTAATAGTATCTAAAGCGAATCCCCAAGCTTGAAACATATGGGTAAAATCATAAGTTTCATCACGTGACAAAGTAAACATACGCTGTGCTACTTCAAATACCGCGCTAGCAATCTGAGAGCCAATAACTAAAAAACTAATACCGCTAGCAATTAACACTAAGGCCGTCGACAATTCTTTAGAACGTGCAATCTGCCCTTTTTTACGGGAGTCCTCGGTTTTTTTGGCTGTGGGTTCTTCTGTTTTTTCGTTTGCATCAGACATAATTTACCTCCCTTTATTTAAGGACAAACTAACACTAACTGACACATCATCAGCTGTGCCCGATCCCACATCACTTCAAAGTGATGGGTTAAGTTGTCTAAAGTTAACCAAATTATCAGTAGCCCCATAATTTGTGCGATGGCAAAACCTATACTAAAAATATTCAATTGCGGCGCCGCTTTGGTCATTACACCAAAAGCTAAGTTAACAATAAGCAATGACACTATCGGCGCCAGAGATATAGTCACAGCTGAAATAAACATCCAGCCTGCCCAATGGGCAATATCTCTAAATTGTTCAGGGGCAAACCAGGCTTCTCCAATAGGGAAAGCTTCAAAGCTCATTACAACCATACGGATCATGGCTAAGTGCCCATCTAATGCCCAAAACAATAAGGTTGCCAAAATAAGGTAAAACTGCCCCACTGCTGGCACATTAATGCCATTTACAGGATCGACTATAGATGCAAAGCCCAAACCCGTTTGCAAGGCAACGATTTGGCCCGCTAACACAAAAGTATTAAGTACCATATTCGACAAAAAACCTAAGGCGATACCAATGATTAACTGTTGGATCACTAATAAAAAAGTCCCTACAGAAAAAACCTCTGCTGCTGGAATTGGCACAGGTGGGATGACTGGCATAATAATAAGGGTTAAAAATAACGTGAGTAACGCTCTAGTGGTTGGCGGCACGGTCTTAGCACTCAAGCCCACCATAGAGGCAAATAACCCCGAGATGCGCATAAAAGGCAACAGCATGTCCGCTAAGTACTGCATGATGGTAGTAGTGGCAATATCCAAGACTTTAGCCTCGAGCCTGAAAAACTAACACAGCTAACCCACTACTTCGGGAATACGCTCTACCATAGTGAAAAAGAAGTCCATAAGCTTTTGAACTAGCCAATGCCCTCCCCAACTAAGTGCCAATAAAGTGACAATGAGGCGCGGTAAAAAACTCATAGTTTGTTCGTTGATAGAGGTGGCAGCTTGAAACACAGCAACAATTAATCCCACAAATAAGCTAGGAAGAATAATCGCTGAAACCAGCAGAATAACCATCTGCAACGCTTCTTTGAGTATTTCAACAAAGACTTCTGGGCTCATGGGCGCACCTTATTCATTTTTTGACTATTATTTTGACTAAGTAACATTCGCTAACCCATCCCAAAACTATTGGCTAAGGTACCAAAAACTAAATTCCAGCCATCCACCAAAACAAATAACATGAGTTTAAAAGGTAATGACACGATCATCGGTGACAACATCATCATACCCATGGCCATCAAAATCGAGGCAACCACTAAATCTAAAATCAAAAAGGGAATAAACAACATAAAACCAATTTGAAACGCAGTTTTTAATTCGCTGGTCACAAAAGCCGGGATCAGCACATTCATTGGCACATCGACAGGATCTTGAAATTGTCCATCCATACCGCCAATTTGCACAAAGGTTTCCAAATCTTTAACCCGAGTTTGCGCCAACATAAAAGCACGTAACGGCTCTTTACCAATTTCATAGGCCTGAATTGAAGTGATTTCTTCGTTTAAGTAAGGTTGCAGTGCTGTTTCGTTTATTTTTTCAAATACAGGAGCCATGATAAACATCGACAAAAACAAACTCACACCGATTAAAATTTGGTTAGAAGGTGATTGCTGCAAACCTATGGCTTGACGCAATATAGACAGAACTATAATGATCCTTGTAAATGAGGTCATCATCATTACAAATGCGGGGAGCAGGCTTAAGGACGTCATGATCGCGACAACCTGCAAAGTCATAGTATAATCTTTGCTGCCGTCAGCGTTGTCGGTAAGGGTTAAGGCAGGGATCCCTGGTTCAGCCAAAACCTGTCCACTAACAATACCCAGCAGCAACATCAAACCAAGACTCAAACATGTTTTTTTCATGATTGCTCTCCACTACTGTCTTTTGCTTTAGCATTTGGTGCCATAGCCGGATTTATTTTACCGGCCATAAACAGCGCTAGTTTATCTTTGAACTTATCATTACCCGACGAGGATGCTGGCGAATTATCAATAGATGTCGTTAGGGTCGCCAGATGATTAATATTGTGAGCAGTAACACCTATCAAATGTTGTTCACCTGCCACTTCAATAACCATGACCCTTTCTTTTGCTCCAGCCATCATTGAGGCAACAACTTTCAGATTTGAGGTGCCAGATTGAGTGACGTTAAACCGTCGCATCAGGAACGCCAACATAAAAACAACGCCAATAACCAGCAATAAAGACAGGAAAATTGACACTATTGAAGTGGGGTTTGAGAGAGTTTGAGGCGCCGAATTGGCCTCAAATGAGATACATAAACATGAGCCGAGAGCTATCCAAGCCCATGTTTTATAAGCTATTTGTCTATCTAAGCTTTTTGATTCTTTCCAGTTGGCTAATAACATCAGTTAATCGAATACCAAATTTATCGTTGACTACTACTACTTCTCCATGAGCAATCAACGTGCCATTTACTAAAACATCTAATGGCTCTCCAGCAACTCGGTCAAGTTCCACTACAGATCCTTGGTTTAATTGCAGTAAATTTCGAATACTGATATTGCTGCGACCAACCTCCATAGAGATAGTCACTGGGATATCTAAAATGGTGTCGAGCTTACGTTTTTCTGTGGGCGTTATTTCACGATCTTCATCAAACTCTTCAAGTTCGGCTACTTCTGCCCCCAAACCTGACTCATCATCGGTGCCGCCTTCAGTCTTACCTTCTTCGTCAGCTTGCTCAGCCATGGCCGCAGCCCAATCGTCTAAACCGTCTTCTTCACTCATTATTTACTCCATACTCTGGATAACAGGGATTACCAATCATCTTCAAGGGTTTGCAATTCGGCGTCGCTGTCAATTCTTCGACCACCTTTAGTTAACAGTTGCAGCTCAGACTTCACAGAAGTCGGGCGCGGAATTTTTTCAATTATCTTAAGTGCCACATTATCTCTTGAACGTCCCAATTTAGCTCTGAAAGTAGGAAGATCTTCAATTAATACCGTAATATGTTCAGGCATTTCGATGGGGATCACATAACCTGGCTCCAGCTCCATGATGTCTGCTAAAGTCAACTTCAGATCCATCATATGGGTAGATAAAGACACCTGCACATCCATAATTTCATCCCTTAAAGCCTTGCTCCAGCGCAAGTCGGTGTCTTCTTTATCACTTTGTACACCGGCATCTAAAAGCTCTCGTATTGGCTCCAGCATTGAATATGGCAGGGATACATGGAAATCACCACCTCCACCATCTAGCTCTATATGGAATGAACTGATCACTACAACTTCAGTAGGGCTAACAATGTTGGCCATGGCTGGATTAACTTCAGAGTCTAGATATTCAAATGAGACATCCATAACAGGTGCCCAGGCCTCTTTGTAATCTTCAAAGATAAGCTTCAATAACATCTGAATAATACGCCGTTCAGTTGGGGTAAACTCTCGGCCTTCAATTTTTGCGTGATAACGGCCATCACCACCAAAAAAGTTATCGACCAAAATAAAGACTAGTCTGGCTTCCATGGTAATCAGTCCAGTGCCTTTAAGTGGACGAAAACGCACCATATTCAGACTGGTAGGCACAAACAAGGTGTGAATGTACTCTCCAAATTTAATCATTTGGATACCATTAATAGATACTTCTGCCGAACGACGCATCATATTAAATAGACTGACCCGCATATGCCGAGCAAAACGTTCGTTAACAATTTCAAGGGTTGGCATGCGCCCACGAACGATCCGGTCTTGAGAAGAGAAGTCGTACTCCATGGCTGAGCCATCAGACACACCACTGTCAACTTCTTCTTCCTCAACATCGTCTACACCATGTAATAGTGCATCAATCTCGTCTTGGGATAATAAATCGCTCAATCTAACTCTCTCATTAACAAATCAGTTGTTATTGCATTACAAAACCGGTGAATAGTACTTCTTCCACGGTTTGATTGCCGCTGACACCTATCATGGTTTTTTGTACTTCTTTCAATGCGCTATCACGGATCGCAATTTTTCCAGCCTCGGTGACTAAATCATCAGCATTGGCAGTACTAAAGGTTTTTAATAAAGTACCTTCAATCAATGGAATATGCATCTTGGCTTGTTCTTCGTTATCGGAACCACGCATCATTAGCTGCACTTTAATTTCGACTAAACGGTCTCGGGTTGACCCCGGCACATTAAATACAAAGGGTCTGGGCATAGCGACATACAGAGAAGTGCCGGTTTTAACCAGAGTTGAGTCAGCGCCCTCCTCCCCTTGCACTAAAGCTTCACCTTCAGCTTCCGGCATCGGGCCATCATCCCCCATCAAAAAGTAATAAGCGGCACCGCCACCAGCAATCAGCACAACAACAGCAACAGCAACGATAATAATAATCAGTTTGCTTTTTTTGCCGCCCTCTTCCATTTTTAATTCTTCTTCAGCCATGCTTTACTCTCAAATTATCAAACCGTGGCGTTAGTATCAGCTCCAAAGTTAATTTGGCAAAGTGCTTTAGGCTATTTACTTGCAAATTTATTCGCGAACTAGACAAAATAATCAATTCCCCCTAAGGCACCATTAACAATATTTTGCTGGGCTAAAACTTGCTCAGGTCCCTCAAGATTTTCAAGCTCCTCATTACTGCTGCCACCCTGCCCTGAGAATTCACCATCCCCCTGGCCTTGCTGACCATCACTTTCTTGACGCACTGAAGATTGGCCTAGTTCTATGCCTTTTTCAGCCAACATTTCTCTTAATCTAGGAGTGGCATTGTCAACGGCATCTCGTGCAAGTTGTGATTGAACCACAAAATTCACTGTTGCTGACTCTCCTGACACCGCCACTTTTACATGCACCGACCCTAATTCAGCAGGGTCAAGTCGAATTTCAGCCACTAAATTTTTAGTATTCACCATCCAGCGGACTTTTTCAGCTAACTGCTGATGGCCTTCTGGTTTAGCTATATTAATGGCTTTATCGAATTTGCTCTCAGACTGATTTAATTGAATTTGTTTACTTTGTTCACCTTGAATTTGTGCGACATCTCTTAATGAAGCACTATAAGTTTGGTTCTGATGATTCTCAATCGCCCGGTTCATTGTTTGCGCAAAATCGAGTAATTGCGATACATTGTTAAGCGCCTGTTCTAAGTTTACAGGGGCTTTGCTAACAACGGAGGTGTCGGTTGTTTTTGCCAACGCATCTGCTACTAAGGCTTTTAAATCCATACCCGGCTCTCTGCCTTGAGATAACTGACTTTTAAACTCTTCTAAGCTCGACTTTAACTCGGCAATAAAATCTTTTGACGAAGATCCGACTAAATTAGTGATTTCAGTCGTCTTAGGCATAACTGCCTGCTGAGCTAGCTGTTCAGGGCTTATAGTCTCGTTAGTATTTTTAGTATCAAACACGCGCTGGGCAATATTCTCCAATACCTTATCTAGCTTATTATCAGACAAGTTTAAAATGTTTTTTATGTCGTTATTATTAGCTACTTTCTCGGTTTTATTCGAGTTAAGTGAATTATTAGGCGCAACGAGAACATCTTGCTCAAGTATATCGTCTTGCTCGGATACAGATCCTAATTTTGGTATTAACGTCTCAACTTGCTGGGCTTGCACTAATTTTTCCGGTGCATCAGAAAAAGCAGGCTTAGCCAATTTAACGGTTTCTTGTACACCGTTTTTGTCAATTTCAGAGCCATCTAATAAGGTGCTCAGCAGCGCTTTATTTTCAACTAAAGTTAGGTCTACTTGTCCGTTGGTTTCAATTTGCTGATTTGCTAACGCTGAGTCTTTTTTAATAACGTTATCTATTGTTGTATCAAGCGTGTTTTGCTCCGCAGTGTCAGAGCCATTTTTTTGACTGACGTTCTGCAGTTGATTAAGCAAACTTTGTAAAACTTCAGGTTGTGCTAACAATAATTCAGCCGTCTTTTGTTGGATATCATTAGACGACTCTTGGCCAGTATCACCCTCGGCAGACAATTTTTCTAATGTCTGCTGAATCAATATGGCTAGGCTAGCTTGGTTTTTCTCTTTGGCAGCAAGAGATCCAAGATCATCCTTGCTGACATTTTCGTCATCTACAAAACCTGTTTGTAGAGGTTCTGGCATCTCTGAATCGGCACTAAGCTCCAACAGATCTTGAGCAACTTTTTGGGATAATATTAATTCATCCGCCAATACATCTAGAGATCCAACCTCACTATCAACTGAAGGTGTATTAGTAAGTCGCGAAATATCCACCAGTTTTTGCAGGTTATCAACTAATGTTACCCATTCTTGAGCATCATTATTATCTGCTTCAAAATCGTTTTGTTTTGAGGTTAAAAGCAACTCTGCTTCTGTATTAGCAACCTCTACTTCACCATTTACTTCACCATGACCTTCTAAACTATTATCAGCAGCATTATCTTGAGTGGCAGATTGCACCGCAGTTTTGTGTTGTGATGAGCTTGATTTATATGCGTCTTGAATTTCTATAAGCTCATTTGAAGTGTTTTTATCCTGTAGTTTTTTACTCTCTTTATTAGCATAAATAGGAGCTTTCTCCATTTCGTCAAGAGATTGTTGCAACATAAGTTTTCTTGGCGAGTGGGGAGGTGGTCCATCAGGTTTAGCAGCAAACGAATTCGGGGAGTTTTGATCTTGCAATAACTTGCCAAACTGTTCATTAGAATCAGTACCACTAATTGAACTTGACCCTGTACCAGTGGCAAAAGCGGCAATTTCTGATTTAGTTGTGGCAACATATTGCATCATTATTTATTATCCCTCGAACTGAGACGTTTAGGTTAAATCACTGATTTATAAGCTACTTATTATTTATCATGCCATTTCAACTTGACACTTTCACTCTAAGCTCAGCTTTAAATTAACCATTATATTGTGTGTGTATGTATGACTGAGCAAAGAACATTCCAACTTTTTCTTTGGTGACTTGTATTATCCTCTCTTGCGCATAAATTTTTGCAGTGACAGTTCATCCAGCATTATTTGCTCAAGCTTGTCTTCCCGCTTTAATTTTGCTTTGTGTTGTTTATCCAGCAACATTTCTACGGCTTTACGTTTTCGTTGTTGTGCCATCCATAACATTCGTCTTTGGTCGGCCACTCTTACCGCCTGATTTAAAGTATGCAATTGCATTTCACAGGCTTTATCTAACTTACCAATAAATTGTTGATGTTGACCAAAGATGACACTACCAACGCCTTGTTTTGCCCGTAATTGAGCTTCCCGTAAATAATTTAAACGGTAATTTTCTAATCCAGAAAGTTTTTGCTTGTTATCTTGGGCAAACTGTTGGGCCAACTGAAAATCTTGCACCAGTTTCTGTTCTTTTTGCCGCTCCCAGTCTGCGACCATCTGTAATTGAGATTGCGCCATTAGTTAATCATTATGCCTTACCCAATCCACCACTTAAGGTAGCCATGTCAGCGATACTGTGATCAAAATCTATAATTTGTTGCATACCTTGCTGTAAAAAAGCGTTGATTGCAGGCTCTGCATTAATGGCTAAATCAATTCTAGGATCAGTACCTTTGCTGTATGCACCAATACTGATTAAGTCACGGTTACGTTGGTAATTTGAATACACTTGGCGAATACGTCTAGCCCCAAGCACATGCTCTTCAGATACCACCATAGGCATGACTCGACTGATTGAGGACTCAATATCAATTGCTGGATAATGACCCGAATCTGCCAAATCTCTGGATAGCACAATATGTCCGTCCAAGATTGCTCTTGCAGCATCGGCTATGGGATCTTGTAAATCGTCTCCCTCAGTTAATACGGTATAAAAAGCAGTAATCGACCCTTGGTTTTCGCTACCATTACCCGCGCGCTCTACTAGTGCTGGTAATCTGGCGAATACCGAGGGCGGATAACCTTTTGTTGCGGGAGGCTCACCAACAGCTAAGGCAATTTCACGTTGCGCCATGGCATAACGTGTAAGGGAATCAATCAGTAGTAATACATTTAAACCTTTATCTCGAAAATATTCGGCGATAGTAACGGCGGTTTCACAACCTTTTAAACGCATAAGTGGCGACGTATCGGCTGGCGCTGCCACCACCACTGATTTTGCCCGCTCTTCTTCGCCCAAAATATCTTGTATAAACTCTTTAACTTCCCTGCCTCGTTCTCCCACCAAGCCAACTACCACTACATCAGCTGCGGTGCCACGAGTCATCATGCCCATCAACACACTTTTACCTACACCACTGCCAGCAAATAACCCCATACGCTGACCCAAGCCAACGGTCACAATAGAATTAATTGCTCTTACCCCTACATCTAAAGGTTGGGTAATAGGTTTACGCAGTAGCGGATTCATTGGAGGCCTAGATAAGGGCACACGTTTTTCTGCTTTAATTGGACCTAAACCATCCAAAGGTTGACCATTGCCATCTACGACACGACCAAGTAGATCCATACCGACAGCCAACCCTTGTTCACGATTCAGAGGTTGCACACGTGAGCCAGGCACTATGCCTTTGACAGCTTCTGTCGGCATCAAATAAGTAATATTTTCAGCAAAACCTACTACTTCTGCTTCGATTTCACCTTCCATTGTTTGGATCAAGCACTGACTGCCTACAGGCATTTGACAACCTACAGCTTCGAGCGTTAGCCCTATGCCGCGTACTAGTTTGCCACAGGCAACAATCGGCGCTTGTGGTACTTGATCTTTAAGCCTTTTTATCCGTTCCAACATAGCGGTAGACATAACTTACTCGTCACTTTCGCTAACATGACTCAAACCTTGTTCTAACAGGAATTTGTCTATGATATCTTTGACTCGCCGCTCTACCGTAATATCAACAGCATTTGATTGAGTGACAATTTCACATCCCCCCGCTGATAATTCAGGAGATCCAATAAAATCCCAACGATGTTTAGTGATTTCTTCAGGGCTAAAATGGTTATTAACTAACTCAATATCATCGGGATGCAAATGGATTTGATAATGTTTTTCTTGGATCGGTAAGGCTTTTAATCCCTCACTTAAGGCCTGAAAGATAAGATCAGTATTGGTTTTCACCTCACTGCGTATCACACCTTTGGCTAGACTCACTGCTAATAGCACCAGTTCTTTTTCAAGTTCTTGCTCGACATTCGCTACTGGATTTTGAAGACTATCAAGCAAGGATATCCAACTGGCCACATGTTGCTGAACTTGCTCTTCGCCAGTCACTAAACCTTGTTGGGTACCTTCTTCTAAACCTTTAGCTAAACCTTCTTCGTGCCCTTTGGCAAATCCCTCTTCGGCCCCTTGAGCATGACCTTCTTGCTGACCTTGAGAAAATCCCTCGGCATGGGCTGCAGCTCGAATCTCTTCGATTTCTTCAGCTGTGGGGGGTAATATCTCTATTTCTACTTCAGGGGGCTCGTACTTCCAATCAGATTTACGATTCAATGCATTGGTTTTGTTGTTAACCGTTTCTTGATTGATATCTTCAACATAGGGTAAATCCCATGCTTGGAATTCATCATCTTGCTCATCTGTGGTCATACTTTATTTGCCTTAAAACTAACGGCTATATTACAAAAACTCATCGCCACCACCGCCGCCCAACATAATTTCACCGGCGTCAGCCAAACGTCTAGCCACAGAGAGTATTTCTTTCTGCGCTGTTTCCACTTCACTAATACGCACAGGCCCCATGGCTTCAAGGTCATCAAGCAACATTTCGGCCGCTCGTTTTGACATATTTTTGGTGATTTTTTCTTTTAATTCGCCTTCTGCACCTTTAATCGCTTTAAGTAATGCGTCTTGTTGCACTTCGCGCAGTATAGCCTGAATTGCCCGGTCATCGACATCAGCCAAGTTATCAAACACAAACATCAAGTCTTGGATCTGCTGGCTCATTTCTTCGTCTTGCTCGCGGATGGCGTCCATCAACTGACCTTCGATATTGGTATCTAGGTAGTTCATGATGTCAGCTGCAGATTTTAAGCCGCCCATTTTCGCGGCTTGTGTACCCGCTTGACCAGCAAACTGTTTTTCCATAATTTCGTTTAATTCTTGTAATGCGGCAGGTTGCACTTCTTCCAAATTCGCGACTCTCATCATTAAGTCCAGACGAACTTTTTCTGGGAACTGACTGAGAATTTCCGCTGATTGCTCAGCATCTAAATACGACATAACAATAGTTTGAATTTGTGGATGCTCGTTACGAATAATACTGGCCACTTGTTTTGAATCCATCCATTTTAATGAATCTAGGCCTTTGGCACCTGTGCCCATCAAAATTTGATCAATTAAGTTCGCCGCTTTGTCTTCGCCTAATGCGGAGGTAAGCGCACGTTTCACAAAATCTGTGCTCTGGAATCCAATAGTGCTGTAGTTTTGAATTTCTTCGATAAAGTGTTTATGAACCGCAGTAATTTTCGCCTGAGTCATATCATCAATCTGAGCCATAGCTTGACCTAATTTTTGCACTTGCTTTGGCTCTAAATGTTTTAGAATTTGCGCTGCATCATCTTCGGTCAAACTTAGTAGTAAAATAGCAGCCTTATCAACGCCTTCTAATTTACTAACGTCATAACCCGTATCTTCGGTTTGTTCTTCTTCAGCCACAATCTAATCCTCAAAATTCCAGATATTAGCTCTAAACTTAATCATCAAGCATCATCCAGTTTTTAACTACTTGTGAAGACAACTCAGGTTCATTTGCAACTAGTGCTCTGACCGCTTTAAGTACATCTTCATCTTTATGTAAATCTGGCAACATAAAGGTGCCATCTGCGGCAAACCCTACCTGAGATTCGTCAAATTCTTCAGCTAATAAGCTAATAGTCTCATCACCTAAGTCTAACCCTTCATCAGCATCAAATTCATCTGCTTTCATATCATCAGGATTAATCAGTTTACGTACCATAGGCCGCACAACCACTAAAATAAGCAAAGCAATAATAAAGATACCACCACCGAGTTTAAATAATGGTAAATATTTAGGGTCTTCCCAAAACGGAATTTCTGCCAGCTCTACTTCACCTTCACGGTTAAATGGAATGCTCACTACTTCTAAAGAATCTCCGCGAGTCACATCAAAGCCAATCCCACCTTGCAACAAACGGCGGATATCCAATAGTTCAGCCTGAGGTCTAGGCGCAGTTGACACTGTACCATCTGCAGCTGTGCTGCTCACATAATCTAAAGCAACCGAAACACTTAATCGGCGGATCATACCCACTTGTTGTTTAGTATGACTGACTGTGGTGTCCAATTCGTAGTTACGGGTTTCTTCTTTATGATTTCGTCCAGGCGTTTGCTGAGTTGAGCTAGTACTAGCGCGTTCAGGAATATTCGAGTCTAAAGGTGGTTGATTGGTTAGGGCGCCAGGAATACCGGCGATAACCCCACCAATACTGTTATCTTCGACCGTCATTTCACTGCGAATGGCAGGTAAGTCAGGGTTGTAGCTACGCTGCGTTTGTTCTACCGAAGTAAAGTCCATAGTCACATCGGCTTGAGCGGTATAGTTACCTAAGCCTAAGACTGGGATAAGGATGGAATCTATTTTTTCGATATAGGAACTTTCGCGCTTTTGCTCCAATTCGTATTCTTTGCGTGAACGCGCCGATTCGGCTCCTTGGGATCCTGAATTTAGCAAACGCCCATTACTATTAGTCACTGTCACCCGGTCAGGCTCCAAGCCTTGTACCGCTGAAGCAACAATATCGACTATGGAGTTCACTTCTCCAGTTGAAATCATCGACCCACGTCTAGTGGTAACCACTACAGTGGCACTAGCTTGTTTTTCACGACGGGCAAATACATTTTCTTTAGGCAAAGCCAAGAGTACTTTCGCCCTTGAAACCGCTGTCATTTCTTCAATAGTGCTGGCGATTTGTTGTTCTCTGGCGTGTTTTAGACGTACTTTTTCAACTCGTTGGCTGACTCCAAAACCCATGTCCTGCATGATGATATCGACACCCGCCGAATCACCTTGGGTAATGCCTTGACGAGTCATACCTAATTTAATTTTTTGATAATGCTCACCGCTTACATAGACGGTATTGCCTTCTAAACGGTAATCAATTTGCGCCTGATCAAGGTAATCAAGGGTTTCGATTAACTCTTGTGTTTCCATGCTACCTAAGGGGCGGTAATCAGGCTCTTGGGCCCAAATCAAGATAAACACAGCAATCGCCACACATATCACTAAGGCGATAATCAAGGTAATTTGACGCACTATATCGGTACTGCCGATTGAGTCCATAAAACCAGATTTTTGTTCTGCACCCGAGTCTTCTGGGTACATATCTGTACTCATATCACTCATTGCCAGTTCTGTACTTGCTGCTTCAGCCACTAGTTAGCTCCTAAACTGGCATGTTCATAATTTGTTTATAGGCATCAAGTACTTTATTACGTACTTGGATCGTAGCTTCAAATGCAATGCCAGCTTTCTCTTTCGCCACCATGACATCCGCTAAGCTTAAGCTTTTGTCGCCCATCTCAAATGACATAGCCATATCTTTAGACTCTAACTGCATGTCATTAACAGTGCCTATAGCGTTACTCAGTAAATCAGCAAAATTCTGTGAAGAAGGATTGCCTTGAATGGCATTTCCCTCACCCATGCCCAACTTTGATTGCTGGGCCATGCCTTGCATTTCTTGATAAAGTGATTGTGCTTTGATGTCCATAAGACGCTCCGCTGGCAAAAGATATATTTTGTCGTTTGAGTTAACTAACTACTTCATTAGCAAGGTAAGTGCCAAATAGCAGCAAACTAACACAACAAAAAATATCCAATAAATTCAACAGCTTAATTACGTGAAATTACAAAATTTTAGGTGTCATATTCTTGACAGTTGAGATATCAAACAAACTTATTAAATAGGTCTTCATTAATTCGCGGCATGTTTCAAAGCAAAACAAAAAGAAAAGCCACCGTTCTAGGTGGCTAAAGGATTCGCATCTGCGACACTATAAACTGATTATTAAGCAGGAAGTTCGATACCTACTTCACGCATTTTGGCGAGTTTGTAACGTAAGGTTCTAGGGCTTATGCCTAACCGTTCAGCCACATCTTTGCGACGACCTTTGCAGCTTTGCAAGGTATCAAGAATGATTTGATGCTCCTGCTGACGCAATTCTGACCCTAATTTGCTGTTATCTTCTTCAATGTTTTCAAAATCTAGCCGAGGTGCCTGAGCCAAGACCGATGTATCTTGCTCAATCATTAAGTCTTGGGCATCAATTTGGTTTCCATCAGATAAAATCAAGGCACGCTGGATCACATTTTCTAATTCTCGGACATTACCAGGCCAGTTGTGTTGCAACAGTTTACTGCGACCGGCTGCAGTCAATTTTGATATTTCGCAGCCTTGTTTTTGGCAATGACGTTCGATTAAATGTTCGGCTAACGGAATAATATCACCACCTCTTTTATCAAGAGGCAACCAAGTAAGTGGGAACACATTTAGGCGATAGTATAAATCCTCTCTAAATTCGCCTGCATCCACGGTTTGCTTTAAGTTACGGTTGCTGGTTGCGATGATCCTGACATCCAGTGCAATGGTTTTACGACCACCTAGTCTTTCGACTTCTTTTTCCTGCAGAACACGTAATAATTTAACTTGAAGATTTAAGTCCATTTCACTAATTTCATCGAGTAAAATGGTGCCACCTTGGGCTTGTTCAAATTTACCTGGACAAGCTTGTATTGCTCCGGTAAATGCCCCTTTTTCGTATCCAAAAAGTGTCGCTTCTAACATGTTTTCTGGAATAGCGGCACAGTTGATAGCCACAAAGGTTTGTTGGCTGCGGTTAGATTGGTCGTGAATATAGCGGGCTAAGACTTCTTTTCCCGATCCGCTAGGCCCTAAGACCATAACTGTTGCTTCTGATCTAGCCACCTTTTTGGCCAAAGCGAGTAGCTGTAAGCTGCTAGGATCATCTGCTACTGGTGTACGTGATTCTACTTTTTGTGCCGGCGCATAACGGCCAACCAAATTAAGTAACACTTCTGGAGCAAAAGGTTTAGATAGGTAATCGGTTGCGCCATCTCGCATTGCCTGCACAGCATCATCAATAGTCGCGTAAGCTGTCATTAATAATATGGCTAAATTAGGATATTTGTTTTTTATATTCTTGAGCAATGTTAAACCGCTCATACCGCCCATTTGTATATCACTCACTACTAAGTCAACGGCTTGTTCAGACAACTTAACCATGGCTTGTTCACCACTGTCGGCTTCAATAACTTGATAACCACCCAGCAACAATGTATCGACTAAAGCTTCTCTTAGGCCTGCGTCGTCTTCTACTATCAATACTTTAGCTTGACTCATACTTTAGCTCCCCGCCGCATCGGCAAAATATTGTTGAGGCTGCACACTTTTTGTTGGCGCAATGGCTTGTTTTGTTGGCGCAATGGCTTGTTTTGTTGGTTCAATGGCTTGGTGTGTTGAGACAGTCACCTGATGTGGTGATTGTCTGTCATCATAAGTGGGTAAACACAAAGTAAAACAGGCACCACCTTCTGCTGAATTGGTCACATGAACCTTGCCTTGATGGGACTGAGCAACACTCCTAACCACTGCTAGGCCTAATCCAGTACCATTACTTTTAGTAGTGAAAAAAGGTTCAAAAACTCGATTTAGATTTTCAGTTTTAATGCCAGGACCGTTGTCTGTGACAGATAAATCCACCCAATCAGGGTTATTTTTTTGGCGATTTACAGCAATTTTAATCAGCGCATTTTGCGGTTTAACGGTTAACGCATTGTGTATAAGATTTTGTAAGGCTCCGGCTAACGCGGTTTTATTACCCAAAATAACAACATCAGGCTCAGGTAAAGAAAGTACTAACCTAGCTTGCTGGCTTTGCAACATGGCATCAGCACCTTGCTGTACTTCTTGCATTAAGCTTTGTAGTGATATTTCACTTATCACTTGTTCGTCGCCACTTTTGGCAAACAACAACATATCATTTACTTGGCTTTCTAAGTCTCGCAATCTTGAAACAAGTTTGTGACTAAACTTCTCACGGGAAGTTTTATTTAAGGTGCTGTTGGACAGGTTCGCCGCATACAACATAGCTGCCGACAAAGGCGTACGAATTTGGTGTGCCAATGACGCAACCATTTTTCCTAATGAAGATAACTTTTGTAAATGTCCAATACGTTGCTGTAATTGCCTAGTTTCGGTCAAATCAGTGAGTACAATAAGCTGCCCAGGTTCTTTTTCTAAAGGTGTTATCGACAGTTTGACTTTACGTCCATCATGCAATGAGACTTCATGTCCATCATCAGCTTGGGGCTTAAATGAACGAGCTATAATGGTTCGCCATTGCTGGCCTTCCAATGGCTCACCTAATAGCGCTTTAGCCAGGTTGTTTGACTGTCTGACAAATCCTTTACCATCTATCACCACAACTCCCGCGGGCATAACTTGTAGCAAATGCTCCAAACGATTAGCTTGCAAACGCAGTGCGTCTAATTCTTGAGTGTTAGATGCATGTGATGCTTTTTTTAACGCGTCATGCCTTACCACTTCGCCAAGCGCTGACAAAGAGTCACGCGATGCTTCAATCAAGATGTTACTAGTACCCATACATTCCTCACGTCAAAACTTAGACAGAATAATTACAGGTGGAGTAAAGCACATGCCATGCCAACAAAAATTAACAATTAAATCAAGGTGTTAGAATGAATTCTTATGAAAACATGACGTCAATGAAATGACACAGTGAGGTTAAGCAAGGGGATCGTAGAATGTTACCGCTAATCTTTACTAATATTGTACTTACGCATTTTTTCAACCAAAGTGGTACGACGCATACCAAGAGCTTCAGCCGCTCTGGCGACCACCCAATCTTGTTGTTCTAGGGCTTGAGTGATCAAATTAACTTCTAAATCTGAAATGTATTCTTTCAAATTTAGCCCGTCAACAGGCAACTCAGTTGATAAGGTATTATCGAAGTTATTAATAACCTCTTCACTATCGTCGTCACTACTATCACCACCAAACATAGCGTTAATAGCGTCACGCTCCAACAATTCTTCAGGGTAATCGGGTTCATAATCTTCAACATCAAGATGTTTATACTTACTGGGCAAATCACTTACATCTATAAGTTGATTAGGGTATAAAATCATCAAACGCTCAACCAAATTCGATAATTCGCGAACATTGCCGGCCCATTTGTGTTCCATCAGAGAGGCCATAGCGTTAGCAGTAAACATTATTTGTGAGTTATCTAACTCGAGTCTAGATATCAGTTCTTGAAGTAATAATGGAATGTCTTCTTTTCGGTCACACAATGCAGGGCTATCAATTGGAAATACGTTTAAACGGTAGTACAAGTCTTCTCTAAACTGTCCATCCTCGATCATAATTTCTAGGTTACGATGAGTGGCTGCAATAACTCTTACGTTGCATTTAATAGGTTTGGTACCACCTACCCTTTCGTAGGTTCGCTCTTGTAATACACGTAGCAATTTAACTTGCATTTGTAATGGCATGTCACCAATTTCATCAAGAAATAAGGTACCGCCTTCCGCCAGTTCAAAACGCCCTTTTCGCGAACTAATAGCACCAGTAAAGGCCCCTTTTTCATGACCAAACAGCTCACTTTCGAGCAGTTCACCAGGTATAGCACCACAGTTTACCGGGATAAAGATACTGTCAGTGCGATTAGATAAAAAATGTACATTACGAGCAATCACTTCTTTACCTGTGCCTGACGCGCCAAGGATAAGAACATTTGCCTCGGTTGGAGCCACTTGCTCAATTAAATGTCTAACACCCTGAATTTGTTTGCTTTTTCCTACCAAGCTCCTAAATAAACGGGTTTTGTTGTGCACGCTGGTCTTGGTATTGGGCTGGCTGCGTTTGTACTCTTGGCAACGGTGTAACATTTGAGTTAATGCAGGGTAAGTAATAGGTTCACTTATGGCGCCGACAATATTTGTCTTTGGTTCAAAGGTTTCATAGTCTCCAACCAATACAAAAGGTTGATGAGGAAATTTTTCACTGATGTCGCAGGCTAGTTCGTGTGTATCAGCATCAATTAAAACAGCTTTGATATCTATTTTGTCTCTAAGAGTTTCTATTGCAGAAGTATATAAAACGCTGCTACAAGGCTCGCCAAGAAAGGTCAGAATAGTACTCAGATTATTTGCCCGCACTATGTCAGAACTAATAATCAAAATATTGCTCATTCCACTTCCAGCCTTATCTTATGTTGGTCTTATAATTCACTGTATTGTATATGATTTTAACCATTCGAGGTGGGATAGCAATATAATTTAAGGCAATTTTAAAGTCGTATATTTTTCATACAAAAAAACATAAGAATGAAAAAACGTAACGCATAAAAAAAGAGCAGATCAGCCGCTCTTTTTTTGCACATCAAATTTTTTATCCATTTAACAAAGACAATACTTGGCCTTGTTGTTGATTTGCCATGCCTTGCACAGCCAAACTAGTTTGACTCAGTATGTCAGCGGCAGCACTTTCAGAAGCAGCTTGTGCATAATCAGTATCTTGAATTCGGCTTCTGGCTGCTGAAACATTAATATCAGATTGAGTTAGATTTCGCGCCGCACTTTCAAATTGATTTTGTGTGGCACCTAAATCGGTACGAGCATTACCTACAAACTCTGTAGCAGCATCAGCCGCAGCCAAGGCATCTTCAGCACCTTGAGCCGTACTTAAATCAACATTAAGAATATCGCTCAAACCGGTCGCAACATCTTGCGTACCCACGCCAATTTTCTGGCCAGCGTTAGCACCTATTTGAAAATCAATATTACCGTCGCCCGATAACAAAGGTTTGCCAGCAAACTCAGTTTGCTCAATGGTTTGGGAAATGTTTTCCTGTAATTGCGTGACCTCTGCTTGAATTGCCTGACGATCCGAATCATTCAATATGCCGTTACCCGCTTGGATAGACAGTTCACGGATCCTATTAACGTCTTCGTTAATTCCAGACAAGCCACCTTCAGCAACTTGAGTCAAAGAAACGCCATCGTAAGCATTAGAAATAGCTTGTCGGTTACCTTCAACTTGCGTGGTCAAACGGTCAATGATCTGCTGCGCGGCCGCGCCGTCAGCCGCACTATTAATTTTTTTACCAGAAGAAAGTTTCTCGAGAATAGACTCTTGCTTGTTCTGCACTTGTTGTAACAACGATGTATTTGATTCAGTGTTAAAACTAATCATAGATTTTTCCTCATTTACCTGCTTGATATAATAGCAGAGTGTCCATGAGTGTGTAAAATATAAGCAACGCCAATAAAGGTATAAAAAGCAATACATAGTTATAGATTAAAACTCAATCAGGCCACTATCAATAACCCCTCTGACATAACTAAATAACATTAACTTCTCACAATAAATTCAAAGACTTATTCTTTTTTTAGTACTGCCGATAGCATAAGATAGTAACTATTGTGAAGTGCCTGTCGATTGCGAGTTTAGAGTTAGTATGCTGAAGAATATCCGTTTACATATTGAGAAAGATGAACAAAAACAAGCGCTGCTTGATGAAAAATTAGCAAGTCACATACTCACCACTCACCAAAGCAATATCAATACATTTCAGCGTAACATCCCTTCTTTGTTGCCTTATGTACAAAACCCTAATCTTGCCAACCATTCTATTTTCATCAATAAATATGCTGAAAATAATATTGTTGATTACGGTATGGGCCGCACCTTTTATGGTTTTCATCCAGAGGAAGAGGTGCTCGAACTATTATCACGAATTGAGCAACACTGCCCTGAAGTTGTATTTAAAACACCTATATCAAGCCATAATGATGATTCTCACCAAGTAAAAAGCATTGAAGAACTAGAAAGTGTAAAACTCAGAAACCAGCAACAACCCATGCCTTATGAAATTGAATGTTTGGTTGTACTTGGATGTGGACTAGGTATTCATTTAAGTCATTTATTAAAACACCACAAAATCAAAAACCTACTTATTTACGAACCAGAATTACAGTACTTCCAATGTTCGATTATGGCCACATCATGGCAAGACATTTTTACCTTAGCAAAAGAACACAATACCGCTATTTTTCTGCAACTTGAAAAAGATGGCAGAGATCTAATTCAAGACATCAATGAGTTAGTTGAGCACTGCGCTATTTCTAGTTTTCATCTGTACAAACACTATAACCATCAAGTATTCGACTCAATACACAAAGATTTATCCGAGCGCAGTTGGAGTGAAATTGAAGAAAGTGGCTTTAAACTTAAGTCGCAAGAAAGTTACTTAGATTTTTTACCTAGTTGGACTCCCAACATCGACTTAGCGGATCATTCGTTATTAGTTACACCTAACGAAAAGTTGACCAACAACCTCAAGGCATTTAAAAAGTATTTTCCTGACATCTATAAAGAATACAAAAACTACAAACCCAAAAAATGGCTACCCATTGCCAACTCAGCCGGTGAAGTTAACCTAATCAAAATTGACAGTTTACACTCATGGTACGGTGCATCACCTAAGCAAGATTGCACCTTAAACTTCGACAACTTTAACGAACAACCTAACAAAGATGGCTTAGTACTAGGCTATAAAGGCAACAAACTTGCCCACTACATTCATTACCAATTTGTTAAAGAAACCGAAGAGTTACTTAAACAAGCCGAAGAAGAAGTGGGTGCCTTACCCGACAATGTGCCCTCAATCATCATGTTTGGCTTGGGTGTGGGTTATCAACTAGAAAAGTTACTTGAAGAACATACAGTAGAAAAACTCTTTATATGTGAACCCAACCCAGACTTTTTTTATGCATCGTTGTTTGCGATTGATTGGCAAAACATATTCGAAACCGTCGAAAAATCAGAAACACGTATTTACTTAAATATTGGCGACGACGGTACCAATCTATTCAGAGATTTATTAAGTCAATTTTACGCCATTGGCCCTTACATTCTAAATAGCACCTACTTTTATCAAAGTTACTACAACGCTTCGTTAAATTCCGCTATCACTCAGCTCAGAGAGCAGTTGCAAGTGGTGATATCCATGGGCGAATACTTCGATCATGCCTATTATGGCATTGCCCATACCAAAGAAGGCATGCGCCGAAAAATTCCCGTTCTAACGGCAGACCCTGCAAGTCAATTAAGTTATGACGATAAAGAAGTACCGGTATTTATTGTTGGCAATGGCCCATCATTAGACAGCTCAATTGAAGCCATCAAAGAATGGCAAGGCCAAGCCATTATTGTTAGCTGTGGAACCACACTACAAGCCTTACATAGACATGGTATTACCCCAGACTTTCATGCCGAAATAGAACAAAACAGAAGTACTTTTGATTGGGCAGTGTTAATAGGCGACTTAGACTACCTAAAAAATATCACCCTCATATCCTGCAACGGCATTCACCCAGATACCTGCGATTTATATAAAGATGTTTTGATTGCTTTTAAAGAAGGCGAATCATCAACGGTATCAGCGTTAAGTGTATTAGGCCGAGAAAACTTTACCACGCTACTCAACGCCTTCCCCACTGTAAGTAATTTTGCCATCGACCTATTCAGCACTATAGGATTCACTAGCATTTATTTAATTGGTGTTGATCTCGGTTTTGTAGACGTCAAACATCATCATTCAAAGTCGTCTGGTTATTACCAAGAAAACGGCGAAGAAACTTACGACTTTACTAAGAGCGCTAATACCTCACTAATAGTACCTGGAAATTTTCGTCCTAAGGTTAACACTAAGCATGAATTTAAGGTGTCTAGACAAGTCATTGAACAAGTGACCAGCGCAAAGCCTAAAGGGCAGGATTTTTATAATTGTAGTGATGGGGCAAAAATCCAAGGCGCCTTGCCTATAAGGCCGGATGAATTGTTAATAGTAACCACTGAAAATCAAAAAACACAAGTCGTTGAAAAACTAAAGACGGAGATCTTTTCAACTAAAGAACTCAGTAATTACTCAGAGAGATTTGAAAAACAGTTTTCTCATGATCTGTTAATTTCAGAACTAAGTGCATTTCAAACCCTTTTAGAAAAAGACGTGACCTGCAAAGAAGATATCGAGCGGGTAATCAACAAACAAAAAGAAATGTTGTTTACTTCTTATAAAAATGGCAAATCATTATTGTTTTATTATTTGTATGGGACGGTGAATTTTGCCAATGCAGTGTTAAGTAAGTTACAAAACACACCTCAGCACTCCAAATCCGTACCAAAGGCTTTTATCCAAACAAAAGAAAAATGGTTAGAAACTGTTGGAAATATCAAATTCCTAATGACAGAAAATGAAGAAGATGATTTTGATGTATCCTCTTTCAATATAATTAAAAGAGAAATCAAAAAACTAGAGAACCATTGTGGCAATTGTTCAATATTAATTGCTACAGACTCATCAATATTTACGAAAAGTTTGAAATTTATTCTGGATAATGAATTCTCATGGATTAACAAAATTGACTTTTTAAGCACTCAGCAATTAGATTCGTATAAAAAAACTCCAGATTATGCAATATATCATTTAGAAGACTTGAAACATGCCAGCGTATTAGGAAAGAGAAACACCATAATCACCTTGAAATCCGATGAAGCCCCCCCTCTCGATTATAATGGGATTACATATTTAAAGTCACCAGCGATTAAAAATGAAAAAATATTTGATAGTCCATTATTTTTAGCTAGAGTCGCGATTTCATCCTGCCTTAGTGAACAGAAATGTAATCTAATACTTCCTAAGTACAGGGCTCTACAAAATATTGATTTGGAAGAACATGTCTTCAATATACCCGCAGAAAGATATATAGCATTTGACAATCGTTGTTACATTTCCGTGTTTCTAAGAGGTAATTGTCAACAATCCAAGAAAGTACCAAATAATGGTACCAGAACAAAAAAAATAATCGGTTCATTAAAAATGAGACAGCTAATATTTCAATTAATGACAGAAACAGACTTTTATACACATAAACAAAAAGTTCTAGATTTATTGGATTCTAAAATTTAAGGGCAAGCTGGCAATACAATTACTAAAGTATATCAAAAATGGCTATTTTTAGGCCGTAGTGGTTATGGAAATAAATCGATTCAAACTTAACAAGTTCAACAATATATAGAATCAAAATTTATTAATAACACGCAAGATCATCTTCAGAATCGACTTCTCCCCATCGACCTAAATAAGGTACTGCTTTAATCGCTAATACTTTACTTTCAATCACTTTCTGCAATGCACCTGTCATGTGCATTTTATCTTGTAAATCAGCTGAAAGACCTTGATGCAATTTAGCAATTATATCCAATCCTTTAGGCGTAAATTTCAATAACCCCATATATTGCCCATGTACTTGGTCAACTAATTTAGGTTGATTACCAATTTCGCATAATTCATTTTTATCATTCATTATGAAGGTTTCGGCATCAGATAACGGGTCCTCGAAACGCCGACTCCAAATTTCCAACCAATTTGGATCATAGGTAATTGCAATATCAGCTTGCGCTTCAATTAGAGAGTTGACTGCAGATGCGTCATAAAAAATATCAGAGTAGCTAACAATACAATCGTCTGCTTGCAGCCACTCATAAGCACAATTAAGCGAAGATACCATATTGGTCTTATCCCAACGCTCGTTATAAAACTCAATCAATTCAGAAGATACAAGCATCTCACGGCGATATCCTGTCACTATACCGATTTCAGTAATACCAGCTTCTCTTAGAGCTGTTAATTGATAGGTAAGTAAAGATTTTCCATTTAACTTTACTAAACATTTTGGGCTATTCTCCGTTAGCCCTTTCATCCGACTTCCTCGACCAGCAGCTAAAATTAATGCTTTCATCTTTTTCCTAATCTAATCTCATTAATAAACGAAATCGAGTTAACCATGTTAAATCGAAAGGTGTATCCCTTTCAGGGTGCCACATCCAGCCTTCGCATGGCCAATCAGTTTCAGATGTAATGGCTTCTAAATGACCGTCTTGAGCATAGGCCAATGGACGAAACCCTTTGGGAACACTTTTTAAAGAATAATCATGGTAACTATTTACAATGGAGTTTAAATCGCCACAAATTTCATGGTTTTCCGCCACGTGCCCCTTAGCCCTTTCCAATGTAGTGCCTGACCAAATACCAATGAACTGCATTCCACGACAAATCCCTAAAACAGGAACATTCTGTAATTTCGCCCAATCTAAAAGAACTGTTTCAGTTTTATCACGCTCACAAAACTCACCAACATTATTACCTCCAGAAAGAATAATTCCCGTCGGCATTAATTGTACTAATAACTCCTTTAGCATTTCTGGCAATAATGTATTTGGTAAATTGATTGGGATAGCTTCTGATGCAACCACCCATCGACTTAACGCCTGATCTAACGAATCTCTTGTCTCATTTCGTTGTTCATGACGTTCAACTCGCTGGCTAATTAAAATAATTGGTTTCTTTGTGGCCTGATTAATCATTACATCAACTCAATCTTTTTGTCTCGACAATTTAAAATCAATTTTTGAGACTTCACAATACGAGAAAATAGCTGTTCACCACAACCAATTGCAGCAGGAATAGCAAACTCGACACAGCGAATAGCCATATGAGAGTTTGTACCTCCATATTGAGTGATTAAGCCTGCAATTCCTTTAGTAAACAACCAGTCATAACCGGGATCAGCATTTTCAATACATACTATTTTATTACTTAAATCCATAGTGGCAGGTGTACCTAAATCAAGTACAACCACATCGGATTCAACTGTTTCAACCGTAACAAAATTAGCCACACTACGATGGAGAGGAATGACATAAATACCATCTGGATTTGAGATTAAGTGCCCTAATTTTAAAGACCTTGCTTGTTCACAATCTCGTTTAGCTTTCTCTACATTATTCAGTAAAACTCGGTCGATATCATCCAGCAGTGGATTAGTTAAAGTATCGAGTAATAATGTTATATCGAGATAAGAAAGATCCTCTCGAGATAATCCCACTTTCCCACCCCATTGAGTTAAGGCAGCTAGCGCATCCGACAAGTCACGGGTAAATACAAATTTTGCATATTCACGCCCCATAATAGCTTTACGCATATACTCAATGAGATTTTCAACTTCTATTGGAAAACCGGCTTCTTTTAACAATAATTGCAGGCTCTCTCGTTCACTAGGGTGCAATTTAAATGTGCAATTATCATCCAAAATCGTCTTTTGAACTGAACCTGTAAACAGGTCATTCCGTTCATCATAACGAAGAGATGTAATATCATAAGTTCCTGGTCTCAGATGGCCAAACCTATCTAGAAATTCCGTGTTTTTTCTACTACCATCACACACTTCACCATATTCCTCAGCCAAATCAGTCGTAATCGTATGAATAGATTGCTTGAAAGTTTGCAATCGCTCTACACTCAATGCGCCTCGTTCAACCGCAGAACGTAATAAAGACTCCGCAATAAAAGCATGACGTGCCAAAATTGAAAAAGGATAAGTTCCTTTATCACGACAGGAAACTAACAAGTCTCGAACTACAGATAATTCAGGGGTAGGACTTAAAACGCGAGATACCTGCACAACGGCCAATTCATCAATCATCATGCTTGCTTGGCATAACGATCCACTATCTTGCATAAGTAAAGCATCAAGTGTTAACGAACGAATAGATGTGTGATATTCCTTAAACTCCCTTTCACTTAATAGATCCTTATAGCGGCTTTCAAAGTCATGTTCGAAAGTGAAATTCATACATGTCTGAACGACTTCAAATTCGACTTTATCGTGCAATTCAGGAAATTTATCTAACCTCGTTACCCAACCATTAAGTAACTTCTCTTTTATATTACTAGACAAATTATTAGGTAGAAAAGAATTAAAACTATTTCGCACATCAATATATGGATGATGGTCAATCATTAACATCAGTTCTTCGTTTTTTGGATGAAAGTAGCCCATAGCGGCTCTTGACTCTCGCCAAGTAGATTGGGTAATAAGGTAACGGTAGAGTGACGAAGCCAAAGGTCTAGGTGTAGTACCAATAATTTCTGCAGGATTCCAATCGGGCATCACACCTAATATTGTTTTTTCACCATAGATACCCGACTTTCTTTTCATTATTTGCTGAATAAATTCTACAACATGCTTTAAGGTTCTTACTACTCTTCTCTCTGTAACCGGATGCCATGTATTAAATAAGGTAATTTGTCGCACTTGAAATATATAAACAATCCCTGATTGATTGATAGCAAACTCAATATCAAGAGGAACATTTCCACAGATATTTTCTAGTTCTGCACAAGCCTTTAACAGTGAACGAATTCTAGGAGAGTGAACTTTTTCCAGCTCGGTTTCTCGATAAATAAGAACCGTCTTTTGTATACCAATACCACCCGTAATCGTATCGGTTAAACCACTCTCATCGTCATAATTGATGATGTAATATGGAGCACCGCGTTCTAGATCGTGAGTCATCAGAACACCAGACATATTTATATCGGTTAACATAGGTTGGACCAATATTTGATTGTCTGTTTGAGAAAAGTCACTAAATGAATCGATAACTTGCTCAATTGCGCTTATTAATCCTGCTTCATCATTCACAGAAACGTTCAGGCAACTAAGGAAAGCCCCAGCCATAGAATTTTCATGTCCGTCTTCATTTTTAGCACTGCTTCTTATAATTAAGTCATTTTCTGGCGAGAAAACATGGATAGAATTTAAAACTTGAGCGGAATCCCTACGCCAATCGCCTTCTGAGAAATAAAGAATAGGAAGGATTTTTGCTTGGGTTAATAATGGCTGCAGCTTTGTTAATGTTTCCGATTTAGTACCAAAAACAAACTGAGAATGATAATTGCTCATAAATCTATCATCTCTTGATCAACCTTTAACAGAGCTAAATGTTTTAACAAAGGGTGAATAATAAAAAAGGGCAAAGAGTCTTCTGTTTGAGTCGTCATATTCCACTGTTTAAATGGGTCTAACCACTGCTTCAATGTTTCCACTAATAGATCAGCTCGAATTGTACTATCGTACAAATGATCTACATCAATTCCCTTTTCTGGAATAGGGTACCTTTTACGAGCAACTATTACTCCAGTGTCAATCTGCTCATCTAATAAAATAGCACTCGCAGCACAACAATTTTCATCAAGGATTTGATAATACAAAGTTGTGCTTCCTCGATAGTCAGGTAACCAACCCGAATGGATATGTAATACAGGGAATTCACTCAAAATCGAAGCAGGCACTAGTTGTCCTCCATATCCAGAGTAAATGATTAAATCAGGATCAGCCTCTCTAATTAGTGCTAATAAAGCAGGAGCTGAGAGTTCTTGTTCTTCAGTTGATGTATATTTCAATCCATGATTATCTAGGCTTTGCAAAATATCTAATTCTAAATTTGGGGTGAACATGTTTTGAATCGAAACGTTGCTATGCGTTCTAGTTGATGTGAATTTTGATTTAGAAGTACCATAGACAATAATCTGACAAGGAATAATATTTGCACTACAAAGGGCCTGAACATAAGCTATAGATCGGGTTGTATGACCACATAAAAGAAGTATTTTTTTACTCTTTTCTAGGACTATTTTACCGTCATAAGTTCCATCAACTACCGGTGACTCATTAGAGTTATTAGTGAGGGACTGAGTAAAATCAAGAAATGAATGTGAATCACACTTCAATCTAACAATCGAATGAGCATTATCTTTCTTCAAATTAGACTGCTTCAAAACTGTATCCAAAATCATTTGTTCGGCAATAATAAGCCACCCGAGATGTGACGATTGATTCCTATTCAACTGCGATTTTTGCGAGAGCAATGTATCTACTAATTTTAATAATCCATTGATATATTGAGATATTGGCTTTATCGCCCAAGCACGAATAAGGGACTCAGCCAGCAGTAAATAAAGCTCTAATTTGTCATAGCTACTTTCGCTAACTATTCTGTGTGGTGCTTCAATCCCATAAAATTGATAGAGGCGTTTACTCACTTCAAATTTTTTTAATATCCGCGGTAACCAATAAACAACATGTTTAGACATTTTAGCTTCAGTTCTGAGATCCAAACAAAGCTGTACCAAAATATCCTCTGTTGAATGTTGACTAGTATCAGGAACATTTAAATGAAGGGGATTTGAAGAGAGCTCTAGATAGACAGGAGAAGGGCATTGGGTCAGATAAGAAGATCGGGATTTATGCCAATCAAAGATGAACCCCAAACCTAAATAAGGTGTGTACATGTAGCTCTGCGGTAAATTAAGTAACGGACCGTTACAATATGGATAAGCGCTCACATTCCTTCCTCAGTTACAAATAGAGATGATTTTATCAACATAACTGCTGACATCCTCTAATTTTTGACTGTTTTTAATGGTTAAATCAGGGGAGCAAGGAGGTGTATATTGAATATCAATGCCTACTACATTAGTTTGTTCACCGCGTAATGCTGATTGATATAAACATTTATTATCTTGAGCAATTAATTTATCAATCGATACATCAATAAATACTTCTCTATAATCAGAAAATATTTCTCGATTTTTAAGATTAATATCATCAAAAATACCTAAGTTACAACAAACCACATCTAATCCTTGCTTATCTAACCACAAACATATTTCTTGCAGTCGCTCAGCACTGATACGTCGTCCGTTTACAGAATAGTCATGGTAGGATTCGTGTTTAAATATAGCCCTAATACCATCCCCATCAACTAAAACAGTTGCCTCTTTCTTTAACTTTACTCGCTGGTAAAATGCACTTCCTATTGTTGTTTTACCGGATCCCGATAAACCAATTAACCAAACGACCATTTTTACTCCATGGGGATAATTTCTAAGTTATTGAATTTACTATTTATAGCTATCTGATAATTTCGACCAAGTCCAGTACTCAGGATCTTTATTATGCACTAACGCGTCGAATAATTTAGGCTCCTTATTTTGCATAGTCAAAACCCAATCTCTTTGTTTTTTAATGAAACTTTGAGCATGTATCTCATCTGTAATAATACCTTCAATATACATACGATTTTTTTCAAAATCAGGTTTTGAATTTCCTCGAACCCAAATATCTTTTCCTGAATTAAGTATCATTTGATAAAAAGAATCAAATTCATTTTGACTTAGAAATCGAACTGATTTTCCTGTCCCAATATAAGAGTCCTCTTGTTCACCTAAGCTGACGGAATAATCAATGACAGAAATTTTTGCTTTTGATACAAAGTTAAATAGTTCGTTTGCAGAATTAATTGCGTATAACAACGTAATTCCTTTTGCAAAAAACACATCATAATTTTCTGATAAATCAGTCAATACTGTGCCTGTATTAACTTTATATTCTTTATGCATTTTTTTTGCCATAAAGTTAAAGAATGGAGATATATCTAAACCAAACCAATTAACGTTTTCTAAACTATTCGCTTTTCCAAGGTGTGGTAATAAGAATTTTTCAAGCCTATTTATAAACTCAATGGTATCTATACAACCAAAAAGTGTTTGTCCCAACTCAAGAAAAGAGCCACCGGAAATATCCAACGCAATTTTTTTATTTAGGTTGAAAATAAAATCATTTTCATGATGGATCTCACTTTTAAATAAGTAAATTATGTCGTCAATATTTCCAGCCTTTAACGCATCAGTCATCTGTTTATATGCAAAGATGTCATTAGAATACCGAGCGTGCATGAGCCAATCATAAGCTTTTTCATTGACCCGAAAATCGTATACTTCCTTATTGCCTTTATGAGAATCGATAGAACCAAACTCAAGGTAGGTAAATATCTGTTTTGGCGATAGTTGATTATTTCCTTTCGAGTTCATAACAAGTACCTTTTATATATTTTTTAATGTAAGAATTAAATGGGATATCAATTACTGACTTAAAAGAAGCGACAGCTACCACATTGGCGAATAACTAATTTTTAGCTAATAAATTTAACAAAAAATTATTAATTGGATCATTCACAAACCCAAACAATTTATTTTTGACATTTTTATTGATAATTAAAGAATTTACAATTTCAGTCACAGAACCTTGTGAACCAATGATGATATCTTGTGAAAAGTATTCTATTTTATCAGGGTGAAAGACTGGGATACCCATAAATAAACTATTTTGCTTTAATTCATCACCATCAAAAATTGCAATAGGATTGAAGTTTCTATTACATTGATTGGACAAGATAATAGACTCTGTAAAAGCGCCCGCACCGTAAAAAAGAATATCACCACATTGAACATTCGAACCATCATAAAAATTAATGATTTTCAAATCATTGCGCACAACATCATTAATCTCTTCCACACTTTCTATCGAAACCTGATAATGGTCCCGTAACCACATTAATTCATGTGTGACGCTAATTTCACCATTGTCAATGGCATCGCAACAGAACTCAAACGCCACTTCCCCCCTTATTTTCCACCAAACCTTACTTTCTACTGAAAGCAAGTCAAAGTCTTCATGATGAACTAGCTTATAAAAAGCAGTAAAGCCTAAAGGATAGTAATACTCCCTTACATTACTGTTTCTAATATAGTTTTCTGCTAATAATAAAAGTGATAACGCAGAATGATTTGCCATCACTCCAAAAGCCATAGCAAAAGGCCCAAACGGTCGGTTTGAAACGATTAATTGACGTAACTTAAAATCAACATCTTTTGAAGTTCCTTCGTTTAGAAAATAGGTAGTCCATTCTGGTAACACTTGACCACTAACAATATGTTCAATATTGTCGACGAGGTAATCAAAAGAAGCGCCAGGGTTGTATATACCCGCAGCTAAACATCTTTTTTTCCGGCACCCCTCTGAAGTATCAAAACGACTATTAAGTGCTTGATTTAATACATCAATAAAATGGATTTTATCTGTAGTAAAGTAACGTCCATCATGCCCATACTGCAATGAATAACTGGGATCCAATTTATAAACTATCGTTGGACAACCCGTAGCAAGGTCAAAAAGATGATTATAGTACTCCCTATGAGTGACCATAACGGCCCCCCTTGCGTAATCATCAATATATGAATCTGCATCGCTGTAATAAAAATTTGAATATCCTCTGCCCAAGTTAAGACATTCTATGACCTTAGGATGCTTATTATTAAAATGATGGACTCGGAAAATGATCGTTTTATCAGGAAATTCATCCAGCAATGTTTTTAATGTTTCAAAAATAACATCCACTACCCAATATTCTTCAACGCTTAATAAAGAAAGATGATAAATAATAGCTTTTTTAGGGCCTGTCAGTTTTGATACTGCATTAAAAAACTTGTCGAGCTTTGGGAAACCAAAAGGCAATTCCGAAACGAAAGGCTGTTGATGCAAGCGCATCACTGCTGGAAAACTGTTGATGTATTTCTGTGTTGTTAATTTAGGCTGTTTCCTTGCGCCTAATACATAGTCAAAATAGAAGCCTCCCCCATAGACACAAAGTGTAGATTCTATGGGAACATCAGTGCCATGTGGTAAACCGATTCTAGTTATTTTTGATGGTATATACTCATAAATCGATTTATTAGACTCAGGGATAACTATGACATCCAATAAATCTATTTCTTTACACTCATCTCGACGGCAAAATAAAAAGGGCACTTCCGGATAATGCTTTTCAAACCATTGTCTATGAATATTATTTTCATCATCAACAATAATTCCTATACTATCTACTGATGAATACTCATTTAAATCTTCAATGTATTGAATTAATTGATTAGCAATTGCTGAATACTCAACAATAACACCTATTTTATAAATATTAGAGTCCAGTTTTTTCCAATATTTTTTTTGTAAACCAATACCTGAAATCAACGATTCATCCCTTTGACAAATACCAAAACAACTTTCTTATTTGATTCTTTTCAAAAATCCATCAGGGGCAACGGTAATCAGTAATTTATTTTGGATACTCTTATCAATCTCAAATTCAGAGTGTGATTTAAGATACTCCCAAACAGCTGTTTTAGGATTATTTCCACGTCCCCATGGACGGTCTGGAAACATATTTTCAGGCATATCTTCAATGATGGTATCGAAAACCACACAGTAGCTACCAACACTTGTTAAGGACGCGTAAGCATTTAGCTCAGCGATAACATGATCATGAGTATGATTAGAATCAAGACAAATCAAAACCCGCGAATAATTCGCAGCGAAAGCTTTAGTTTGAGCAATAATATTAGGGTCGATGCTAGAACCTTGTATCATTTCAATCCGCGAAGACATGGGGTGCGCTTCAATGGCTTCTCGGTTATGTGCGCGGATATCAATGTCTATACCTAACACTTTGCGCTTTGATTTTTTAGGATCCAGCATTTTGCCTGACTCGATCGCTTCGCACATATCGAGTTGAGCTAACATAGAAGCACTAAAAATTAGAGATCCGCCATGAGCAATGCCTGTTTCAATTATAAGATCAGGCTTTACTTCCCAAATTATTTCTTGCATGGCGACAATATCTTGTGGGTACTGAATTATAGGCCGACTTTGCCAAGTAAAGTGATAAGAGTATTTAAATTCATTTGCCAACGTAAACCACATATTGGTCTGCTTTAAAAGGCCATCACTTTTCGCCATGCCCTCTATTTCAGAAGAACATTCTTTAAAAAAATTATTATTCACTTTGCAACCTTTTTAATTTTAATAGTTACTTCATACTTACTACCATCATCAACAAACCAGCAAGATGGATGGCCACTAAATGTTCTGGCTCGTAAAAGATTTAATAAATCACGAGCTCTATATTGTTTCTCTAGGTTAATTTGACTCGCTTGCTCGAGTTCAGATGATTGGTGAAAACTACCCATGCTAATATCCTGTGGTTTACACGCTGTGTGACCACTTTTTAATTTTATATATGCAAGTTGAAACAAATCAACCATCGATGAACTAGCTTTCTTATATAAGCTTTCACCATTATCTGTCCAATCGTAAGGGATCTTTTTCTGCAGAAGAATCGCACCAGAATCAATTGATAAGTCAACAAAATGTATACTTACTCCGAATGGTACTTGCTCGACTAACGCCCAGAAATTATAATTTTTACCTCGATTAAATGGTAAATAACTAGGGTGGGTATTAATAAAACCCTGTTTTGCTGATTTAATTAACTTTTTTGTTATGATGTGTGGCCACCAAGCTAGAATCCCTAGATCAATATCACAAGGTAATCTTTCATAGAAGTTCTTATCCTCTTTATAGAAAACATGCGTTTCTATTTCATTTTCTTTGGCAAGAACTGATATATTATTTTCAGATGCGGTGATGACCATAATAAGATCATCAATATAGTTACTTATCAAATAGGATACTATTTTTTCCCCCACGTCCCCATCAGCAAAAATCACAACGTTCATGATATAACCCTTTGTATGACCTGAATCACTCTATTTTGATCTGTAATGGTCATATCAAAATAACTCGGGAGATTTATTGCTCTAGAGTTTATTTTCCATGAGATAGAATTATGATGAGGTCGGTCAAACATAGGCAAGCTTGAAAGTGGATAGAAAAACACTCTAGCATCAATATTTTCTTCGGCAAAGGCGAACTGTAGCCGTTCACTAGTTACCTCTGATTCTTCTGTAAAAACCACTGTAGGCATCCATACTCCATTGACAACTCCGTCTGGCTCAGGGTTCATGGTTAAACTGGGAAATGATGATAGATGATCTCGATAATATGTAAAAATTTCTCGCTTTCGGTCTGTCAATTCTTCAATACGTTCCATCTGCGCGCAACCCATAGCAGCTTGAATATTCGACATCTTATATTTGAAACCAATTAAATCAGGCCAAAACTGCTTCGTTTGCCCACGGGCGCGACCATGATTGCTCAGTGTAAGCACGTGTTCATACAATTCAGCGTCATTGGTGACAAATATTCCACCTTCACCAGTCGTAATGGTTTTAGTGCCATGAAATGAAAAAGCACCAAACTTGCCCATTGAGCCTGCTCGCTTACCGTGGTAGACGGAGCCTATCGCTTCAGCAGCGTCTTCAATCACCGGAATGCTATACTTTTCACCTATGGCTAATAGCTCATTCATTTCACACAAGTTGCCATAAATATGCACAGCAACAATCGCTTTGGTCCGAGGAGTTATAGCTTTTTCAACTAAATCAGGATCTAAACACCAACTGTCGGCTAGAATATCCACAAAAACAGGTTGTGCACCAAGATGGATTATTGGAGAGGCGGTGGCTATCCAATTAGTATCGGCCAAAATTACTTCATCGCCTTCACCTATGCCTAAGGCGGCCATACCCATATGGAGCGCGCCGGTGCAGCTAGAAGTAGCAATAGCGTATTTAACGCCTAGATGCGCCTTAAATGCTTGCTCAAAACGTTCAATATATTCATAACACTTTTCGCCCCACCCATTTTGAGCAGCATCTGTGGCATAACGAACTTCTAGTTCAGTGATCGACGGTTTAGTGTAGTGAATTCGATTAGTCATTGGTTTTATTGCTTATTTTTACAAAGTAGATAATTTGATCAATCATAAATGGTTACTTGCGGTACTGCTGTTACAAATTGTGTACCCAGTTTAGAGAGTTTGTCATTTTGCTGTTTAAGCTCTGTAACAATATTCCAAGGAAGTATTAACAAATAATCAGGAATAAACTTAGATAAAGAATCTGGGGACAAAATTGGAATATGGCTACCTGGCATATACTTGCCTTGTTTTGCAGTTGCTGCATCACAAACGAATGGCAGTAAATCTGGTTTAACTCCAGCAAAATTAAGTAACGTATTGCCTTTAGCTGCAGCACCATAAGCTACGACAGTTTTTCCGTTACGTTTTTGTTCAAGTAAAAAAGTTAACAAATCATTTTTAACTTTATCTGCTCGGATCTGAAATTGTTGATAAGGAGCTAAAGTTTGTAATCCATTTTGTACTTCGAGCGCCAACATACTATTAACGGCTTCAGTATTAGAACGCTTATCTTTTGAATGGCAACCATAAACCCGCAAACTTCCACCATGAGTAGGCAATGTTTCAATGTCCCAAATACGTAATCCTGCAGCTGCAAAAATTTGGATCACGGTATACAAAGATAGATAAGAAAAATGTTCGTGATAAATTGTATCAAACTGCACCTGCTGTATTAACTGCATTAAATGTGGAAATTCCAATGTAATAGTACCGTCAGTTTTTAATGCCGCTTTCAGCCCTCGGGTAAAATCATTTATGTCTGGTACATGCGCAAAAACATTGTTGCCAATAATTAAATCAGCCTGTTTTTCCATTTCCGCAAATTGTTTACCTAAGGTTTCGCTAAAAAATTCACGTAATACAGGGATGCCTATTTGTTCAGCAGCACTGGCAGTACTTGCTGTTGGTTCAATACCTAAACAAGGAATGTCAGCTTCTACAAAATTTTTCAGTAAATATCCGTCGTTTGAGGCAATTTCTATCACATGACTGTACCTATCCAGTTTAAGACGCTTTATAATAGCCTTTGAATAATTAGCAGCATGAGTTAACCAACCACTTGAGGTGCTTGAAAAATAAGCATAATCGGCATTAAATAATTCATCAGCTTGCGCATAGTCTTCGGTTTGAACTAACCAACATTGATCGCACACTTTCACCTTGAGAGGAAAATAAAGCTCTGGTTGTTTAAGTTGCTCAACAGTTAAGTAGGCATTTGATGGCGGTGCAAAACCTAAGTCTATAAAATTGTGGATTAACTTTGTATGGCAGTGTCTGCATTTCATTTACGTGCAACTCCTGAATATTCTACATCTAAAGGGGGAAATGCTTGATCTCGTTCAGAACACTCACTAACAGGCAATGGCCAATTAATGGCTAATCGAGGTTCAAAGATGTTAATTCCAGCTTCAGCATTTGGCTCATAAGCCGCAGAATGGCAATAAAGTAATTCAACGTCATCACACAATGTTTGAAAACCATGGGCAAAACCTTCAGGGATCAACAGACCGCTCCCATCTTCACTGCTTAACGTTTCCCCATACCATTGTAAAAAAGTAGGCGAATCGGCCCTTAAGTCGACTACGACATCCCATATATGACCTTTTAAACAACTCACCAACTTCATTTCGCTAAAAGGAGCATGTTGAAAATGTAATCCTCGCACTGTGCCTTTTTTAGCTGTAAAGGTATGATTGATTTGAGCAACAGGTCCATGCCAACCGCATGTTGCTAATTCAGAGGCGCAAAATATCCGAGATAAAAAACCACGCTCATCACCAAGTAGTTGACGTTCAACTTTTTTTACCCCCTCTAGTGGTAAATCAGTGATATTAAAACGACTCACAACAAAGCCTCATAAGCTTCGATATCAGTGGTGCATAAATCGAATGCAGTTTTCCCTTGATTTTCGGCTCGATACCAATCAAAGGTTCTTTGTATTGTTTGGTTTAATGGCCAAACCGGCTGATTTTGCAACAGATTAGTAATCTTGCTTGTATCTAACATCAGCACCCCCGCTTCATGTAAGCCTTTATTCTCCTGATGATAATTAACTTCACCAGTACCATAAACATTGCGTGCGATGTCAATAACTTCACGTACAGTCACAGCTTCATTAGCATTAGGACCAAAATTATATGCACCAGCCAACTCAGGTTGTAAATACAACTTTTTCGCTAATTGCATATAACCGAATAACGGCTCTAATACATGTTGCCATGGGCGAATTGCCTCAGGGAGTCGTATTTCTAAGGGCTTTTTATTTTGCCAAGCACGCACTGCATCGGGAATAAGTCGATCTTCCGACCAATCCCCACCACCAATAACATTTCCTGCGCGAGCCGTGGCTAAGGCAACGCCCCGTTCAGCTAAAAAGGCTTGTCTATAACTGGCAATGACTAATTCACTTGCCGCTTTACTAGCACTGTATGGGTCATGCCCCCCTAGACGAGCATCTTCATTGTAAGGATGTAAACACTCGTTATTGTGATAAACCTTATCTGTTGTAACCATAACTACCGACTTAACAGTATCCACTTCTCGTAGAGCTTGCAGTAGATTAGCCGCCCCCATTATATTGGTTGAAAAAGTATCTAATGGTTGCAGATAGCTAGCACGCACAAGTGGCTGAGCGGCAAGATGAAAAATAATTTCAGGCTTTGCTTTTTGTACTAAAAAAGTCAGCGCAGCTGAATCTCGAATATCACAAACGTGGTGTTCGCATAAAAGTTCGATATTTGCTCTAGAAAACAAATTAGGTTCGGTAATAGGTGAGAGACTAATTCCAGTAACTTCTGCACCTAGCCTATGTAACCAAAGAGTCAACCAACTACCTTTAAATCCGGTGTGCCCTGTAATTAGTACTTTTCGTCCACGGAAAAAGTTGGCAGATGAGGACATTACCATAATTTCCAAGGAGGGCTTTTAGATTGCCATAAATCTTCGAGCTGATTTTTATCGCGCAAAGTATCCATCGCTTGCCAGAATCCATGGTGTTGATAAGAACTCAATTGACTTTGTGCAGCGAGGTGGTGCAATGGCTCACCTTCAAAACTACTTTTATCATTTTCAATCAAGTCAAATATTGTTGGTTCAAGTACAAAAAAGCCTCCATTTATCCAAGACCCGTCACCTGCAGGTTTTTCTTTGAATGTTTGCACTATTCCGTCCTTGATATTCAAAGCACCATAACGCCCGGGAGGCTGAATAGCGGTAACAGTGGCTATCTTCCCATTGCTTTTATGATGCGCTAATAGTTGAGCTAAATCGATATCAGCAACACCATCACCATAAGTAAAACAAAATGTTTCATCACCAATATAGTCTTTTACTCTTTTCAAACGCCCGCCTGTCATACTGTGCTCGCCAGTATCAACTAAAGTTACACGCCAAGGCTCTGCATGTTCTTGATGCACTTCCATCTGATTAGTACGCATGTCAAAGGTCACGTCAGACATATGTAAGAAGTAGTTAGCAAAGTACTCTTTGATAATATAGCCTTTGTATCCAAGGCAAATCACAAAATCATTAATTCCATGATGTGAATATATTTTCATGATATGCCACAGAATAGGTTTACCACCAATTTCAATCATAGGCTTTGGCTTCAGATGTGATTCTTCGCTAATTCGTGTTCCTAAACCGCCTGCGAGAATAACTGCTTTCATAAATTGAAGATCCCTAAATTACACCGTCATTAGGTATAAGTGATAAAACTCCAAAGCGACGTTGAAGTATGTCTATTATTTCATGCTCAACATAACGCTGCATTCTTTCATCACCATCATATAAAAGTGCAAAATCATCCAGATAATAGTTAATAAAATCATAATTGCTCAAATACTCATCTGTTCCTGAGATTCTTTTTGTATAAGCGTTATATGAAGGATCTCTATCTTCAAAGAATCTACGAAAATAAGATTGATCTTGCATCAATTTTAGTGAACCAAACCATAACAATCGACTTATAATCACATGGTCGCAAGATTTTGTTCCTTTGAATGTAAATCCATCAAGATGTTGTCTTCTAAATACAGATTGGATAATTGTACAATCTGACAATTGTCGAACCGACTGAATATAACGACCTAGTTTTTTGGGGCTAAAGTTATATATTGCAGAGTGTGAGATTGAAGGTTCTTCATCCCCTTTGAAATTGCAAGGGATGCCACAAGCCATTGCTACTTCTGGTTTTGAATCCAAAATATCGATAGCTTTATTTAAATAGCCATCGCTTATACAGTCGTGTCCACCTAACCACATAAAGTATTCCGACTGACTAATATCAAACAGTGATTTTAAATTTATAAATGCACCAACATTTTCATTCTGCTTCAATAATAAAAACCTGGGATCATCTTCGATAACTCGACGACAAATATCCCAAGAGTCATCTGTTGATGCATTGTCAGAAACAATAAAAAGTACATCTGAAGAACATTCTTGTATTTTTAAAGACATTAACGTTTTTTCAATATATGCAGCTTCATTATAAAGAGGAACACCAACACATAATTTATAATTTTTCTCGAGTTTATTTTTCATATTTTTCTTTTCATCGAAGGTTTAACAACAACCAGTTATTCACCTTACTTGTTCTAACCTGCTACTTAACACTTAGCATATTATAAGACCCCCCAATAAGGTCTTTAACTTGCGGAAAGGTCGCGTAAATTACCTAATAATACTTTCTTTACTGTCGAATAGTTATCGGAAAACTACATTAATACTTTAGAAAGTCTAACAGGGTGACTTTGAGTTAATTTCTTACGCCTAAGCTTTAACACCTAGAAAAATATAACTTTATCTATTGCTTGCGGAAAAGCCTGCTTAAGTTCTGACATCATCTCTGGTCGGTGTTTATCAGTAGCTAAAATAATGGCATCAGTCTGCCTCATTTCTGTATCGTTCATTGACTGGATTGTTTTCATGTTTACACCTAGAAAACTATTATTGTCTTTTGTGGCATTTGAATCGATTATATTAGTAATAACTAGGTCAATTCTCTCTCTTTTTATAATTGACCTAGCATAGTTATTCGCCCCCCAAATCATAATATTTTTCGCCTCCCGCTTTTTACAAACTTTCAGAACATTTCTCAGTCGTATACGCCACTTAGTTTTCAGATATATAAAAGAACTTAAACTTTTTAAACTAGAAAATGGAGTATAAAATAAGGTTCGAAAAAACAAGCGATTAAATATAATGCCGTAGATAGTAGAAGATATATATGCACGCTGTAGTATTACTCGCTGATAAAAATATAATGCAGACTCATGATCAAAGTAATGTGAAACATGTTTGTAAAACCAAAGTGAATAATGCCAATCGAGGCTCCTTACAACGCTGTCCGGCGAGTTTTGATAACGTACGGTAAGTGGCTCTTGGATAAAATAAAAATCATCAGTCACCGCACCTAATCTCAGAGTAAAGTCCCAATCCTGATGACCTCGCATTCTTTCATCAAACAAAACATTAAGAGCTAAACTTCTTGGTACGCAGATCGTGCTTGATTGAATACCTCCAACATTATTAGTAACAAAAGAGTAATGTGCCACTGACTCATTTTTATTTTTCGAACTCACTGGCAAAGGCAGTGAACACCTTTCGTTGATTGAATTACAATATTGGTGATGAATAACAAAAGCATTTTTGTCCGTAATGGTATTAATTAGTGCTGCTACTTTAGCAAGCTTTGTTGACTCCCAAATATCGTCGGAGTCTAATAGACAAATAAACTCACCGATTGCAGCTTTAATCCCCGTATTTCTCGCCGCAGCACCATTTCTATTGATTTCATGTCGTATAATACTAATACGACTATCATTCAGTTTGTCAGCCAAACTCCTTATCTTTGCTGACGATGCGAATTCTGACCCATCATCAATTATTACAATTTCGAAATCTTGATATGTTTGATTTAAAACAGAATCTAATGCTCGTAATAGGACCTGTTCTCGATTATAAACCGGAATAATAATGGAAAAAACTGGCACTCTAGCATTACTCAACATAATTATTGTTCCTTGCGTTGCCTGCTGACTCTTTCCCCAAAAAAGCTACAAATAACGTTTGGGATTTAGACTTAAAAAAATAGACTTTTTCTCAGGCCAAATACCACCTAACCAAAGACAAGTTTTGAAAAAATATTTGATACATTACCTTTATCGTTGGTTAAAAAACTGCATTTTTTCGACTTAACAACACCTTAGTCAATATGTACTCGTAAATTATAATTGCCGTGCGTTAAATCATTACTAAACTGAAACATCTCTTAGTATCGGCTAGTGAAAATAGTTCTTGAGACATATGCCCTATTTACAGATTGCAACTTACAGCATCTCTAAACTGTTAACATCTATTAAGAAAAACTTAAACTCACATAGGCTTTCTTGTTGTAATTTTTCAATGTGATAAAAAGTTTTATCGTGCATATCCTGGCCTCCAATCTCTGCTATTAACTTAAGACATTTATCCTTTGGCCAACAAATTAATATCACTTGATGCTCGGTAATTAATTGCTGTTCTAAAAGCTGCACCGGATGGTGTTGAACTGAAAGTTGACAGTCTGCAGGCAGATCAGAACAAAATGTGATGTCGAGTGCAGTTGATGACACTAAATATTGTGCAAAAGTCCCCACTCCAACGACTAGTAACGACTTGCTTTGAAGTATGTCATCAGGGATAAGCAATTCAACTCGCCCAACTTGTGCATTGGGCATAATAGTCAATTTATTTTGTATATTTTTCTTGACTATTTTGGCCGTATTCTGGTTTTGCAAGGCACTAAAACCGGGAACGTTATCTAGTTTCTGGTAAACATCAGCTTTATTTCGTCGACATAGATGATTAAAAATCAAACCACATAGATATTGTTTAGCCACCACTAGTTTTTCTTCACTGGGACACCAACCACTCAGTAATTTGCTTAGCTGAACTTGAATGGTTTCTTTGTCCGTCGCCTGTAAACAAAATTGTTCGACCGCATAATAAGGATTGCCACAAACTAAAACAGGCTTATCACGGTAAATCATTTCAAGCCCACTTTGACTATTCGCTACAACACCAAAGTCAGCAAAAGACATGATTTGATAAGTGTTGCAATCGTCTCCACTGAGCAACAGTACTTGAGGGTTATCACCAAAGAGTTTCTGCAATTCTTTGGCTGTACCGTTACCCTGCTTTGCTTCCAAAGGGTGTAATCTGCAAACAATTAAATCATCGCTAGTAGATTGCATAAGAAACTGTTCAATGACAAAACGTAAAAATAAAATCTGTTCTGAAAATGCGAGAAGGTCATTTACAATCACAGCATCATAAGACACTTGTCCAAGAACTAATCCTACCTTTCCTTTACACTTTTTAATTTTCTGCAATTTGCTGGATAAATTTTCACTGGCCACCGGCATAGAAATATAACCATTTAATAATCCATGACTTTCTCGTTCACGCATTAAACTATCTAGCATATCAAATTGCTCTTGTGGCACTCTAAGATTGCGAATAAAGGGCCACTTGTGAACAAAAGCATGATGATTAGCAATTTGAGTACTGTTAGGTTCGAGATAAAAATAATTTTGTAAAAAGAAGCTTTCAATACAAATTAACTGAACTTGATATTTGTGACTAAAATAGGCACCTAACTTAGTTTCAATTCGATAATTACCAAAAATTACCACAGCTTTAACATTGTGAGTAGAAAATTGCCGTTCCAGCTTTTTAGCATAATCTTTAAAACAACTTATTAACTTTGCCTTTTCTTCTTTAGTTTCTATGTGATACCCATACTGGCCATTCAAACGAGCGACGGTATGCCTAATCATTTCATACCAATCTAACTCATTGAGATAATCTTCAGCAATATCGCTGTACTTTGATAACAATAGGTTTTCCTTCCAAGGAGGAAGTTCCCCTCCAAGAATAGTGAAACCTTTTTCAAAAAAATATTCTCGCAGCCACAAGTGCACCATACCTGCGGCAAAAGGTTGATCCAGAAAAAGAGCACTAGGAATGCTATTTGATGACTGCGGTAATTGAAGTTGCATTAGCTAGACACCTACCTCAAGTTGACATGCATAGTCAAAATGCGACAACTGATTTACATAAACTTGGCAAAATTTCGAACATTGATTCATTGTGTAACTTCAATTTGAAGGATTTTTTGCATCGCATCATCAACAGGAATTATAGTCGGATTGTCTACCGCACCATTCCAAGTTTTAACTGGTACCTTCCAATCTCCATAATGTTCCTGTAAAAATATTTCAGGATAATCTGGAAATAACATTTCACCAGCAGTAGTCGATTTTAAGGAGCAAGGTAAAAATCCTTTAGTACTAATCACATTTGCGGCAGGTTCAAACCAGTAGGTTTTATCGCCTCGAACGTAATGCATAATAAAATCAAACATCACTCCATTTTTATAGAGTTGCATCGATCCTATCGTTCTACCTTCGCTAAATCTAGCTAAGGGTTTAGCCTGCCAATTGCTGCCAAAGCGAGCTAGTAAAAAGGCTTCTGTATTAGCAGGTCCGAAATAGCAACAATCACCAATAGCATAGTTTTGTGCGGGGAATAAGGGCTGGTCAAACCAATGTTCACAGTTTAAATCACGCCAGCCAAAGCCTTTTTCCTCGTTGATATACAAGAAAAAATTCACTCGCCATTGGCCTATTACCAACATCATGCTTTTAATATGTTTGTTACTGTAACTTAAGGATACATCGCCTAATATTCTTAAGCTTTTTAGCAAATTATCTAAGTGATCGTCATCTTCAGGGTTTATTAATATCCCTAGCGTATCTGTTTCAGCAAAAAGGGCTCTATCTCTGTATAAATTTAATAGCGCACCGCCAATTAAGCAGTGTTCTATAGCGCGCTCTTTCATTAAATTTGTTACTTGAAATATTAAATTTAATCCAGCGTCTAATTCCTTTGGACTTCTCACTCCCAAGTGGTGAACCCTGCATTCATAGCCAATTTCGCGATAGCTAGATTCGAGTGCAAGAGTCGCTTCGAAATCCGCTTCAAAAACAGCAAAGTCTAGATCTTTATCCCAAGGTAAAAAATCACCATCACGGACCATGCCTAATAAAGAACCACCAATCAGAACGGCTTCAATTGCTGATTGATTAGAGACATCTAAAACTTCTCTACATATTTGATGGACATTAGCGTAATCGGAATAAATTTTATTTAAGGTGTATTGCATATGATGACTACTCAATAACCTTCACTATCTCTGCACGTACAAAACTAACCTTGAAACTAGATGTAGCGGCAATTAATTTATTTTTCATAACGTCTGCCCCTTAAAAACCGTGGCAGATTTAACATCACTGAGTGACCATTCTTTTTGAGGTGTTTGCCAATCGCCGTAATGGCCATTTAAGTAAGCTTCAACATGATTGGGTAAATACACTTCACCACCAGCAAAGGTATGGCTTTTGGTCTTGCTAAAATGACGAGAAGGCATACGAAACCCGCGGGAAGCTAAGCAATAGTCCATATGTTCGCCGTGAATATATTTAACAAAAAAGTCGATACCAGGAAAGACCCCAGATTCGTCATTAGGGAGTAATTTAAGTGCCCGAATGGCTCCTATTGGCACAGCGCCGTAGGTTTGTTGATTAATATATTGGTGTAAGGTCCAAGTCACATCAGTTATCTCAAACATCTTGGGTAAAAGCTGCTCTACAACCTTAATGGTTTGGGTTAAATGATTGGCATCAACAGAAAAATCCAAATCGTCATCCCAAGGAATAAGCGCATTGTCTCTATACACGCCGAGTAAAGTGCCGGCATCAATATAATGAGGCACATGGTGCAGTTTTAAGTTCTCAGACAACATCAACAGCAAGTCTACTGCGGTTTGACCTTGTCTATGGGAATTTTTAAGCTGTATTGGTTTAATCAGTCTTGCAGGTAATACTTCGACCATTATTTCAGGAACTAACAGTTTCAACTGTTCCTGTATTTGTTCAAAAAACTCACTGGCAATCAAAATTTTATCAGGTTTTAGTGTGGCTATGTCTGACGGTGCAATGACGGGGATATTTTGAATATTAGAGCCGTGTTTCTTACAGTCGTTATCAACAAATGCGAGCACATCATATAGTTCGGATATACCAGAAAGTGCAGAGCACCCTGACAAACTTGCGCCAAATATCACAACCTTTATTGTTTGGTCGCTCACAATTTTTGATACTCGTTTGAAAGCTTCTGCATATTTAGCTCTTCATTAAATAAGGGGATCTAGCTTTGGCTATAGTTTATTATCGGCTAGTACTGTAGCGACTTTAATCGCTTCCTACTCGGAACACCTAAGCAGTACTACCCGCATCCACAGTCATCACAGTACCTGTGATGGCCGAGGCTTGTTCTCCAAGCAAATAAATCACCATAGCTGCGGCATCGTCCACTGTGGCTAACTTACCCAAAGGGCTACGACGTTTTACACTTTCTAATTTATCACCTTGTAAACTGCTGGTCATATCGGTTTGCATGTAGCCAGGGGCGACACAATTAACTGTGATCCCTGCTTTGCCTACTTCACGGGCTAAAGAGTGGCTAAAGCCTTCTAAGGCGGCTTTACTGGCGGCATACACACTTAGGCCATTAAAACCTGTCTTGGCAATAATTGACGATATATTGATGATCCGCCCTTTGCGATTCAACAACATTGAACGTACTAAGTATTTACTGAGTAAAATCGGTGCTTGAATATTCAAACGCATCAAGTGTTCAATGGCAGAATTAGGCATAGTCGCCAAAACACCATCATGTCCAGCCGCAGCGTTATTCACTAAGGCATAAGGTCGGCCATATTGTTTAATCAATTGTTTGCATAGCTTAGATAAATTGTCTAAATCGGCTAGATCCGCAGGGTGAAAATGAACTAGATCAGGATAGCCTTGTTGTAATGCTTTAAAAGCTTCAGAAAGTTGCCTCGCAATGGCAATCACACCGTACCCCTGTTTTGCCGCTTGTTGGCAAATGGCTAATCCTAAACCTTTGCTGGCACCTGTTACTATGACGTAATCAGTCATGCTGTTGCTTCCTGTTTAACTTTCTATTTAACTTGCCGCTCGGTTCATGGGCTATGTTATTTACTATGTTGATTTTGGTAGGTATTTCAAAGCGTTGCAATTGTTTTTTGCAATTGACCAAAATTTGCGTTTTAAGCTGTTGCGGGTCGTCTGTGTTTACAACTGTTATGTCAGCGACCACTAACTCCCCCATTAAAGCACTTTTTTTTGGGTACACTTTTGCTTGGCTGACATTAGCGCTTTGCATCAGTACTTGTTCAACTTTCTCTGGATACACTTTATTGCCACCCACGTTGATGGTACCTGTCGCGCGCCCAATAAACAGCACCCTCAGCTCTTTGATTTCAACTATGTCTAGCGTATCCACAAAGCCTTGGGGATCGGTTTGCGCACTTAGTGTTTGGCAAACCTTAAAATTAGGTTTAACCATTAAATGTTGTGTATCTGAAACTTTCAAAGCAACCGCCAGACTTAGGTCTTCAAGCCAAGTAAGCGGGAATCCAGCCAAGCCATCACTGACCACAAGACCGACTCCAGTTTCTGTGGAAGCGTAAATATGCCGTAATTTTGCCTTAGGAAACAAACGGCTTAAATTATCTAAAACACTTTGATCGGCAATTTCACCACCTAAGGTAATATATTGAAGTTTTAAATCACCCAACTGCCCTGTCATTAATAGTTGCCGCCACAAACTTGGTGTCGCAGACATTGCCGTTGTTTTGTTTTGTTTTAATAATGCAATTTGTGCAAGGGGTTCATTTTCAGCGGCATCCACTAAATCCGCACCACTCAACAATGCTTGTAATACTACTTGTAACCCGGCAAATCTAAAGGGTTGATACAACAATGCCCAACACAAACTCTGGAGTTGTTCACTGTATTTACTACTAGCCGTTAAAGACTCAAAAGAGTGTGAATACCATTTTGGCTCCCCAGTAGTGCCTGATGTGGCCATATACCACTTAGTTTGCACAACTTCAGAAGAACTAAAAACCGGCTGCTTTTTGGTGGCATCATCCATAGCTGCATCGCCGCTTAGCGGCCATTTAATGAGTTCTCCCTGAGGAATAGCAACATTAGGAGGGCATAAATAAATCGCTGAACACCAGCCATCAAACGCAATCAACGCAGTAACAAATTCAGCTAAATGTGTATAACCAAGTGCAATATCACCTTGATAAAACTGTGGGTTCTGGTGTCTTATTTCAGCAGCTTTTTGGATCAGTTCAGATACAGCACAACTTTCACCTGCGTAGGTTATCATCCCAGTTTTGGGTAGATTTTTTAATTGCTGAAGCAGGCTTTGCATAATAAAATTACTGGTTGTTAGCGCATTGTTGGTAAATAGCTAAAAACTCAGCAAAGGTGCTGGGATAAATATCGATTTGTAACTCAGTAAAAGGGTCAAAACCTAAATCTTCTTCAAGCTGGGCCACTAACATGGCATAACCAAGAGAGTCCAAACCACACTCAAGCAACAAGGTAGTTGGCTCAATTGGTTCAACTAAGGCGCAATCACTCAAATCGGCAACCTGTTGCATGGCGTGTTTAATTTGTTGTTCTAAATTCGTCATTGTTATTTTTTAAACCTATCCTAAAAATCTAATCTGGGCAGCAGCCAATGCAAAATTTTTGGGCAACTTGGTGAGTATTTTGTCACGCTTTTGAGGCCACTGCTTAAGTTCGTAACTGTAATGTAATATGTCAAAATCTAGGCCGTTACGTTCACCGCCTTTTTCCATGCTTACCTGTTCATATTCAAACACTTTATGCATTTTATTGGCAGAGTTATTGAACGACAATACTTGAGCCAATAAATGACTAAACTGGCTGTGACTTGCGGTAAAATCTAAAGCCGCCACTTCTAAGATAATACCACTACCCGGCCATACATTGGTCTCGCCTAAATAGCAGCCCCACTCTGGCGTAGGCGTATTCATATCTGAAAAATTAAGCACACCTATTGGGCGCTGGTTTTGCAAAAACACATAAAATTTTCGACTGTTATCATCTTGAAGTTTTTCAAACCAAGCACAATGTTCTTGCCACTCGACTGGCGTAGTATTGTGCATGTTTTGTTTAATTCGAGGGCTATTGCGCCATTGCCAAACTAGCTTCAAGTGTTCTTTTCGAAGAGGCATAAAGGCATGTTCAGGTAGCGATGTTTTCATTACAAATTATTACTTGCTGTTATATTTTCAGACATTAGTTTTACAATATTAAGGGCTCCATCAACTACAGGGAGCTGCAATGCCTTTTTATGCATAGACTGCAACAACTCAGGTTGTTGCCACAAGGATAAACACTGTATGACTAATTCATGTGCGCTTAAATCTTCGCTATAAACTACCTGACACCAACCTTGACTGGCCGCATCTTGACTGGCATTTTTTTGGTTATCAGCCACCACCACCAATATTGATGGCGTAGCACAAGCGAGCAACTCAAACTGGCTGCCCCCTGCTGCTGAAATGGCTAATTTAGTGTTAGTTAACACTGTGGCCATATTTTGGCAGTCATGGTGATGAGTAAGATGCAAATTGCTATTTTTGATTAAATCAGTCAACTCATGCAATCCATCATATGCGCCACCAGTTATAATGGTGATTGGCATACTGGCATTAACTTTATGCAAGGATTGTAACGTCAGAAGCGTCAATTTAGTGGGGTCGCTTGCGCCAAACATAATAGTTAAGTTGTTACGTTCAGACCATTTTGGGTTGGAAAGTTGCAGGAATTCCTGCCTTAACACTTGGTAGTCTCGACCTATTGCCAATAACGCTTTAGGAGCAGTAAGTTGATAACCATTTAAACCCGCATTTTGCGCTCCGTTGATAACCATATCGGCATACAGCGCACCGCTGTTATTCATATCATCGAAAACGGCAAACTTGAACTTGTTAGACTGAAGCGACTGACGATACGCTTGGTCAAACTGATACCCATCAAGCACTAACCAATCCGCTTGTAAATTTGTACATTGCTTGACTAACCATTCTGGCTCTAGGCTTTTATCCATATCGGTAATGGGTAAAATGGCCGCTGGCCAATCGGTTCTATTACGACAAAAATGCTTCGAACCTTGCGACATAAAAAAAAACACCTCATGGCCGCATTTCACTAAACTCTGTGCTAAAGCCATACAACGCATAACATGACCTAGTCCGATGCTTGGTTCGCCTTCGACTCTAAAAACCACACGTATCATGGGCTTCACTCAAACATCGACCAATCTAAGGGTGTACCTTTAACTAATGGTTGCTTAGCTACTTTACCTAATACCTTGTCCCAGTTTTTTGGAGCTAGGCCAAAGGCAGGCCGTACAATTCTCAAGTTTTGAGTACTTAATACTTGCCCCTGTTGTACATCTTCACACACGTATATTGAACGACGATATTGCTTGGATTTTTCTTCTGCAGCCGTGCCGCCATAACTGACCAGCCCCAATGCTTGATGGGCTCTTTGTGTTTCTAACACCAATGCCCTTAGCTCATCTGGCTCTAAGGAAAAAGCCGCATCTACACCACCGGCTTGTCGGTCTAATACAAAATGTTTTTCAATTACCGTTGCGCCTAACGCAACAGATGCAACTGACACGCCAACACCTGCCGTATGATCTGAAAGGCCCACTTGGCAGTCAAAAGCTTGGCGTAAATGTGGAATAGTCAGAATATTAGACTGAGTAGGTTGTGCCGGATAAGTACTAGTACATTTAAGTAAAATAATATCCTTACAACCAGCTAGCCTAGCGACGTTCACGGCTTGTTCAATTTCAGTTAGACTTGCCATACCGGTTGACATGATCAAAGGTTTATTCTTACTTGCCGCTTTGCGAATAAGGGGTAAATCGGTCAGTTCGAATGAAGCAATTTTAAAACAAGGCACATGCAAATCATCGAGGAAATCCACAGCTTGTTCATCAAAAGGCGAACTAAAAGCTAACATGCCTAGAGACTTAGCTTTATCAAACAATGGTTTGTGCCATTCGTAAGGTGTAGCGGCTTTTTGATATAAAGCGTGTAACGATTGACCATGCCATAGGCTGTCTTTTTCTTGGATAACAAAATGTTCGCTGTCTACCTCTAATGTCATGCTATCAGCCGTAAAGGTTTGCAATTTTATGGCGTGAGCACCGGCTTTTGCGGCCGCTTCCACCATGTCCATAGCAAGGTCTAATTGCTGATTATGATTACCGCTCAACTCAGCTATGATAAAAGGAGGAAAACCTGCGCCTATACTTCGCCCGCCTATTTTAATGTCATTCATCCTGTTGTTCATTATCTTGTGGCTCTATGGCTAAATGAACAAAAATCGACTCGATACTTTCTAGCAAATCCTCAGGTTTATCGCAGTTACACTCTAAAGCAGCAATATGACTTTCATTGTTGCCATGTTGCATACAGCTTGTAACAGGATCAGTTGCAAATTCCGGCATTAACAAAGCAGGCTCACTGACGCCACTTATCAATAAAGTCGGACACTCAACAGCTTGCGCATACCAGCGATATCCACTAGGTTTGCATATCGTTAGGTCACTGGCTTTGAGCATTTTTAATAGCGAACGAATATCTCCTTTAACATCCTCGTCATCCCAAACTACAAAACCTTTTTGTTCTAAAAGTTTCTTTAGACGACTTGTATAGGGATAAAGGTAGCCATCGTCAGATTGACCTAAACACAAACCAATCACTTTATTGGTTTTACCTTTTTTAGCCAAGCGTTTGTCAGCACCAATCGTTATAGTTTGCTGTAATTTATCAACCACCAATCCACAACACTTGGTTAAATAAAACTCTGGGTATCCGCCTTCACCCTCAACATCATATTGCCACCAAGGACCATACCACTTGTGCATATTTACAAACGAACTCGCCATAAAAGCCGCTGTTGAATTAACGTAGTCTGCTTGCAGACTTGTGTCTTGGACTTGCTGCAATAACAACTGAATCGACATATTCAAATAATTACCACTGACGGGTTCGCCGGCATCAGCAAGAAAACGCGCCAAAAAGCACGGCATAAAAGTTGTATCTAAATTAATTATTTGAGTGTAATTTTCGCCGATAATATCTTCGGCTAATCCTAAGAATGACTCCATGGCTTGGAAAAACTCATCTGGCCACTGCTGCTGAGTCACATGTATTACCTGCACGCTTGGCTCGGCTAATTTAAGCAGCTCAGCACCATCACCAAAGCTCAAAAAATGTATCTCTGCATTCGGATGGGTTTTCTGAAAATAGCGCAATACCGGAAGGCCTATCGCGCAGACATCGCCCGAACTCAACATTCTGATCAACAATATTTTTTCGGTTTTAGACTCTAACAACTCATTCACTTTTTAGCCTCTGAACGTAAGCTTGATACATCAATTCTGCCTGTAGCCAATCTTCTGGGGTATCGATATCTTGGACTAAGTGACGAGGCAAAACCACAGCTAAACTATGTTGACTAAAAATCTTTTTATTAGATAAATAATCATCGCTTCTACCCCAATAAAACTGGCCAGCATCATGGTAGGCCTCTTGCAAATCCTGAGAACGTTTACCTATATCTTCAGGAAACATCGCTGATATACCTGCTTGGTCTATTTTCAGCGCCCGTTGTACCGGAAAAGGAAAACTGGTAACTGAGAACGCAAAAGACTTTTCACTATCTTGTTTAAGTAAGTCCAAGCCTTGTTGCAGATATTTAGCCTGTAAAAACGGCGCGGTTGCATAAATACAACAACAAAATTCTGGTTTATAAAAATGTTCAATACAATACTTGATACCGTGATTTGTTACCGGCCTTGTACCCACAAAATCATTAGAAAGATCTTGAGGTCGGATAAAAGGCACATCAGCACCATATGATTTCGCTACCTCTGCGACTTCTTCACTGTCCGTAGATATTATGATTTTATCAAACAAACCTGATTCTTTGGCCGCCTCAATCGAGTAGGCGATAAGTGGCTTGCCAGCAAACATTTTAATATTTTTACCTGGGATCCGCTTACTACCACCACGTGCGGGAATAATGGCGATATTCACAGCAACACCTGGCGTAACGAATCAATCACTTTAGTTTGTTCTGTAGCAATTAAACTGGGGAACAATGGCAGTGTCAGTGCGTTTTGATAAAAGTGCTCAGACACAGGAAAATCGCCTTGTTTAAAACCAAATTGTTGATAGAAAGGCTGCAAATGAATAGGGATATAATGCACATTCACACCTACCCCTTTGTTATGTAATTGCTGGTAAACGTCTAGGCGCTGATGTTGCGTTAGTTCGACCATATACAGATGCCAAGCGCTTTGGGACTGAGTCTGAACAATTGGTAGTTTTAACGGTAAATCAGCTAATTCTTTATCGTAAACTTTGGCGAGTTCAGAGCGTTTTTGAATAAATACATCCAGCTTTTTCAGCTGTGACAAACCAAGGGCCGCTTGCATATCACTTAGGCGATAATTGTAACCCAATTCAATTTGCTGATAATACCAAGGCCCATGACTTTCACCTTGGTATTGCGAAGCATCTTTAGTGACACCATGCTTAGCAAATAATTTGAGTTTTTCGTGAAGCTGGCTTTGATTAGTTAACACTGCGCCACCTTCAGCACTGGTGATGGACTTAACTGGATGGAAACTTAATACTGTCATATCAGAATAGACACAACTACCAATCTTAGACTGCTGATAACTCCCGCCCAATCCATGAGCGGCGTCTTCTATTAACACAATAGAATACATCTGGGTGAGGCTGTGAATAGCCTGCATATCACAGCTAAGACCAGAAAAATGCACTACGATCAAAGCTTTAGGTAAGCGCTTATGATTTGCCGCATGTTGCAGTTTAGTTTCTAAAGCACCAACATCAATATTACGTGTAATTGGATTTATATCCACAAAATCAATACTAGCCCCACAGTAAAGCGCACAATTTGCCGAGGCAACAAAGGAGTTAGGGACAGTCCACACCGTATCTCCCGCGACCACACCAGCGGCCAAACATGCCACATGTAATCCTGACGTGGCACTGTTAACAGCAACACAATGCTTAGCCTTGGTATATTCACATAAAGCTTGTTCAAATTGGGGAACAACAGTGCCTTGGGTCAAAAATTGGTTGCGTAACACATCCACAACCGCATCTATATCATCTTCATCAACCAAATGTTTACCATAAGGGATCATGTAAACGCCCCTTACAAGGTCACTTTATCAAGTGTTTTTAATTCATCTATGGTCAAAAAGTGTGGATTAGTACCTGAGTGATATTCAAATTTATCTGCCACTGGTTGCCCTTCTTCACCCAACTTATTCTTTTGATAATTGATGGTTTTATCAAAAAACTTTATTGCAGGAGTAATGACATAATGGTCTTCAAATTCAAGAGAATGATGAGCCATTTCTTCTGGCACCATCACCTCATGCAACTTTTCGCCAGGGCGAATACCCACAACCTCATATTCTCGTGTACCGCTAATCGATTCAACTAAATCTAAGATACGAATAGAAGGAATTTTAGGTACAAATATCTCCCCTCCCTGCATACGCTGAAAGTTTTGCACGACAAATTCAACACCATTATCTAAGGTGATCCAAAAACGTGTCATTTCTTCGTGAGTCACCGGCAGCTTAGTCACACCATCTTTCAATAATTTATGGAAAAATGGCACAACTGATCCTCTAGAACCTACAACATTACCGTAACGAACCACGGCGAATCTAGGGCCTTTAGCACCTGAGATATTATTGGCAGCCACAAATAATTTGTCTGAAGCAAGCTTAGTGGCACCATACAAGTTAACCGGATTGGCCGCTTTGTCAGTAGACAATGCAATCACCCGGCTCACATCAGCTGCGATGGCCGCTTCAATGACATTTTGTGCACCATATATATTGGTTTTTATACATTCATTAGGATTGTATTCAGCCGCTGGCACTTGCTTAAGCGCCGCTGCGTGGACCACATAATCCACATCACGCATAGCTGATATTAGGCGTTCTTTATCCCGCACATCACCAATAAAATAACGCATACATGAGGAGTTAAATGTTTGCTGCATTTCAAATTGTTTTAACTCATCTCGTGAGTAAACAATCACTTTTTTAGGAGAATAATTTTTTGTCAGGTACGCTGAAAAACACTTACCAAATGAGCCCGTGCCGCCTGTAATTAGAATAGATTTATTATTAAACATACACAGCCTTTAATCGCATTTTTATCAGACAGGTTATATTGGTTATAATTGACCCGCCCATTTGTCAATATATCAGATATTCATCGATATTTATTTACAGCTTTACGTCCTCGCACTAAACCGCTTAGTTGTTTTAATGACGCATTAAACAATTCTTCAGCATAAGCAACTAATGCGCCATTTATTTTTAATTCGGCAGTCACAAAATTATTTTTTTCTTGCTCAGGAAGGTCTTCCAAAAACTTTTGAATAAAGTCATCTCGTTCATTCACGAGTTTCAAAAAAATAGACTCATCAGGATCATTTTCAGTTGTCAGTTCTGACAGATCTCGATTAATACGTTTTAATGGGGAAGGAGTAAAAGAATGATCTAATATTAGTTTTTTCAAATCACTGCTTGACGTTTTTGCCTTTGCATTTCATAAGCCTCTTCTTTAGCTGACTCAGGAATTTGCGACCAGGCTGTTTTAATGGGTAAAAGCAGAGTAATCACTTCATCAACAATCTTCAAGCTATTCTGTACATTAGCGTCAATCAATCTTTGTATCATATAATCATAAAGTGCAAATAAATTATCAGCCACCTCTGCGCCTTCCTTTAATTCTAAGGTTTCACGGAGGTTGAGTAATATAGCGGTAGCACGAGAAATATGCTCTGACTTACCGGCATAATCTTTTCGCTCAATACAGCCTTTACTATAAGCTAGTTTATCTAAGGTGCCCTGCATTAACATCAAAGTTAACTTGTGAGGATCTGCTTGACTAATTTCTTGTTTCAAGTTGCCTTTTTTGTAGGCATTGATACCTTTTAACGCCATGCTGATATTCCGTATTGTTGATATTTAAATTGCACTACATTCTAACCTAAGGTTGCCAGCAATGCCGCACCTGTCGAATTTAAACTTGATACTGTTTGGTCTAAATTTAAGTATTTGGCACGCAAAATTTGTTCTGTACCAGCCAACCTTAACTCCAACGATAACCTTTCATCAAATATCTGTTCTCTTTGATCTTTAGCACTATTTTCTCTAGATTTAAGTAATCCACTATAACTAGTGTACTCCTCTACATAATCGTAGAGACGAACGGCAATACCTTGTTCTTCGTCGGTAAATAAAGCCGCAATTTGATCAAAGTTATCATCTAATGCATTTTGGAGACGCTCATCACCACTGCCTAAACCAATCTTGTCACTAGTACTAATTTCTAATTCGTTGTTATCGTTATATTCAATACCTAACTGGAAAAGACCACCCAAAGTTGATGAATCAATAGAAGAAAACAGAATGTTGTTAATACCAGTTTGTATGCCTCTGACCAAAGAATCGCCGGCCAATGACCCGTCATCTTCTAAGTCAGATTCACCATATTTGGTTAGCAGCTTTATCTCAGCTTGAAGGGCGTTAAAGTTTGTGACGAACTCTCTGATAGTTTCTTCAACAGCTTCTTTATCAAAGCCAATACTCAGTCTAGAAGTTTGAAAAGTAATGCCATCAGCTTTTAAATCAGAAATTTCGGATGCTTCGAAACTGACGTTTTCTATTACATTCTTAAATTTATTGGTTTTACTTTCTACGTCAATACCATCGATAGTGGCTTTGGCGTTTTGCGCCGAGGTAACGGGCGCTAAATAAGTTGCACCTTCGGTAGAGTCCGTTGTAGAAACAATATTCAATTCAGCCACATCGTTATCGTTGACAATAACTAAATCATTTCCATCACCTGCAGTACTAGATGTGAATACTAATTTGGCGCCACCCGCTACTGTACCCGTATCAATAATGCTGGCAGTTACACCAAAGTTATTCTCAGAAGAATTGATAGCATTTCGCAAGTCTTGTAGTGAATCACCTGCGTTTAAATCAATAGTAAATGAGTCGGCAGTTGCATTAATTTTAAAAGTGAGGCTCGCGGTACCGGCACTTAAAACAGTGTCAGCAGAACTCGCAAAATCAGCATCTGCAGTTTCAATTCGACTACCGCTAGCGAGTTGTGTCACAGCTATATTATAATCACCTTCTAACGCACTATTACTAGCTTCAGCGGTAAAAGGCTCAAGATCTGATGGGTTTTTTATGGTCGGCTCACGACCTTTCAGGTTGGTTTCGCTGCGCAAGTCATCGAGTGTCTCTTGAAAATCTTCAAGTTTGGACTTTAACTTACCAATACCTGATATTTCCGCTTCAACCGAGTTTTCTCTAGCATCTAATGCTGCAGTTTTTGGTTTGCTCTCGGCCTCGAGTAATTGCGTCACAAGACTTTCTAGATCTAAACCTGAACCTACACCTAATGACGAAATTGACATATCACACCCTCTTCCAATAATATTTCAAAGGATAACGTTTACATTAATAAAATGATATTAAACCTGTTTATTAAAAAGTAAACCTACCGCTGTGCCGACCTCTGCTTGCAAGTCCTGTAAACGTTCTGAGAGTTTTAACACCTCTTCAGTAGGGATTTGCCGAATAATCTTTCCAGACTCAGAATCGGTTACTTTTACCACTTGTTTGTTACTGCCTTCATCAACTGAAAAATTAAGCTGCCTACTATTATTTTTTACAAATTCACTTAGTTGTGAAACAGCATTTTCAATTTGCTCAGCGCTAACATCAATCGACTCTTGTTCCTCTATTTCGGCTGAAACAGATAAATCTTTAGCTTGTTGTTGTGCAGCTTCCGAAATATTCTCTGTTGTACGATTGCCTCGAATTGACTCTGGTGCGACATCTACTTTTTGCAAAGCAAAATTTTGGCCAACTTGTGATGCATTAATTTCCATAAATCACCTCCTAATATAATACTAGTGGCTACTCAATTGTAGCCACTCGATGCATTACTGTGAAAATGTTAAATTTTAGCTCAATAATGACAAGGCAGATTGCGGTCTTTGGTTGGCTTGACTTAATACCGACAAAGACGCTTGCTGAATTATCTGATTTCTGGTCAATTCAGCCGTTTCAACAGCAAAATCAGTATCACGTATACGTGAACGAGCACCTGCAATGTTCTCAGATATATTGCTCAAGTTACGAATAGTAGATTGAAAACGGTTTTGCAAGGCCCCTAAATCGGCTCGTGCACCACCTATCGCTGAAATGGCTTTATCTATCGCAGTTAACGCTCCAGATGCTCCTGCAGTAGTAGCAACAGTTGTATCAGCTAGACTTAAACCTGAAGCGCCAAAACCACCGGTTCGCTGTAGAGAGACAGTGATGTTCTGCCCGCCATTTGCTCCAACCAAAAAAGTAGAAGAATAAGTTCCATTTAATAGTTCGGTATTAGCAAACTGAGTATCAGAGGCGATCCTGCTGATTTCATTTTTTAATGCCTTGACTTCTTTCTGCAACGCGTTGCGGTCAGCAGACGAGTTGATACCATTTTGCGATTGCACTGCTAACGTACGAATACGTTGTAATGAAGTAGTCACTTCACCTAACGCGCCTTCCGCTGTTTGCGTAAGTGAAATAGCATCATTGGCATTTCGAACGGCTTGATTCAAACCTTGAACTTGTGTGGTTAAACGGTCTGAGATCTGCAAACCGGCGGCATCATCTGCGGCACGATTTATCCTAAAACCTGAAGACAATCTTTCGAAAGATGTATTCAAAGATTGCCCTGAACTAAACAGCTGGCGCTGAGCATTCAAAGACGAAACATTTGTATTAACAAATAAACTCATAAAAACCTCCTGAAAACTCACCACACGCCGATAACGTGTTTGTACCAGTAAGTTTGCCTCAAATTTGACGGTCAAGAACCTCTTCTTGGCCGTCACCTCACTTACCTCTATTAGCGGCACCTCTACCGCTAAAAGAGACTAAAAGTGATCAATTAGACCACCCCTCGACTAACGTTATCGACCCTTACGAGAGAAACTTTAGTTTTTTTTACGTTTTTATTTTGACAGATGCAATCGGGGCTATTTAATTGGACTCAATGATATAAATAATATTGCTGCTTTTGGTCTTCACCCTATTTCAATATTGATTGTCAGCCAACCAAGAAAGAACAGAACATTTAGGTAAAAGTATTATTTTGTGCTGCATTTTCGCTGCTTGAAAAGAAATACCTACTTTCTGCATAGCGACGTATTGCCTAAAAACGACTGAGGCTTGCTGATCGGCTGAAGTTCTCTGAGAGAACAATTCTTCATACGGATCGGTATTAACAGGAATGAGTATTACAACTGCGGAAAAATGTAGAAATAAATTTTGGCACGCTACATGCTTTAGTAATTGGGATAGCTGACTAGTTGTGAAAACATTAAGTCGCTAATGAAAAAAGGCCGGGGAAAAAACCCTTTCAGGTGTCCCCGACCAACTTGCTCACGTTAGGAGATGGAGCAAATAAGGTTTCTGTCCGACTGGCAGGGTTAGAAGAGCTGAATACTGGCCTCTCAACCAAACTTCTACACTCTCGGTCTTGTTAGTCGGCGTTTTAATTTACACATCTAAGATGTAAAC
>TARA_R110002153_G_scaffold64821_3_pt1 | contig 64017 bp, 75 predicted proteins | sample TARA_R110002153 | Tara Oceans TARA_R110002153 (sample SAMEA4398193) | marine metagenome | biome: Polar Biome; feature: [SRF] surface water layer (ENVO:00010504); material: water (ENVO:00002006), including particulate matter (ENVO:01000060) such as... | depth 5 m | reverse complement strand
GTATCTAATCCACCTCCACAAGGTTCTGTGTCAGCTAACATAATAAAGTTACCATCATCGCCTTCAACATTCCCTAAGCCAATTAGTCCATCACCATAGGTGTCACTTAATACAAGTTCCACCCCTGAAGTAGGAACACATAATTGATATGGTATTGTTGTGTTTGCTTGGTCGAATGTGTATTCTCCCGCTTGAACGCTTTCTACTGGTTGACCATTACTAATATCAGTAAGTACCCAACCTGTTTCTCCCGGATATTGATCTAAAGTAATTTGGAGTATCATTTTAGCTTCACCGTCAGAACATGATTGATTAACACATGAACCATTATCAGCTTCAGCTAAAGGATTATAATTAGGAGAATCTTCATCTGTACAGCCGAATATAGGAAATATACAAGATTCATCGGATATATTAGCTAGTTCATTAAAGTTTAATGCTGTATTATTTGTACAGCCTTCTATTATATCTTCACATAAGCCATCATCAGTATTTGCGTTTGGATTATAATTAAAAGCGGTTGAATCAGTACAACCTAATACCTCGGCATTTGGGTCTTCACAGTCACCTTCATCCCAATTAAATTCCGGACAGTTGAAGAATATATTATTACCGCCTGATGCAAATGCACCATCATCACAGTATCCATCACCTAACCAACTCTCCGGTGCAGGAGTCCCATTACAATCTACAAATACACTATCCTGGCCATATATAGCTGACGTAATTAATAGTGTGATAAGCAATAATATATTTCGCATATGTACCTCTATTTTATGTTTTTCTTCACCCACTTTGTAATATAGTTCAATAACTCTTTCTGTGCTGGTTTAATATCACTAGGTTCAGTCATTGGACCGTTTTTCCAATCTTTCCAGGCATCTGCTAATAGATCTAATCCGTTATCGAAGTCAGGACCCATGCTCTCAATATACTCTTCAGTTAGAATTTCTTCTTGTAAATGAACATTTTCTCTGTTCCATTTTTTAACATTAAATTTACCATCTTTTTCAACGTAAGACATAATCTCTCCTATTTTTTACCGGCGAATTTTTCAACACCAGCTATACCAAAACAACCTAATACAACCCAAACAAATGAATTGTATACAAACTCATTAATTACTAAATCTTTACCAACATATCCTGTTACTAGATCTGCTACCATTATTGCTATCATTACAAGAAATGCTACAAATCCAATTATAGATTTCTCGTTGTATTCATTATCATCTTTAAAGATATTAAACATACTATTTGGTCTTTTTGTCTATATATGGTAATATTTTGCTATCCCATAAATTAGCTGATTTATTAGTTGTTCCTGCTTCAGATACTATAGATACTATAAGACTTGATGCCTTTGCAAAGCCACTACCCATTCCAAATGATTGCCCAGCTGTTAGAGCTTTAGCTCCTGCATGCCATTTAATATATTCATCAACTGTTGTTGGAGTCGGTGCACTCTTAAGGTATTTACGAACCTTATCTGCAATTGGCCAATCTTGTTTATTGAAGTAGCGTTTTGCTTGAGTGATTTCTGAAGAATACTCGTTCATATACTTTTTGAAGTATTTAGATGGTATTGGGTAGTTACCGATATCCACTGGTGCTTCTGTTATAATGTTTGTTAATTTTATCATGTCTTACCTTCAGTAACTACTGATTCTTTTAATCGGACCGCTTTATCACCAGCCATCCATTGTTTAAATAACTTACGTTCTTCTTTAAAAGTAGCACTCATCTTTTTATGATCATGTCCAGGTGTATCATGCGCGTCTTCCATTGCCCATCGTTGTACACTTACTAGATCTGTTGATTTCTTAATTTTTCCAGCTTTTAAACCTTTAATTGATTCAGCATACTTATCATGAAGTTGTTTATACAAAGTATCTTTTTCATTATAAGATTTAATAGCTTCAGTAACTATAGATTCGTTGAACATTTTAATAAAGTATGCATCTTGTTTCTTATCACCCTTTACAGCTTTTTCAAAGTCTCTAATAGCAACTTGCTTTTCATCTTTGATATATTTTAAAAGTGCAGTGATATTGAGAGTTCTACTACCAACATATTTCTCAACCTTATCAATAGCAACACCAGTAAGTTCTGCAACCTTTTGTATTTGAGGTTCAACTGCTTCATTTATAGATTCTCTAAATAGAATCTTACCAGTACGGTCTTCGACATTAACCTGAGCTTTTGGGAATTCCCTTTGCATTTCATTGAATGCAGCTGGGACTATCTCACGAGTACCAACTAATTTTTGATCTACAACTTTACCATTCTCTATAGCAACTAATGTCACAGGGAAATTACCCTTTTTCGTAGCATTGAATACTTTTCGTAGTGAAGCTTCATTATACATTCTCATGTCGTCAGGATCGGTCATTTTCTCTTTTTCTAGTTCAAATTCCTCATTGTAAACATAATCATGGTCTTTACCTTCTTCATCTTTCTTAGTAATCTTACCATCTTTATGAAGCTTGGACATTTCATCTTTAGTGAATGTAACCACATGTTCTTCGACCTGAACCTTTTGCTTCTTTCTAAAAGCCTGATCCATTACATTTGCTAATTGGTCCAATCCTAAATCTGTATATTTGTCTGATGTGAAAACATTATCTTCCACTTTTGTGTATGAAATCTTTTTGTTCAGGTGGATAGTAATCCCAGGTTTAATCCCTTTTAAGTATTTCTTTATAGAATTAATAGAAACAATCCTGTTTTTTGGGAAAAGGTCTTTTTTAGCTTCACCAAGCACTTTTACTAAACTTTCTTTTATTATTTTTTTAATATTCATATTGGCCTTTAGACAGTATCATAGTCTGTATATGTTATAGTAACTTCTTCGCCAGACTCTAACGCAGCAGCTATTGGAGGATAAACTCTGCTATAAGCCTGTCCAGATTTACCTATAAATCCATTTTCCATTAATTGATTATTTTCTTGGGAATCACCTAGAATAAGACAACCTGAAGTGTGTTCGTCTGTGTTTCCAGTGTGAATTAGAATGTATTCGAAACCTGGTACATCCTGTACATGTAACATTCCTTTATGGAAGTCGTACCTTTTAGTATATTTGGCATGAAAACCACCTACAGTTCTTAGTAGGATATTATAAGTACCTGCTGGTACTCTTGTTTCATGCATTACTTTGTTATTTCTGTATTCATCTTCCAATGAATAGCATAGGAACTTTCTAGTTCCATTTGAAACATCAAAAAGTAAACCCGAAGATGAGTCGGATTCGCTTGATATTCTTAAAACTTCTAGATTCATAAGCCTCTCGTTTAGCTATAATATTATACAATTATAAATATCAACTAGAGTGCTAAGTCTGATTTATCTAGCCAAAAGATTCTTCCAGTAGCATCAACTACTCGGACATCTGTATCAGCTATTTCATCCACTTTTACTTTGGAGCCTTTCTTTAGAAATCCATCTACTGTTTGGACATCTTTTTTGGTCTTAACTCTTTTGTAATTTGTCATAACTATTTTCCAAATTTATTATATTTTACGCCTTCAGACATCATTTCTTCGGCTCTAATTTTAGCAGCATCTTTTGATCTAAATGGACCATCAAGTTTATGTTTGCCATGGTAGATAAAGATCTCGGCTTTGCCTGAATTCTTCTTGTTAGGCCAATCAATTTTCTGACGAATATCAAAATAGCCTACTTTACATATGTAATAGCCTCGGGGGTTGTGGGGGTTTGCCAAAATATCTCCTTCTCTTCTATATATAAATATATGTGCCATTAATTTATCCTTACTTTAAGTCCTTTAATTCGATCTAAAAACTGCTCTACGGATATAGTATTGCCTTTATCTGTTTTAATCTGTACAACCTCTAGCATTTCTGGAGATTTGTCCACCATAGCCATTAGCTTTTTTAGCCCTGAAGCTGCCCAGAATGTACCGAACCCTGTATCTTCCCCTAACTCGTTAGATTCAAATAGTGTAGATTCGTTCGTGTCACCTGGCATCATTATGTAGTATTTCATATTATTAATTAAAAATTGTTGAATGTATTTCTAAATCATCACCTGGATCTTCTGAGTAATAATAAGCTGCAAATGATTGCCTTGCTCTATCTTGAGGACATGCCAATGGGTGCGGATGACCATGCCAAGATTCTTTTTTGGTTCCAAAAATAACTAAAGAATTAAATAATGGTGGTACACTCTTTATACACTTACCCCCATTTTTAATCGAATTATCCCACAACTCTAAATTACCACCCCATGAATCTTCCCATTCTTCATTAAGATATAACAATACATTTGCTCTACGATATATGTTCGGATTCCACTTTGGTCTACTAAAATCTACATGTATTCCTAATTTTCCACCTGATGGTATGTGGTGAATCCCAGCTCCTCGGAATGTATTATCAGGAGTTAAATTTATATTTGTTAATTCATTAAGAAATTCTACAAACTCTTTAGAATTTAGAGCTGATAGAACTTTAGATATATTTCCCTCTGTTTGTAGGAGATTCTCACCTTCTACTGCTACCTTAAGCTGATTGTTATCACTATATCTATTTACAATACCTCTGGTTCTTGGGATTTCTTCTCTAGCACTTCTCAAAATATCTTCATTGAACAAATTATCAATTACTAAATGTTCAAATGGTTCATTATTATGAAATTCGTTTTTAACTTCACTTAATAATTCTTTTAGGTTTCTATTAAATATTTTCATTATATCTCCTGTATTATTTTTGTGTTCTTTTTATAAAAGAATCTACCAATTCATCAGATTCTTTTTCCATATCTAAAAGGTTTTCTCTAACTTTATGTTTTGTATCTATAGCCCATTGAATATCATCTAATCCCCAAGCAACTCCATATTTACATAACGGAAATTTATTTCTATATTCTTCTTTTGTATGTACACCATCTGGTATTACAATAGATGTAGCCCCACACAAAGCTGCTATACAAGAATAAAAAGTACCAGTATCATAACTAATAAATTTATTCGTTTTATTTAAAAACTCTTTAAGAATTGTAAAATTGTTAGCTATGTTTCCATCTATTTGTATTGAAGAATTTTCATGTTTATCAAAATTAATATTTCTAGATCCTCGTCTGCCTGAAGCTTTCCGAATTAAGTGCAAATTCAAATCTCTATTAAACCCCATATCTTTCCAAAAATCTAATTTAAAATCCCAAACTTTCAAATATCCTTCTACTTTTATTTTGGGATCTATATGCCAATAATCACCTATTGTATAAACAAGATCTGTATCAGACCATGTATTAGTAGATCCACCAATAAAGCCAGGAGTATTTAAAACCCACCTAATAACATTTTTTGCATTAAGAGGATTTCCAACTCTGATTTCTGGATATATAACCCAAGAATCTTCATTGATAGTGTCAAAATAACTTCTATCTATTAGATCTAATTCTGGTAAAGTTCTTCCAGGTCCATGGGGTGATATTATATAAACTTCACAACCTTTTTCTTTTAATTTTTTACCTAGGGTGTGAAGTACAGCTATTCCACCGCTATTTTCTCTATATGGTTCAACAACAATTACATATTTCATTTTATAACTTTCCAACATCTACCGCTATCTACTTCAAATGTTAAAGATCTATCTTTTGCAAATTTTTCAATTGCAGCCCTTACTCTATTATCATTAAAATCGTCGCCTATTATTACACCATTAGGTTTTATTTTTGGTAACCAAGAATCTAGTTCATTATAAACATGCTCTGTAGAATGATCAGAGTCTATAAATATTAAATCTATTTCGTTATCTTTGAAATCGTTTACAGCAATCAAAGAGGGTTTTTGAATTATTTCCAAATTTTCATATTCCAACTCTTTAACTATGTTTTCAAAATTTATTCTCATGTGCTTAAACCAATGTTTTGCGTCATCTAAATATTCTTGGCTAACTTCGCCTTTATAGGTCATGTTTCCATTATCCATTGTTTGATTTTCCCAAATATCTATCGAATACACATTAGTATTTTTATCTTTCAATGCTTTTGCTAAATTCAATGATACGTACCCACCAAAAACGCCAACTTCTACAACCTTTCCATTATTTATATTTTCAACGTTCTTTAATAAAAAAGATAAATTAGAATCTGGGCTTTGTGTTGGTACTTCAAAACCTTCAAAATTTTGTAATAGATATTGACCAGTTCCTCCACCAGACCATAACCCCAATGGGTCTACTGTAATATCTTCTTGCTTAATTAATCTTTCTAAGTTACTCATATACTTTTTCATAGGTGATATCTCCTTTCTTTTCGTTTTGAATAAAATGCATGATCTTTTAGCCATCTTTCACCTAAGAAAGCATCTCTTCCATGCAAAGTAAATTTATCATTAAATATTATACAATCTCCAGGGTTCCAAATCTTTGAGAAGTCATACATACAACCGTCAACAATAACTTTCTCTAAGAATGTAAAAAATTCTTCTCTAATTGCCATAACCTCTGGAGTATTTAATTCTTCCTTTATTTGCCAGTAATTCCAATTTATTTTATGCCCTTCTAGTATAGGTTTCTTGTGAATCTTGTCTCCATCTTTTCCATTATATTTCCAAGTAACATCTATTTTTATATCTTCTAAAAGCTTTGGGTTATATTTCTTTAATATAGAAACTAAAGACTCTGTAGATAGTAAGTGGGTTTTACCACCATATTCTGAAGGTTGCATACAATACAACATTAACCAATCTGGGCTTTCTGTCTCATGATAGTAAGCATAATCTGTATGTAATGGTTGCCTAGTATTAGAAGCAAAGTAATGATATATTTCTGGATTGTACTTTATATCTCTCGACTTTGAAAATTCTGTACTTTTATCATTGACTGGGTGGCATAATCTGATTTCACCTAATTGATCTGCTGCTTCTTCATATTCTTTTTCAAAATCTCTTCTATTTACATTTTTAATATGATAAGCTTTGAACTTACCCCAAACCAATTGCAGTTCCTCTAATATACTTTTAGAAGAATTGCTCATATCAATTGTACATATTCTATCAGATTGTTTCATAGTCAAGTAAAGCCTTTTGTATATTTGGAGAATCAATTATATCTAAAATTGATGGTGTTTGTGTACCTTTTAAAAATTTTAAATTTATGCCATTAATATTAAAATCTTCTTTTGTATATAGTTTTTGACCACCTTCTGCATTTATATAATTAGATATATTTTTACTTTTACATATTTGAACCAAATTTAATAGTCGATCTTTAGATTTTATATATTTAATTTCAGAAGATTTTTCAAATTTTGTTTTAATTCCCAATTCTTTGCAAAATAATTTTATAGATAAAATTGATGTATCAGAAATATTTTTAGGTTTATATTGAAAAATAGATTCTACTATCTTCATTGCTTTTGGTTTATTTTTCAAATTCAGTCTAAAAGTTTTTAATAGTTTATTCATTTCTTTACTATTCCAATTAACCTCAATATCTTTTATTTTTTTATTTTGACTAGATTTTATTAGAGGTATAGTAAATAGTTTTAAATTTCCATTGATAGTCACATTATTTCTATTTATCCAACCTCTATTAATAAAATTAACATCATCATAAAAAACAAATAAATCTACTTCATTTATTAATTGAAAATATCCCAAATAAGGAGCAAAGTAGGGTTGCATTATTGCTATTTTCATAATTTATTATAAACTTCAAATTTGCTTAGATCTGGATAAGTGTGAGTTATATCTTTATTTCTCTTGGGTTTTCCATCTATGGTATAAAACTGATTCATTAGTAACAAACCCCTTGAAGCTAATTCTGGCATCATATAAAAATTCCATCCTAACATATCAAAATTATCATCATGATAAGAACATTCTCTTCTTCCACTAAATCTAGCTCTTTTAAACCACAAATAAGCTTCATGGTCATCAGTTAATATTGCTCCACCTTTAGAAAGTTTAAAATGTTTATAGGGGCCTGTAAAAGAAATACACATGTGGGAATTAGGTTTATACATGTTGTGAGTAAATCTTAATGCTGAATCCCATACATTAGAACCTTCTAATAAATAAGCTCCAGTTAAACTATTTCCCTTTACATTTTTCCACTTTACTTTTAATCCTGCATGTATTATTTCACATGGAACAGAAGGATAAGTTCTACAAGGTATTTTTATATAATCAGATTCTAACCTTTTGGCTATGTTTTTTTCATAATACAAAGAAAGAAATAATCCATTACTCATATTATCCAAAGTTACAGCATATCTAGCCCCAGTGTAAGAAGCTAATCGTTCTTCAAATTGTTCTGTTACTTTATAAATTCCATTTGCCATTTTATTTCCTATTTTAAGTGAGAAGTATCTCCATCACCTCTATACCAGTGATATACATATACTCCGTTCATTATACCTATTTTTATGTTATTATTTATACATTTTTGATGAATATCATTATCTACACTTAAAAAACCTGGCTTAAAGCCTCCAGACTTTTTCCAAGCTTTTTTACTTATTAAAATAATAACCCCACTCATTAGCCAGCCATTTATTTTAGATTCAACACGAACATCACTATAATAAGAATCCTGAAGACTTTTACCAATTCTTCTATGTAAAGCTATATCATGGTCATTATCATTAATACCTCTAATTTTTTGAATTGGATTACCTATTCTATTTGTTAAACAAGAATATAAACCAACATCAGGATGTTTTTCAATTATATCTTCTAACTGATGGTACCAATTTTTTGTTGTAAACATAGCGTCATGGTCTAAGAAACAAGCCCAATCTTCTTCACCAATAATTTCCATAAAAGAATTATAAGCCATTCCTAAATCTTGGCCTTTTTCTTTTGGACAATATGGTACATTAACATAAATCATATAAGTTTCCTATTTTTTCTTCAACTATATCTATGGATTTCTTTACTTTTTTTCTTATGATATTAGACATATCTAAACCCATATTACTTTTAAACCAGCTCTCATAAGTACAGCCGCTTCTATTATCCGTTATTATTCTTAGGCCTAATATTTTTGCCTCTACTAATAGCCTACAAAAAGATTCGAAATGATGAGACATAAATACAAGTCCTTCATACTTAGATAAAGTTTTCATTAATTCAGAATACTCCATTCTAGGTAAATGGTCATAAGCTAAATTATTTTTTTTACAATATTCAACTGCATGCTTATCTAGCTTTCCATTAACAACTGCAAACCTACTATTTTTTTCGTTTGTAATATTAGATTCGATCATTAGTAATTGATCTTCTGAAAATTGAGTACATCCAATATTGAATATGTTATCCAACTTTAAATTCAATTTTGTAAGTTCTGTATGTTTTTCAGTTAAACATAAAACTGAAGAAGCCTTTTTATAAAATTCCCTATTTACTATTTCAGAATCTGGTGCTATGAAATTATCATAATTTGTTAAGTTTCGAGTTCTAACGTATTTTTGATCTCTTTCAATAATAATGTAGTTTGAATTATTGGATATTAGATTTTTATAATAATCAGAAAGGGTTACAAAATTTGTTATAATAAGATTTTCTTTTAAGTGCAAATCTTTAAAATCCAAACACTTTAATTTTTCAACTTCAAAGCCTCTAGATTTAAGATTGTTAACCAAAACTTCTGTTGATAACTCTGCACCACCTAATACTTCTTCTTGGAAATAATCTGCAACAAATATAACTTTTTTCATATACTCTAATATAATAAAACTTTTTTAATTAACAATGATAATTTATAAATTATAATCCAATAACATTAAACTTGAAAATCCATTTAAGTTAAAAGTTCTATAACTAGTATTGAATGTAGATTCCATAGTTTTTTTTAGTTTAGAATTGTAAAATCTTTTAGAACTTGCTATCAATTGTAATTTAGGTATTTGTAATTGACGAAACCTATTGGCATATATTAATGTAGTACCAACATCACTAGCAAGATTTTTAACTATCTGAGGTTTAAACTCTTTAAGGGATAAGCCATGGAGTTTTCCTTCGTAATTGGGCTGAAGCACCAGAATAATATATTCAGATGATCCGCCTTCTTGGGACTTATACTTTCCGGAAACAACCATCCCTTTTTGTAGTTGAAACTTAGGAATTATTAGTTTCTTATTAACATTTAGCTGATGCTCTTTAAGAAAATTCGCCAAGACTAAACCCACTAACATTTTTAATAGCATCTAAATATCTATCATAATACTTGGCATTTTCCATATCTAATTTAGACTCATAATTAACATCCTGGGAATATGTTTTTAATTCTTCCTCTGTTAAAGTCTTTACTTCTGCATAACACCACTGAAAAGATTCTTTAGACCCAACTGGAAACACCATCATAGTAGATGTTTGCATAGTTGATGGGTACCAATAGCTTTCACCATCGTCGAATTTAAGATCTTTAACTATTGAAGGCATATTGGATTCATACTTTTCCAAATCAAATTCAGGATATTTTTTATGGTTTAAAGGATATTCATTTGTATAATATCCACTGCTCAAATCTATTTTAGATTCTCTATTTTTATCGTCGTATTCACAAAGAACTTGCATCTTTCCAGTAATAGGACTTTCGGCCCATACATCATTACCTACATTATTCATATATTAAACCTCCTCTAAAGTTGGTATTTTTATTTCAAACGATGGAACATACTTTTGTAATTGAGAGCTAAAAGTCTCGGTCATTTGTTCCAGGGTGAAGTTGTCTTTAATATATTGGGTTTGCTTTCGAGATTTTGTAAGATAATTTTTATAATTTTTTTCCATATCTTTAAGTATTCCTGAAGCATACCCATAATCTACGTAAAACCAAGCAGACTCTTTAATGATAACATTGGCCCATACAACAGATGGATGTACTTGTTTTAGCTCTCCAGGTAATAATATACCATTTTCGCTTAAGAAATCCAAATGACCAGACCACTTAGGAGCTATGACAGGCTTACCAGTTGCACCAAATTCTAATAGAGGTCTACCATAACCTTCTCCATGAGTAAAGCTTAGCATTGCTTTTATTTTTGGATGGTTATATAGTGAATTTAACTCTTCTTCTGTTAGATTACCATGTATAAGATATATGCTTGGTAATTTTTTAGAGTCTACTGAATGTTTTATTTGCTCTATTTTTTCTAAAATTTGTTCTCTGTCTGTAACACTGAAAGTAGCACTAGAAGTCTTAAGTATTAATGCTGGCTGGTTCTTAGGACTTTTATTTTTAAAAGATTCCAAAAATATTCTAATCATACCACCAACATCTTTTCGATCATGACCAAACTCACCTTGCATCCAGTGACCAGTAAAAAGATAGCAATTATCCTCTTTGATTTCTGACATAGTATCTGCTATAGACTTAACGATATTTTTTGTCTTGAAAAACTTAGATAAGTCTAGACCTTCAAAAAGAACTTCTATTGGAGTTGTACATTTTAGTTCTCCAGTTTTTTGTTTCGTATTATCGTCTACTTTGTCATAAATAGTTTTTTCAAATACTTCTTTGGAATGTTTAGAAGGAACTAAAACCATATTCATTCTATTAACACCTTCTATCCATGGGGATGCAACCATTGTAGTCTCAATACCTGCAGTAATACCTATATTATATTTACCTACTGGCTGGAATTCATTCGGTACAGTAACCTGCATCCATACATCTGGCTGACTCTCCATCTGTTTAATAAATCTTGATGTTATGGATTCGTCAGACAATTCTGTCATATCGCAATTACCCCATCTTTGATCTATAATCTTAACATCATAGCGATCCATAGATATTAAACTACGAATTAAATCTCTTGAATGATCTCCATATCCACTTCTACTAGAAGCTGGACAACTTATTACTAAAACTGGTTTTATCATGCTAATACTCCTGATGGATATTCTGGTTGTTTCATACTAGTATTTACTAAAGTAAATCTTTTTCTTGGTTTAAAATTGTCAAGACATATATTAATAGATTTTGCCATTTCGCTAGCCATATCCTCTGAAGTAAATCCATTTTCTATAGCCCATTCCCTACCGGCAAGACCACACGTTTTTCTTTGCTCCGGAGTCATTTCAAACCACCAACGCAAACCTTCTTTTATACTGGTTATGGAAACTCTAGAATCATAAATATAAGGTGTCATTGGTGAACCTTGTAAAGTTACCTGAGGCCATAATGGGTAAGTCCATTTACCATACTCTTTAGAGATTAAACCTGTACTATTACTAGGAACTTCTCCGGATAAATGCTCTACACCAAATGGTTCACCATCAACTAAAAAGCCCATTTGATCTTGTAGTCCTCCGATTGCTGATGCTATTGTTGGCGTACCAGCCATTATAGCTTCCATGTGAGTTAAGCCAAAGCCTTCTGCTGACGATGGGTTACACATAACATCAGCCATATTATAAAGCTTATTTAGATCTTGAGGTGATAACTTCTGGTTGCTAAATATTACCTCTACATTTGGTGCAATCTTTTTAGCTACTGCTGGTAAATCTGTTCCGTGTTGATCAACTGGATCGGTGTGCAATAGTAAAGCAGCTTTCTTGTCTGAAGGTACATAATCTTTTACAAATCCTGAAAAGGCCGATATTAAATCCGCTGGATGTTTTCTTGTGATATTTCTACTATTAAATAGACCTAAGAAATCTACTTCACGATCGCCAAATATTTTTGTTTTCATATCTGCATAATCAGCATAATCCAAAGGTTTAAAAATATTATGGTCTACACCATGAGGAACATATCTTAAGTCTAATCCTTCTACTCTAGGCTTACGCTGGCAAACATGTTTATTAATATTATAAGTCTGTTTAGATATTGCCATAAGTAAATCACAGGATTCATAAGCGTTTTCGTTCCAATGGGGAAATGGTAGATCATCCCAAATATTATAATACATTAGAGGAATTTCTTGTCTTAGTTCATGTTCCATAGCATATAACCAACCCCAGAATCTAGGATCTGTAAAGTGTAAAATAGCATCTGGCTTTTCTAATTTAATAACTTCTCTAAGCATGCCAGGATCTCCATAACCATCTACAGGAAAGACTTTTAAATAAGCATCTTTAACTCCAGTTTCTTTAGCCATGGCCTCAGACATATCAAATACTTTTCCAGCATCGGGATGTTTTATTGCACCACCTATCTGAATCCAATCAAATTTATCTAATGTACCCTTAATAAAAGCTTGTGACATTGTACCTATACCAGATGGAACTCTTAGATCATCTGATAATAATAAAACCTTTTTTTTCATTTTAAAACCTTACTTGTTTTCGTTAATCATACTTCTAAATTTATTATCATTTACATATTTTTCCAAAGCTATATTTACCAAACTTTGGAAGGTTATATTTTCCCTAATTGATAATATTTTAAATTCTTTATGATTACTTTTGTTAACATTAACCGACGTTAATTTTGCATTCTTCATAACTTTCTCCTTATTGTATATATAAATATACGTATATAAAAAAAGTTATGATATTATGATGATTTTTTTAGCTTCTATGCACTTTTTAGCTTCTTTTATTGTATGGATAGTTCCACTGGCATTATCACCTTTAGGGATAAAAGCGATTAAATAGTCTACACCTCTAGCTAAAAGCTTATTTCTATGGAAAAAGTTTTTAGGTGAGTATGGCTTGCCATAAAAACCCTCATTCATAACAGAATATAAATTTTGGTTTGTATGACTAGGATTGTACTCTCTATAATAGCATTCAAACTCTAAAGCATACTTTTTAGCCATGGCATCAGCACCATTAGGACATCCCCCTGAAATAATGATAAGATTTTCGCCAAAACGATTTTTTAGACTATAAATCATATCTTTCATTTTTTTATGGTTTTGCCAGTTACGGGAACCTACTATACCAATTTTTACGGCTTTACTCTTTGTTCTTTCGGACATGCTTCATAATTTTTAGCAAATGGACACCACTTGCAGTTTATATTTTTTAATCCTGGAGTTGCCGGGTAATTGGCCTCTTTCCTAAATGTACCATCCATATTATACACATTTTCTATAAACCCAGTTAGCTTTTTTTCCATTTTATTTAATGAAGGTTTACCTGCTGCTGGTTTATATATCTGAAATCTTTTCTGAGGGAAATCCATATTTTCATAAAGCTTTCTCTTTAATATTAAATATTCTACATCTATATCAGATTCTGGAACGTCATACTGCTTAGAAAAGTATTTTTTATATAGTCTAAGTTGGTCGCCATTCCTTTGCTTTTCAGCTTTTGACCATCCCCAAGTAGATGTTTTAAGATCTAATATTTTTATCTTGTCACCCTCTTTTAGTACAACATCTAGGAATCCCATAATTACTACATTGGAATTGGTTTCAGATTCTATAAAAATAGGCATTTCTATACCGACTAATTCCGTATTCTTTTTACTAAAATACTTACCTCTATTTTTTACCAAATAGTTTAATATATCTACGCCTTCATAATATATAGATTTTAGGTCATCAGGAGTACTAAAATGTTCGCCAGTTTTTTTAACTTCTGCTTGGTATAGATCATACATTTGTTTCTGAAGACTCTTGACCAGTGGCAAAGACTCCGCAGCTTTTGCTGTAGAATTATACATAACAGTTAAAAACTCCTGTATACATTCATGAATTGCAGTACCGAAGACATTAAAAATAGATGGCTCCCAAGATTTCTTTTTGTGAATATATTGCAATTCCCAGTTTCTAGGACACCCATTATACATGTTTAACTGACTATAAGAAAGCGTCTTCTTACCTGCTTTTTTTGCTTGTATATAATATTTTGTGTACTTTTCCATATTTTCCTACTACTAATATAATAAAAAAAGTCCAATAAAAAAAATTATTTTGGACTTTTATTTTCATTATGTTCGATTAATTTGTCGAGATATTGTTTGGCTTTTTTTAAGTCTTCCAGACCATTTTTAGTTCGCCACCTTGTTACATACTTTATAACATTACCCTCAAAGAAATCGAGATCGTGAGAATGTGCATAATCCCACATTTCGATTCCTTTGGTGTAATGCTTAGGATGCTTTATTACATCTTCAGCCATATTAACTTTTGGGTAAAAATTCTTTATTTATATGACCACAAGAATCACATTTATAAACTTGTAAAGGTATCATAGATTCCTTACCATTAGGTGAAAGAACAGCCGATATTTTCTTAAATAAAAATGCCATAGTAAATGTTTGATTTTCGCACTTTTCGCAAACTACATCTAATAGGTCATCAGGATTTATATTTAATTGAGGATTCTGATTCATGGCTTCTCCTACATCATACCAGGTATTTGTGGCATAACATCTTTGTCTTGTTTTTGTTTAGTTACTATACACTCGGTTATTAACATAGTTCCTGCAACGGAAGCTGCTTTTTCTAATGCCACTCTAGTTACTTTTAGAGGATCTATAATACCTGCTTCAAACATGTCACCATACGTTTCTTTTCTAGCATCGTAGCCATAATTAAAAGTTTCTGATTCAGAGTCTTCTTCAGGTCTTGAGTCATAGATGTTATTCCAAATAACTTCCGAGTTTAAGCCTGCATTTTCCATTATTGATCTAAATGGAGATTTACATGCTTTAAGAATTAAATTAGCACCATTTATTTGTTCCGAATTTTCGAAATCATCTTCGGCAAATTCTACTTGGGCTGCAGCTTTTATTAGGGCTACTCCACCACCTGGTACAATACCTTCATTTATAGCTGCACGAGTAGCATGGAGTGCATCTTCTACACGATCTTTTTTCTCTTTCATTTCTATTTCTGATTCCGCACCAATTCTGACAATAGCTACACCACCTGCCAACTTAGACATTCGGTCTTGTAATTTTTCTTTGTCGTAGTGAGAATTAGAATTCTCGATGAGAGTTTTTATTTCTTCTATACGATTCAGAATATCATCAGCTTCTCCAGCTCCATCTATTATAGTCGTATTTCTTTTTGTAATAGTTACCAACCTAGCAGTTCCGAACCAGTCAGGATTAAAGTTTTCTAACTTCATACCTTTTTTAGGATTTATAGTAGAAGCCCCAGTTAAAATAGCTATATCATCCATATTATCTTCTCGACCATCTCCAAATCCTGGAGCTTTAACTGCGGCAACCTTTAAAGTTCCTCTAGCATTATTTACAATAATACCAGCTAATGCTTCGCCATCTAAGTCTTCAGCTATCAATAGTAGTGCTCTGGATTGTGAAATACAATATTCCAAAACTTTTACTAATTCTTTCAAGTCTCTTAGTTTTTTATTAACCGGGAGAATTAATGGACTTTCTAATTGGACTTGCATATTTTGTTGATCATTAATAAAATATGGTGATAAATATCCACAATCGAATTGCATTCCCTCAACGGTTTCTAATGAATCTTCGGCTGTATTAGACTCTTCGACAGTTATAACACCCTCTGCACCTACTTTATCCATAGCAGCAGCAATTAGCTTACCCACGTTTAAGTCATTATTGGCAGATATTGTTGCAACCTGAGTGATTTCCTCATTGCCTTTTACATGACTAGAATAATCATTTAAAGCCGATACGATTCTTTTAACTGCAGTATCTATACCTCTTTTAAGCTCTATAGGACTTTCTCCAGATTCTACTCTGCGATACCCTTCATTCAGGATTTCCTGAGCTAGAACTGTTGCTGTGGTTGTTCCGTCTCCAGCTTCATCATTTACTTGATTAGCTACTTCTTTTATCATTTGAGCACCCGCATTTTCTACAGGATCCTCCAATTCTATTTCTTTAGCAACCGAGACTCCATCTTTGGTAGAAACATATTCACCATAACTTTTTTCTAAAACTACATTTCGACCTTTTGGGCCAAGAGTAGCTTTTACCGAATCACCTAACTTATTAACTCCAATAAGTAATTTTTTACGAGCATTTGCTCCGAATTCTAAATCTTTTGACATATATAACCCTTTATAATACTACATATAATTCTGGTTCGCGAATAATTAAATACTCTTCACCATCTTGTTCAAATTTGTGACATCCATGTTTTGGATAAACTACTTTATCACCTACCGATGTTTGCATATCACCTCGACTTCCATCCATCAAATGGAAACCGGGTCCTACAGCTACTATTTCACCCATCATGGTGGCATCTTGAGCTGTGTCGGGTATAATAACCCCACCCATTGTAACATCCTGTGCATCAATAGGCTTTAAAACTACTTTGTCTGAAATTGGTTTCATCTAAAACTCCCTTTATTAATTAATAAAACTATATTAAGTGTACTGAGTGGACACTATTTTATTTTAATTGTTCTTGGTTTAGCTTCTGGAGCTATCGGCACTATTATACTTAATAGGCCATTATTCATTTCTGCAGATATTTGTGATAAATCATACTTAGGGGCGATTTTCCAACCCATATTAAAACTTTTTCGAGTTATGCCTCTATGTACATATTCACAGTTGTTCTCGTCAGGTTCTTCTTCAATAGGTTTTTCATAGATAATCCGTAAAGTATTGTCTGCTATATCAATTTTTATATCTTTTTTGTCTAGACCTACACAAGCTACATCGAAACACAAACAGGAATCACCTACTTTTATATCCACAGGATATTGAGGTTTTACTTCTGTGTGCGATTGAAAATTCGCCATGCCATCAAAAAAGTTTTTGAATAATAAGTCTGTCGGAAACAGACGTTCGTTTAAGAATAAGTTTCTTGTCATAATAATCTCCTTAGATAATTTAATTTTTGTGCCTACTCAGTACACTTTTCTATAACCTTTAATATAAATATAACCATATCGATTAAACTGCTTCCTGTAGCAATCTTTTTTGATATCCCTTATACGAAACTAACATGTCCTGGATTTCCGGAATTAGAGCAAATTCTTCGAGTTGTTCGTAAATTTGCTTTTGGAAATAAACATCATAGTCTATTTCGAATATATCTTTCCTAGCATCAATATACTTAAGGTCCTCGTCATTTAAACAAATAGCTCTTTGCTTATCTTTCTTTTTTAAATCATCTTCACAATTAGATTTTATGTAAAATAAGTATGGATTATCTTTACTAGAAATCTCAGTACCCAATTTGTCATTAGCCCATTTAGATGCTTTAACATGTTGAGGCATTGTTTTAATATATTCAGAAAACGGTTTACTAAAAGCTTTACTAATACCCAATTCTTCGTATGGAATAGTTTCTATTTCTTTACGTATATTAACTAGCCATCCCAAATCTAATTGATCTCTAACCGACATTTCTGCCATTTCATTTAGTTTGCTTTTTAAGAATTCTGGGGTGTCCTTACGGATAATATTCATACCCCTAATTACTTTCTTATTGTTTTCCCGGATAATTCCATAATAACGTTTTTTAGCAGCCCCGAAGTAAATATATTCTAAATCATATTCGAACTTGAGATCCATGTGCTGATATTCGGGATCTATACCTGGATTGTACATTTTAACAAAATCACGCTCCAAATCTTCATTAAAGCCAATTAACTTGGTTTCCATTTCATCTACCGAAGCACCTGCAGACTTAACAAATATAGAATCGGTATCTCCATAAAGAGTTTTATGACCACGATCTTTGAAGTTTATTATAGCAAACTTAAGAGCTTGTCTTGCAAAGAATGTAATAGCATCTGCGCATTCATAAGAACAAAGTCTAAAGTAATTAAAGCCCATTGCACCATAAGCAGAGTTAAGTATTAGCTTAAATGCCCATTGACGTTTAGTCATAGCATCTATTTGATCCTTAGGTATTTCACCAGCCTTTAACTTTCTATTTATTTCTACACGACGTAAAAATAGACCTTTTAGCATTTGAGGTAGCATGCCTTGCTGATGACTATGGGCATAGAATAGGTAGCGACCACCGAAAAGGTCTGGCTGGTTACCTGTATCTACAAAATCTATATTGTCTGCTTTTAACTGTGAAACTATATCCTCGATATCCAAACCAAGTTCTTTACATGATTGGTCTGAAGCTATGTATGTTTCAGGACTAATATTAAAGGCCATCATGGTTGTTGGATATAGAGAAGTATAATCCATTACAGTTACATCTTCGGATCTACCAGGTTCCGTAGGATCTATAACTATAGCCCCTGTAAATGGTTTACGCTGAGTTGTTCTACGAGTAGGAAAGATAAGCTTATTATGATTTTCTTTAACCATATAGTTATCTACAATCATAGATTTAAAGAATACTAAACTTAAAGTTTCCAAATTAGCAGTTTGTTGTATTGCAGTATACAAATCAAACATTTGGATTTTATCGTTGATTTCTTTTAGGATTTCAACATCACGAATAGCATATCGAATAAACCCATCGTAATCATCTAACCAGTTTTTCCAAGTAACGTCTGTAATCTTTTCTATTTCCGGTTTTTTAAGTATTTCTTTAGCAGCTGTATCCAATTTCCAGTTGGGTAGATTATAGCCCATATCTTGTAAGCCAGTCATCATATCTACGTGATCTAAACCTCTAATATTAATTCGCCAGAATTCCCCATTCTTACGAATGTAAATGTCATCTACAGGAGATAGCATTTCTGCTGGTAAGCCTAATACCTTACAGCGATTAATAATATAAGGCATATCAAAACCATTAGAATACCAACCGGAAAGTATATCTACATTAGAAACTCTTACAAGATTTAAAAATCCCATTATCATTTCTTCTTCAGTCTTGGTAAAAATGTAGCTAACATTATCTTTGTCCGACATTTTTGGTTCATCATATCCAGCTGTTTTAGTCGGATGCCACGAAAATACAAAATAACGATCTTTTTCTGTTGAGTATGCTACTAAAGCTGTAATAGGCATAAGAGCTTTTTCTGGCTTATTCATAGAGGAATCTTCGGGATCATACCATGTTTCAATATCATAATACATAATATGACGCTTATCAGACCATTCTAAATTATTATCCAAAACATACTTAAATTCTGGCTTTACATCCGACTGGAACACTTTAGCTTTATTTTCCTTATCTAGTTTATTTTTACTCTTGATAGAATTATAATAAACTTTTTGGACCATTTCGCCATGCAAAGTTTTATAGATGTTGGTGTCGCTACAGTCAAAGGCTCCTTGGCCATCTAAGTCCCCAATGTGATTATAATCATAGAAAAAATAATCTCTATATTTATCTATTGTTTTTACAAACTTGCCATTTTCGTTATATCCAAACTTGTGGATATTCCATTGGCCACGGTCGAACTTAGCAGCTATACGGGATAATTTAAAACTCATACTTTGTTTACTTTTTTAATTGGTTACTATGCAATATAATAAATTTATTGCTATTACAACGATCTTTTACGTTAAGTTTACGTTAAATAATTCCGGTGCTGCCAAAACCACCTTGGCCTCTTGAAGTCTCTTCATTATATAAAACTTCATCAGATACTTCTTCCAATTCTGGAGACCCTAAAGGCAATAAAAGGAATTGAATTATTTTATCTCCCGGGGCAATTTGACATGCAGGACCGCCAGAGTTTGTTAAGTGGAAATGAACTTCACCTTGATATCCACAATCAACTACACATGCACCTACTTGGAGGCCTTTTCTAGTCGCTATACCAGACTTATTAAAAGCCACCAAAGCAAATCCTGAAGGTACATTCACTTTTATGCCTGACGGTATTAATACACTCTCTCCTGGCAATATAGTTTTCGCGCCACCAATAAGATCAGTATCGTCCCAATCATTAGGTATAAAAAAATCAATTCCTGCATCTGTTGGATTAGCTCTTCTAGGAGATTTAACATCTCTAATTTTTGTAAATTTCATTTTACTTCCTATTTGTTTTTTTGTTTAAGTACACCCAATTCATTTTTGAAACAGTGTAAAGAAACTATGTGCATATTAAAATATCCGGGTTTTACATTGGCCCATTCCGGTTCGGCCTTTAATTGTTCTAAGATCCAAAATAACTTGCCACAAGCTAAATATATATCATCACGCAAATGTCTGAGATAGTCACAGGATCTAATATAATATGTAAGGTGCATTACATCATCCCTACGTATAAAATGATATCCTATTGTACAAGGTACTCTTTCGCCATGGACTGCTCCAGTGTCTTCTGGGAACCACATTGGAAGAAATGCCTGTCTGGTATATGGCTCTTGCCTTAGCATTTCGACCACATCACTCATATTTCCATATTTATATCTTATACCATCTAGCTTAGGAGTCCAAAGCCTTTCAGGGTAAGTATGGCTAAACTTGTCTTCGGCTTTAAATTGGGAATTACCTCTTTGTGCAAAAGGCCACCATTCGTTACTTGGTGGCGGATTTAAAGGTTCACCACCAACTCTTTCCTCTAAGTGGTCTTGAGCCCATGGTATGTTTGGTTTAACTTCCTCTATAACCTCATCCATAGATTCTGGAATTATAAACTTTATAGTATGGTTTAGTAATTCCATCATCGACTGGTCTACATCAATAGACTGCCAACGACCAGAGAATACTTCTACTCCATTATTATACAACTTTTCTTTTGCATATCTAATAGAATCACTAGGCTTAGTAAACATCATAATTTAATTTTTTTTCCATACTTTAATTTTTTTCCATGTTAAATATTTTTCCGCATTTTCTTTATATAAACTAATAACTTTTTTTCTATATTCTAAAGCGTTTTGTTTAATACTATCATTTTTAAGTGGGGCTTTTTTCCTGAATATAATATCTGAGGGTATTTTGCCAGCAAAAGCATCCTTCAAAATTTGTTTATTATACCTATCATGCAAGTTTAAACCCAATGCCATTCTAACTACATCATGACCCAAAAATGGATTTCTGAGCTCTATAGTATGAGCCATACTCATTCGATCTAATCTTGGTAAATGGTAGTAAGTAAGCTCATCATAAACATCAGAACCCTGACTATCATACTCACTAATTCTTCTGTAGCCCCCAAATAATTCATCTGCACCATCTCCAGATAAAACTATTCTATGGCCTGTTTTGGCTACTGCATCGAACAAATGATATTGAGGTACTACAGAACCCATATCTACAGGACTTTCATTCCACTTGCAATATATTTCTTTTAACATATTATCATTTTCAAGGTCATAAGTAAGTCTATTTACTTTAATACCCCAATACTTTTCACACAAACGTACATATTCTTCCTCATCATTACTTATTGTGTAATAGGTAACATCAGCTCCCAAATCTTGTAATATGGATGTTATGATAGTAGAATCTAATCCACCAGAAAGTAAAACTGAAATAGGATAATTTTTAGATAGTAGTCTACGGCTTACAGATTCTTTTAAAACCTCATAGACTTGTTTAGGACCTGTAATTTCCATAGGCTCAAATTCAAAATTTGGAACTGTAGTTTTTAGACTAGGATTATCCATCGAATAGCTATGCCAAGTGTTTGGTCTTAATCTTTTAACACCTTTCCATGGGGTTAGTTCATTGTAATTATATCCCCACTTACTAACAGTACTTAAATATGTAGAATCTAATTCATCATAAGGTAGAACTAAAGGATTTACTTCAGAGCAAATTTCACCTAGGTCATTTACATAGAGTTGTTTTTTCCCTAAAGGATCGTTAAAAGCTACTACATTTCTAGTTTCAGAATCAAATAAAACAATCGACCAAAATCCGTCCCATTTCCATATTTCAGGTCTATGACAGTATAAAGTTTCTATATCAACATCACCAACCCTTCTGAAAAAGTCTACAAGGTATTCGGTATCAGAATTAAACTTACTATTATAGTTAAATATTTCACCATTAAAAAGTAAGTACTTACCTGGTAAATACTCATAAGGCATAGCCCATTCATCATTATCTAAAGTTTGAATTGGTAGTCTATAATGGGTCAGGGTTATATTCCCAACTTCTATAGACTTAAATTCTGTACCTCTATGGGCAATAGAATTTGCTCGAGGGCTAGTACCAGTTATTAAAATTCCACACATATTATTTATTTCTAACTATTGATTCTCTAAATTCTACAGCATCGATAAGACTAAAATTATTTGTAAACCTAGTTACCTTACACTTAGGTGCAGATTCGCGAAGTTCGCCTAAAAGGAATTCATAGATATTTTTTTCTTTATTTTTATCTGAATCGTCCCATAAATCTTTAGCTCCTCTTTCTCTAGGATTATTACCGGAAATATAAATTATTTCACAATTATCAAATAATCCAGCTTCTGAGAAATGCCAAAGCTGTTTTATAGCTTCATCCATAGATATCCTATCTTTTAAAACACCCCACACCAATACAGTAATGATGCCTCGATCTACAAAAACTTGATGCTTAAGGAATCCGTCACGATTTAGTTCGTGCAACATAATTTCTTTGCTTAGAGCAAATGAGTGGGTTTCACGATCTTCATTGTTCAACTTCAACTTACCATACCAGTGAGGGAAGTCAAATTTATATGGCTTTATTTTAGCCCATTGGAGTAAGTAACTCTTGCCAGAATTTCTAGCACCTTCTATTAGTTTTATCATACTGTAAATATAAGAAATTTTATTTGAATAAAAAAATATTTTAAAGGTTATTAACCTTCACAACTAACGCATTCTTCCATTGCTTTGGCTGCTATATCACCTCGTAAAACAGATTCAGTTCTAACATAATATAGAGTTTTAATTCCCTGTTTCCAAGCTTCGAGATGTACTTGATTGATCCATTTAGGAGTTGCTTCTTTTGGGAATGCTAGATTTAAAGAAACTGCCTGATCTATATATTGCTGTCTAATGCCGGCTTGTTTCACAAGTTCCAATTGATTTACTTCCTTAAAGGTCCTAAAAACATCCTTTACTGGTATCTTATCATCTAATTCACCAGCCTCAGATACTTCTATTAGCTTGCCCATTACATAACACCACGAGTCTAATTGGTCAAGATCTTGGACACTACCACCATCACTAAGTATTTTGTCCCACACTTCTTTGGTGTTTATACCTATTTTTCTTAATACTTTTTCCAAAACTACATTCTTCCGAATAAAAGTTCCCTTGGCACTTTGGTCAGTATATACGTTAGCAGGTATTGGTTCTATACCACTACTAACTCCACCCGATAATTTACTATTAGAAACTGTAGGGGCTACAGCTCTAAGATGGGTATTCCTCATACCAGTTCCTACACACCATAATGGCTCACCATATTCGGTAGCTAGATCTCTAGATGCTTGTTCCGACTCCGTTTGGATTTGACCAAATATTCTTCTTGTTTCAAATTGGGCTGGTAGTCCTTCGAACGGGATCCCTCGTTGCTGTAGATAAGTATGCCAACCGAGAGCCCCAAGACCCAAGGCGCGACCTTTTTCTGCACTTCTGATAGCATTTTCAAATCCTTGTCTGTACTTTGCTTTTTGGATGAATTCTTCTAGTACACCATCTAAGAACCAAGTTGCTGTATAGATCAGGTCAGTATCGCGCCATTCGTCATATTTTGATAGATTAAGAGAACTTAAACAACAAACAAATGAATGGTTTTGATCCGTATGAAGAACTATTTCACTACAAATATTTGTCATGAAAACTTTAAGTGCATTTTTTTTATATGCTTCAGGATTTTGTTTATTGACATTACCTCTATACATAATATAAGGTTCACCAGTTTGGCGTCTTTTCTTTAAAAGATTCATCCACTTTCCACGAGCTTCAGGATCTCCAGATTCTAATTTGCGCATAAACTTATCACCAACTACTGCACACTGATGCATATTTAATGACTGTCTGTTTACATCACCTTTTGGCTCTCGAATTTCTAACCAATCATCAAAATCTTTATGGTCTATATTTAGATTTACACTAGCAGCTCCTCTACGAACAGATCCTTGATTTGTAGCTAGTATTGTAGAATCATATATTTTACAAAAAGGAACAACTCCATCAGAAGTTCCATTGCCAGTAATTTTGGCTCCTGCTGGTCTGATTTGATTTATGCCTATTCCTACTCCGCCACCATGCTTAGCTAATAGCATCATTTCTAAATTTTTATTACCTATATCATGAATAGAATCTGCAACGTCTATACCAAAACAAGAAATCGGGAGACCTCTTTCAGTACCAGTATTTGATAAGACAGGACTTGCTAGACATAGCCAACCCTTCCATATATAATCAAAAAACTTAGTAGCCAATTCAGGTTTTTCAAGTCTTTTAGCTACAGTTGTACATACTCGCCAGTAAGCATCTTTTGGAGTTTCACCTTCTTGTAAATAGCCATTACTAATAGTATTCACATATACTTGATTGTTTGCCCAGCCAGGAAAATCTACATCGACTTCCCATCCTAAATGTTTTGCATGATTCTTCATTTATAACCTTTTTAAAATATATCGTCCCAGTTATCATCTTCACTAGCTTTACTATAATCCGTAGATCTAATAGCAAAAAAGTCCGTGTGAGTGTGTCCACCTGTAAGATGATAAAACCATTCTAAATTACTTGCTTGTTCTTGATTTACCACAAAAATAGAATTGTAGCCAAGTTCTTTTAATTTTTCGTTTGCTCTCTGTTTGATAAATTCTTTAAGATCTGAAGCTTTTAGATTCTCTAAATCTCCCATTTCAAACATTTTATCAATAAATTTAAGTTCCATATCTACCATATACCTGGCTGCATTTTCAATCGATAATTTTGAACTTTCTCTCAGGTCCGGATATTCTTCGCACATATGATTAAACAATTTACACCCCATTCTGGAATGTAAAGATTCATCTCTAACAGACCATTTCATTTGCTGGCCAACTCCCTTTAACAAATTTCTCATCTGGAAACTATATAATACAGCGAAAGAAGAATACAGGGATACACCTTCTGCAAATGCGGAGAATATTGCCAACGAAGTAGCAACATCTAATCTAGCATCAGCACTACTTGCCAAATCTTTATGTGTATAATCGGCTTTAGTAGACATTAACATTTCGAATTTTGCAGATGTAGCTTCATCATGCAGAAATGCTTCAAAGTCTTCTAATCCTAAACTTTCGTTTAAATAAGAATATGCAACTGCATGGATAGTTTCTTGAGAACCGAACATCATTGCCATTTGCTTAATCTCGTGTTTTGGAAACCATGAAGTTACATATTGAGTCCAATAATCAGAAACAGCACATTCTGTTTGGGCAAAGCCCAGAAGAATATTACCAACTAGATTTTTTTCAGATTCTGTTAAATGCTCTTTCCAGTCTTTTACATCGCTTTGCATGGCTATTTCTGTGTGAAGCCAAAAAGCTTGAGCTTGTTTAAGCCATCCTTCATTATAATAGACTGGATATTCGAATGGCTTGTAAGCCACTCTTTCTTTAAATAATTTACTCATATGTTTTCCGATTTGTATTTGGTGCAAGAATAATTATCATTATATGACTATATATCTTAGGATTTACCATCATTTAATTCGTTAAATTTTTGGGCTAACATTTTTCTCATAAACTCACTACTACCATTTATTTGTTGTTGAGCTTCTTGGCCTTGAGAAGTACTAGCTTCAAATATTTCCATTTTACCATTAGAAGCATTAATCTTACTAGGTAGAGTAATACCATCTGGTCCGAATCTGTTTTTAATAATATGCCATCTCCCAGTACCAGCGAGTTTATCTTCTATTTTTCGAGATAGTGAAGCAACAAAATCTGCGGTCATAATTTTAGAATAGTCCTCTGCAATTTTATCAGCCTGTATAACATCCTCTTGCAATGCAGACCTATTTGCTTGTGAAGCAGTCCATACCGGGATTTGATACTCTCCAGCCATTCCTCTAAGATCTTCATAGATGTTACCAATTTCATGTCTTTTTTCTAGACCTCCAACACCTCTTAATAGATCTGCATAATCAACAATAATAAGATCTGGCTTTTTATCATTAACTCTACATCTTTCTAAGTGTGCAGCTAATGTATTAATACCAGCTCCTTTTGTTGGATAGTACTTTATTGTTAAAGAACCTTCTAAGCCATCAACTACAGTTTTAATCTTGTCTTGGTGGTACCGTAAATCTTGAGCAGCTATACCTGTAAAAACCGAATCGTAACGCATACCGACATAGTGTTCGTTTAGTTCTAAAGTATAGTGGACAACATTAAGGCCTGCTTTAACAGCATTAGCACCAACATTGACCAAAGCCCAAGATTTACCGATACCTGCAGGAGCGACCATAACTCCTAACTCACCTTTTCCAAGACCACCATCCGCTAAATCATCTATAACATCCCAACCGGTTGTTACTGGACTCCTCGCAGACTCTTGATATCTTTTTTCAACTTCTTCGATATAATCATGACCGAGATCTTTTTCAACACCTGCTTTCATAGCATTATCAATCTTAACTTTTATCTGGTCGAATTCTCCAACCTGCAATAAATCTACAGATTCTACAATAGCTTTCTTAAGAGCTTGGTTTTTGCAAAAATCTAAAGTTTTATTTTTTATAAATTCTAGATCTGTTGCGTCGAATTGTTTATAAACGTCTTTTAAATGACTTTTTATAGTTTCACCTAATAAGTTATTGTCTAATTCATTTATTTTTACTTTTAATACTTCCATTGTTGGAGCATCTTTATACTCCTGAAAGTAATCCAGAATAACTCCAATAATAAATTGATTAGCTTCGGACTCGAAAAACTTTCGATCCAGAATATCTGATATTTGCTGTAAAAATAAGCGGTCTGTAAAAAGGGAGGATATTAACTTTATTTGAAAGTTATACCCCCAATCGGAAAGTCGGTCGGTCATATAGGTCCTATTGTTTTATTGCTGACATAGAATCAAGATAATGAAAAGATTCTCTAAGCCAAAATTCTGGATTCTTTACTATGGTCATTCTATCTTCTAAAATATACTTTAAAAATTCATACTTAACAAGTCTTTGCATTGGTCTATTGACTATGTTACGAATGGATTCTTTAGCAGTACCATGTATATCTACTTCGTCTAACTGCATAAGCTTATAATTAAGCTCTAATAAATCTTTACTAGAAGCTACATCAGACAAAACTTTTGCTTCTGATTTGTGATTTTCTGCATATTCTAATATTTGATCCATGGTTAATGTATGATCGCCAAACAATATAGGCAATCTTTTTTCTAATGTTTTTTGACCTAAGCCTTTAATACCAGGGATATTATCCGATTTATCTCCTACCAGGCTTTTATAAAGAATATAATTTTCAGGCTTAAGTTTAAATCTTTCTTGCATATCTTTTCTAAAATAGAACTTTTTTGCTGTTGGAGACCAAACTTGAATCCTTTCGTCTATTAGCTGTAGAAAATCTGTATCTGTAGACATAATAAAGTGTTGGCTTTCTGGCAAGACTTGTTTAGCTATATATGCTATAGCATCATCAGCCTCTATTCTTTCAGGAGCCATTACAGTAACTGGTAATTTATCCAAATACTGAGTTAGCCTCTGGATTTGTTGGCCCATGGAAACTTTTTCGTCTTCTACGCCAGTATTTGAATTAATTCTGGTAAGTCTGACATTAAAAGTACGCTGAGCTTTGTATGCAGGAAATAGCTTTTTACGCCTTGCAGAACCACCTTTACCATCGAAACATATAATTACTCTGGTTGGTTTTATAGTCCTTATAGCATAGCCAATAGATAGTAAAAACCCCTTGATACCACCGACATGGATTCCATCTTCGTTGGTAGTGGGGTTGCAGGTATAAGATCTGATAAAAGTGTTTAAGCCATCTATAAGCAAGACCCTATCATTAGGGCCTCTGCTTACAGTTTCGCTTTCCTTTAGACTTGCTAAAATATCTGAATAATCTTTTTTCATAAGGTTCTTTTTTAATTAGGTACAAGGCTAATATATGAAATAATATGCTATTACTACGATATTCTACGTTAAGTTTACGTTAAGCATTCGGTACATCATCGTTACCTATTTCAACATCATCTATACCAATTTGATCTGTTTTGTAATCCATTATCATAGAATCACAGATTTCATTATATAGACGTTCTTTCCTTTCAGGATCTGACAGTATCTTGTCGACAAACTCTTTAGACATAAACTTTATGATTTCTCCAGTTTTAGTATCAGTATATGTATACCAACTACCACCTTGAGAGACTAAATTATTGTCTTTCATTATTTGCAACCAAGATCCATAATCATCCACACCACTATCAAATAGTATATTAAATTCTGCAGTTCTCAATGGTGGACCCATTCTATTTTTAACTACCTGAGCTTTCGTCTTAATACCGATTACCTGATCTTTACCACCTACCTTTATTTTAATCTGGCCGGCTGCTTTTAACCTTAATCTACAAGAAGCATGGAAGCCTATAGCTTTACCGCCAGATGTAGTATAAGGGTCACCGAACATAGCACCTAACTTAACTCTTAATTGATTGGTGAATACCAAACATACTCTTTGGCGTCCAATCATTTGAGTTATTTTCCTCATGGCTTTAGAAAGAATAATTGCTTTCTGGGTTGCCCAACCAGTTTGGTCGAAGTCATCAGATTGTTCTACTTTTGTTGTAGCTGCAGCCACTGAATCAACTACTATTGTTACAAGTCTATCCTTATTGGATTCCCTAACCTTCGTAATAATATTTTCAATAACTTCAAATATATCTTCAACGGTTTCTAATTGGATATAAAGCATTTTGCTTACGTCTATACCAATACATCTTGCAAATTCTTCATTCATTGCATTTTCAGTATCTATATAAACAGCTAAACCACCGGCCTTTTGAGTGTTAGCCAGAACATGGGCAGCTAGTAGGGATTTCCCACTAGCTTCTAAGCCCGTTAGTTCTGTTATCCGGCCGACTGGTAAACCACCATTTTTACGATTGGAAATTGCAAGGTCCAATATACTAGATCCAGTGCTAATCCACTCAGTCAAGTCAGTTGGCGTATCTTCAGTACCGTCTAAGAAATATGCAACTTTATAGTCTTTAAATTTCTTATTTAGGGAATCAGCCAACACACCTGCGAGGTCGTCATTTCTATCAATCTTAGCCATAAATAAATCCTTTTTTAATCGTTAAATAAGTCATCGAATGCTGCAGATATATTATCTGTTTTCACGACGTCAGATGGTGCAGACATTGCTGGTTTGGGTGCAGATGTAGATGCTGCTGGTACATGATTTGAAGTAGCAGCTTCGTCACCACCATTTAACCATATTTGCAATGCTCCTTTTAAGTCTTCATAAGTGCACTTACGATAAATATTAAAAATGTCTTCTTGACCATTCATAATTTTATCAGCAATGTTTTTATCTTCTGTAGCCGGAGTCATATTAGGTTTAACCATTATGGTGGTTTTAGGATATCGTTCACTTCCTTCTGGAGGAGTAAATGATACAACTATATCTCTCCCTGAATTTGGATCTGTAATATCTCCATAGTCTGGATCTGCTATGAATGTTAGAAGTTCTTGGTAAACTTGCTTACCAAACCCCCAAAGTTTAACACCTTCAGATTCTTTACCCCGAACTAATACGGGAACATAAGTTCTCATTTTAGGTTCTAGTTTTTTACCTAACTTCCAGTCGTCCGAATTACCCGAAGACTTCAGTTGCTCTGCAAACTCTACTACAGGATCTGCATCCCCAAAAGTTGTTGGCGAAAGGTAGTTTTTCTTACCAAGGTCATAATGAAAGAATAATTCCAAAAATGGATTTTCTTTATTAAATTGGTAAGGTACAATACGTACTTGATTTTTACCTGGTTCTGGCTTCCATAAGTTAGAAGTTCTGTTGTTTGTGTTTTGTAATCCGTTTAATTTGTTACGGATTGCGCTTAAATCAATTGCCATTGAATTGCTCCTTTAATTGTTAATAATTACTTAAATATAATAAAAATAATCTAGATAAAAAAATATCTAGCGGTTAATGTTCAATAATATTTGTATATCCCTGAACAGTTAATTCTTTTGCTTTAGCTTCCACCATAATATCTAAGTGTAAGCCCCAAGTGTTAATTGGATCTATAATGTAGTCCGAATGTGCTTGAACTTTGATTTTTTGGCTTTCTTTGTAAAGCTTTTCCATGGTAGGATATTCCGAGATGTTTTCCATTAGAACATTATTTTTGGTTAGAAAGTTTTCTACTACCAAAGATTTTTCCCGCCTACGAGATTCGGAATAGTGTACACATTGTTTGATACCTTCCGACCAAGTTTTTGCAGCTAAATGTAGTGCAGCTTGTTCCGTAAGATCCCCCGTGCAGAATTTGTGATGGTGGTAGTCGAAGACTATAGGAATACCAATTACTTTGTGGACACCATGATAGAGATCTACCACAGAAAACATAGATGCTTTGTCGTCGTTTTCTACAGTTAGACGGGCTTGCGCACCAGGAGAAAGACGTTTGAAGTTTTTGCAAAACCTATCCATTGCTGACTGTTTGTCGCCATAAGCCCCTCCGATATGTATATTGATTTTTGCATAATGTGATTGGGGTAGACCTAGTAAATCCATAACTTCTGCATGTTGGTTTAATTCCCCAATAGAATTTTCCACCACCGTATCCGATTTAGAAGCTAATACTACAAATTGACCTGGATGGAATGATAGCCGCTGACCGTATGTTTTAGCCAGAGAACCTGCACCTTTTAGTACATTTGAAATTTTAGTGTAATCTGGTAAATCCGATAGCTGATATTCCGACATCCACGGGAACATACCAGAGGACATACGAAATAGCTTGATGCCATTAGCATGATTCCACTTGATAATTTCTACAAGATCTTTGGCGTTAGCTAAAGCTAGTTCTGAGGCATAAGAAATACCTTTTGACTGAAATGTCCGTTTGACCATTGTCCGGCTGGTAAATATCCCAGACTTCCGGAGTTGCGTATTAATGCACGCATAACCTAATTGTGATTCCATACTTTCTAATTTTTATACACTACTAATATAATCAATATAATTTTATTACTACGATGTTTAACGTTAAATTTACGTTAATTATTTCCAAAAAAGTTGAACACATATTATGCCCGTTGCCAAGATTAATGATGTAGCAGTCTTGGCATTAATACCTTCATCCATGAAGTACCAAGTAAATAAGGCATAAGAGCCTATTCCCAAAGCAAAACCAAGGAATCTACCCGGCCATAGTTGACCTTCGAAATGTTCAACAGCAAATTTTGTTGCTATAATAAACGAATAGGATATCATAGAACCGCCGAACAAAGATAATAAAAAGGGGTTGCGTTTAAACCAAGGCCATAGAAATTGACCGTTGTTAAGAAACCAGACCATTGCTTGGCCCGTAAAAAATAGTGATATTGAAATCAGTAGTTTACTCATAATTCATTCTTTAGTTGTTAATTATTACTTCTCAATATAATAAATCTTTTCGACATAAAAAAATTTATAGGGAGAAAAAATTGACCCTAAATAAATTTTCAATATTCGATATTTAAGACTTTTCCTTGATATACACTATATCATGGACTTTTGTACTTATACGCTTTAGACCTTCATCATTAGTTGTCAGTAGGGAATCCTGATAATTTTCCCACTCTATTTTATAGGAGGTGTCAAGCACATTATTATTAATAAGTTTAATCAGGGTATTTAATGCATTTATAGTATATAGGGTATTTGTCTGTTTTTTTCTATGTAATGATATGGTCTGGCTTAGTAGATTAAAATTTGATTCAGACTCTACATTATAGGTACACATATACTCTTTCTCATTATCAGCATTGCTCAATATAAAAACCTTACCATACAGAACATTATGATTGGATGTAATATCATTTACAGTTTTTGCTAGCTCTTTATCATAGGCAAATGTACAAAGCAATTGAGTTCTCATTAAGAATAAACCTCACCGTGAGCTTTAGCCAAAACTTTTGCAAACTCTTTATGCAAAGTCATTTCAAACTTTATTATACCACCATATCCTACACCATCTTCTCTCATTTTTATTTCAGCAAGAGGAATAACCTGACCACCAGCTTCTGCTTGATAACCTAAAAATGGAGGTGGACCTTCTTTAGCTAATAACTTGTTCTTTATTTTATCATAGTCTGAAGTTCCAAAAATAGATTTCATGGTTTTAGGATCTAAAGAATATGCTCCTATTGCCATAGTTTCTTCACCTTCTGATACTGCTTTTAAGGGAAATTCAGTTCTTATCTCTTCTAGCATTCCAGATTTTAATTTTGGATTTTCTAATACACCTTTAATAGCAGCTGCTTTAAATGCTTTGTGATTTTTCTGTACAGTTTCTAAGTGTCTTATAGCTAATTTATCACCTTCGGCTGCTTTTTTCTTAATAGCTTTAAGAATGGTTTTAGATTTTGCTCTAGATCCTTTTCCTCTTTCTGTTTCTTCAATAGCTTTCTTAAGTTTAGGGTCAGATTCGGCCTCATTAGCTAATATAGAATTTGCTGTTTCAACCAAATGGACTCTTTCTTTTTTAGCATAAACTTTAGAATTTATTTCATCAGGAAGATTTTTATCCCAAGTAGAAAATTTACCAGCACCAGAATTTAAGAAATTAACTCTTACCGATTTTTTTAGGGAAACTTCATCTAAGATTTCTTGGCCTTCTGCAGTTTTAACTTTAACATACATATCAGTAGAAAAGCCTTTATTTGATTCATAAGAATCTAAACCTAAAGCTTCTACTTCATTTTTGGCATCCCAAGAAGTAGCTACTATTTGTGCTTTATCACCATACGTATCATTTATTCTATCTAATATGGCTTTCCTATTTTCTCTTGCTGATTTCATCCAAGACTTAACAATTATTCTATTTCCTTCATCTTTTAACGTAGGATCAGATTCTATTTGTTTCTTTTCATGTTCTTCCAAAGCAGATATAAAAGCTTCAAATTCTTCATCATCCATAGAAGTACCAATCATAGTCATTAGTTCTCCTGCTTGAGCACTTATCTGACCAGCACCACCTTCTATATCAGAAAAATGAGACCATTTAGTTGTTACTTTATCTACAAGCTTGGTATTCATCATTCTTTCTAAAGCTTTTAAATATCTCTTTGGAAATTTAGGATTTAGACCTATTTCTGAAGGGAAAGTAAATTCTGGTTCTATCGTATGATCTATATTTCTAGAACTAAAATCTACATCCGTTGGATCTATATTCCTAGTAAATTCTGAAGTCCTCAAAGTGTTTACTTTTTTCAAAGATTTATTTTTTCCTGAAATCATTCTAGGTTTTGGTTTATCAGCTTTATTCATATCTAAAGCTGCATCAGAACCGGATTCTGGATTATCATACATACTCTTAGACACAGCAGCTGTATCTTCAGGATCTTCATCTTTCATTTTTTCTGCTTCTATTCTAGCAGGATGACCATCTGATTGTTTTAAAGCTGTAGCAAAAGCCATTTCTTTTCTTTCGCCATTTTCATCTTTATATTTTACGGGAGTTTCAGAATCTACTTCGGCTTCTGTTAAGTTTTTTAAGTAGCCATCTATAAATTCTTGGGGATATTTATGAGCTTTCAAAACAGCTTCAAGTACTTGGATATGATTTCTATTTTTAGGGTCTGGCATTCCATCATTAACACGCCAAGCCCAATCTCTAATTAAAGCATTTACATTCATGGTTTATTCCTTATATTATAAATATCATATTGTAATTTTCAAAGGCTTCATATTCCCATAGTTCTTACCATATTTTGCTTTGGTTGGCATATCCATTAGTTTGCTAATTTGGGCAACTATTTCCTTGCCATCTGCAGGAGATACATCAAATAATAGAGAGTCATAGGTGTACAAAATCATTTTGGTTTTTTTATCCTTTAATAATTCTTTGAGCGATAATATGACCTCTATATTTTTTTCGGTTTCATAAGCTTGGATTTGGTAATTAAATAATTTTTGAGGGTTCATTTCCTCGTAATTATGCTTATAAAACTTTCTTTTATAAATAGGAGTTTCCATATAACCTTTACGATTATAAATATCCCAAAGAGAAAAAATATAGTTTTTTACGTTTTTAAAGTACGAGATGTTTTCAAATTCTTTCGGTATACCCCCATACAATACACGGAAAGATATTCTCTTAGACTCTTCATATTCTTCTTGGGTAAGTCTATCAGTATCATAATACATTTTACCTAAGTGGTCATGAACAGATTTTTCAGGAAAGTCATAATTAATAAGATTAGCAATAAGTCTAAGATGGTAAGCATCAAAGTCAAATTCAACCAATACACCAGAATCAAATCTGGAGCTAAATCGATCTCTACTACCATCTTCCTTATTTAATGCAGCATAATTAACTCCATTATTAGTATTGGATGGCCGACCAGTTAATGTGTAGGGATTGTATTTACTATGTTCCATACCTTCTAGAGTATATAATCCTGACTTTTCAATATACCCCAAAGCAGGAAATATTTTATTTTCATATATATCCTCCATATGAGTTTTGGGAAGCTTTAAGCACACTCTTTCATAAATGGTCTCCTGCTCTCTTTTTTTATTGAAAGGTATTATTTTTTCAACATCGGGCCTGTTCCAATATTTAGCTCTAAAGAACTTAAATACTGGTAGCTCAATTGTATCGAGGTCTAAGGCTTTGCCCTTATCTAGATAACTGCGGATCATTATTCGGTCTACTAATCTCATAGGTGTAATATAAGAAAAATAATCAATATAAAAAAATGTTTAGAGGGTAATTTTGGCCAGATCTAATGGATTTAAAATGAGTTGTAGCTCTGGAATAGTCTCAGCATGTCTTTCTAAAGTCCGCTTATTGGTCTCGAAAACACCAGTAGCTATAGTAGTATTGTCAGTATCTACCACATCGTTTTGGGGACCGGCTATTTTCCAATCAAGGGATATTGCAACATATATATTTTTTAGAGGGCTATCTTTTTTATTGTAATACTTATAGGTTTTACTATCTACTTCGAATACATTTTTATTATGATCATTTTTAATAAAGTACCTGGCTATAACTGTTCGATCATAATCTTTAGTTGTTGGTCTAGGTCTAAAATAATTAGGAGATCTTAATTTTTTTTTAAATTGGGATTTTAAATTTCTAAATTTCGAAGCTTCAGATGATATATCATAGGACATTAGATGGATGTAATCGGTACCGAGTTCCTCGATGCCTCCATAAAACTCTTTGTTTTTTTCAAAATAGAATCCAACATATTCTTCCCCAGTTTTGTAATTTCTATACTGACCGCCCGCAGTGTATTTTTTATTTTCCATTGCCAACCCTTAGTACCGTATCAATAGTAGTTTCCCAACTATTTACGTCAATCTTATGTTCAATACTTTTTACCATAAAAATTACATCTTTGTATCTTGAAGGGATTGGTTTTGCTTTAATAGAATGTCCCCATAGAAATCCATTATAGCCATCTAAAGAAAATCCTAAATTTATAGGTAATAATGGAGGATCTTGAATTTCTTCAATTTTTTTGCTTTTACCTAAACTAGCTTTAATAGCAGATTTAACTGCTGCTATTGTTTCGTCGTCTACACCTTCCATTAAGTCGTCTATAGCTTCCTGAATAAGTTCTTGAGGATTTTCCTTTTTACTATCTCCAGAAGTTTGGTCTGGATCATCACATGGCTGAGGCACTTTTTGCGAAAGATTATTCCACGATTTAGTAGCATCTGAAAGGCCTTTTCCAAATAAACTATATTCGTCTCCCTCAGGAGCTGAACTACCTTTTTTGTTTGATCCATACATAACCTGAGCCTTTATTGAATTAGGAACTTTAGTGTCTATATTAACACTCCTACATATGGAATTATTACCAAAAACATTTATTGTATGTGAAGTTGGTATTTTTGCACCTAAAGATTTAGAGTCTACAACAGTCATTATACTAGTATTAGCTTCTAGAGGAAGAACTATAAGATCCCAATTATTACCACAAGCAGAGTTTATTCCTGAAAGAACTTTATCCAATAATTCTTCTAGGGTGTTAGATTCTTTAGCACATCGCTTAATAAAATAAACATTTAAAAGTATATTGCCTAGCCAACCTTTATTGCCTTCGCCAGTATCAAATGGAGCTCTTTTGGCATATTCATATAAACCCGCAGTATCCGTGAAATCTTCCAAGTCCCCGTCGTGACCAAACATTTCCCAAACAAACTGATCTGGTAACAGACAGGTTGTAGGATCTGCCGATGTGAACGAGTCCTTTACATTTAGGATTTTTGTTCCTCTACAATCCAATCGAGTTAAGCATTTTAAATTATTTCTACGAAATCCAGATTGGCATTTTTCAATATCTTCAGGAAGTAAATGAGATTTGGAATCGTTATCTGATTTATCCATTAACGTTTTGTTAATGATTTCTTCTTCAAAATAAGACCAGGAAATATATGGTTGTTCTACTGAAAATGATGTTGCTTGAAGTTGTACTTTAGCCCAATCCCACCATGACTTATCTGCAGCATTAGTCCTTTCTTCTTCGGTTGTTTCTTTGTCCATTTTAATTGCAGTACCTAAAGGAACTTTGCCTGCAGTTACCAATAGCTTACCAAGAGGCATTACTTGGCCGAATAGTATTTGATCCATGGGCCTTTCCAAGTCTGATTGTTTTTTGCAAGCTTCGGTATCATCAGATGCCTTAGAGGTTTTACAACATATTTCGTCAGTGGTTTTATTAGTGTCTTTAGACATCATCATTTCTGATGGGGTTACAAAAGTGGTTGAACATGAATAAGAGCCGTCATCATTTTGACTCCAGCTAAAATTAGAAACCACACCTTTTTCGGCACCATAGCAACCGTGCTCGGATTTCATTTTAGATTGAGCCGAATTAAAAAAATCAACAAACTCTTTGGAACAACCTTCATAACCTAATGCACTAGAAACTCTAGATCCATTTGGCTTAATACTCCATCCATATTCTAAAACCACAGTTTTACCTAGAGACATAAATAATTTTTCTAGCTGATCTAACTGTTTAAGATTCCAACATTTATAATTAACTACTATTTCTTTGAGAGATCCCATAGATCCTTTGTGTTTTATTGTAGCATCTACTACGCCGGGACTTGGAGTATTCCTACTCTGAGTATCATACAAGTCACTCAATGTTTTGGCTGATCCTCCCGAAAGAACACTATATTTTAACCTATTCCCATTAGCCAATACATTAGATGTAAACCTTAACCATGGGATTTTTGAAGTGTTCCAAGGTTGGTATTGGCCAGGGTTTACCATGGCGTTTTCCCTTGAAACTAAATGGGGGCCAAAAGGAAAATCTTTTAAAAATATAGGCATTATCTTTCCTCTTGTAACTCTTGATATTCGCTTAAGATTTCTGCAATGTCTGTTGGTATCCTTAGCTGCTTAGCTGGAGGTACTATCAATCCAGATTTACCCAGATTGTTTGCTATTGCTATAATCCACCATAAGTTTTGATCGTTATAATACTTATTGGCTAGTAAATCTAACCTATCGCCACTTCTAGTAATTATGTATATATCAGTAACAGATCTTTTTATTATGGGATAAATATTACTTTTGTATACTCTATTAGCATCATTACTTTTTATTATTTTATTACTTTCATATCTAGACATTTTTAAACTCCTCTATTTTTTTACCGAAGAATCTACTAGAATTTGTAAATAGATTGCCGTCTACATTTGTTGCAAACTTATAACTTAAGTTTAATTTTATAACCATTGGAAGTTGAGCTCCCGAAGTCTCATCATCATCTCCTATGCCAATATCCCAGGAGTAATCCTCTTCTAAAGTAAAGGTTATTTTTTCAATAATAACATTAACCTCGTCGTAGAGATCACCTAAAGTAAATTTGTTTAATGGAGCAGTAGGAAGCCCTGATCCATCTATACTAGGCGAAGCCATTTTATATAGCTTATCTAATTTATTATAGTTAGCTTTTAATTCTTTTGCAGTAAACGCCGGTATTAATAAGTCATGAGTTAAGGTTCTAGAAACTTTGTCAAAAGCATATTGAGACATAGTTCTACCAGAATAATTAACTTCGTTCCAATTAAAGGCTGTATCATCACTTATAGATCCGAGACCGTAAGCTCTAAACTTCAATATGGTTTCTTGATTATTTACCATGCCACTTATAGAAAACTTTACATAGTCTTCTAGCTCAGGATCTTCTTCAGTCACTAACTTATCAGAATCTCCTTGTTGACTACCATAATTAACAAGACCATTAATTTTATTTGCATTTACTTCTGTATAATCTTTTTTACCTGTAAAATCTTTTAATGTGTTTTCTTTAGAAGCTCTTATTATATCACCATACTCAAAACTTTTATATGCAAAAATACCTCTTGGGGTTATAGATTCTCCTGAAGCATCCGGCCCATTTATTACTACATCATAAATACCTTCTAAAGCAGATGGATGTTCAGCTATCGCTTTATAAGATCCTTCGGGATTTTTCTTTGTATATGTATCATCACCATGAGAATATTGCATTTTGATTTTTTCATTTGTAAATGATTCTGGAAATTTAGATCTTCTTATTGTTGTTCTACCTACACCAAATAAAGAATTAGGCCCCATAATTCCGGATAGCCTTTTTATTGGCTCACCAGCACCACGATTTAAAAATCCTCCAAGCCTATCTAGGATTTCATTTATTTTAGCAATACCTTTCGGAACTTTAATTGGGTTAGCAGCTTTATCGAATCTACCAACACCCATATCTTTTGCTAACTGTAGAAGTCTATTTTTATCTATTTTATTATTTGCTTTAACTACAAATTCATAATTTGTTTCAGGCTGATTGGCTACTCCTGCTCCATGTCTATCGATATGTAAGCCTATGAGATTAGCAGGAATTTGAGCTATAGTTGTTATTGGATTGTATATTCTATTGGGATGAAGATCAATACCATATTCCATTTTAGGATTACTTGCTTGCAAACCAAATTGCTTGGCCATAAATAGCAAGCCATCTGGTGAAGTTAAATACTTACCTACTCTTAATGTATCTAGTAGAGGTGCAGTTATAAAGTTTATTTTACCAGTTGGATTTTCTTGACCCCTCTGGATTCCTCTCTGAATTAAAGGGGCTTTATTCCACAAAGGAGTATTAGGATTGTTTATTTCAGCTTCAGATCTAATATCCTTAAATTCATTTTTTCCTATGTGTTTATAATAATGAGTTGCTAGTTTTTTAGCAAAGTCGTCGTTTTTTAAATCACCAAATAATGCCATATTAAGATCCTAAAGGTCCTTGAGCTAGTGCTATAACATCACCAACTTTTTTACCATCCATATTAATAGTTCCACCTTCACGAATTAACCCTATTAACTCATCAAGTTTTTCTACAACTACATTATCACCACCAGCTTTTCCTTCGCCGCCACCACCGCCTAGTAAACTCATTCCCATTGTTGCAAGACCTCCTACTGCTAGAAGTGTTGGTAACATAGGAGTTATTAGTGCAAGACCGCCGGCCATTGAAACCAGACCCATACCCATTGCACCAAATCCTAAGCCTATACTCATTAAGGCAGTTCCACCTACTTCTGCAAGTTGCGTTAGTGGAGTTACCATCAAAGGTAATGAACCTGCAACTACACTTAGTGCAGTACCAAATAATAATAGAGCTACTGACATAGCAGCAAAAGCTAAAGAACCTGTTAGTACTAAGGGTGCTATTGCCCCTATACCAACCATTGCTGCAGTTAAAGCAACTAATGCTATTACTGCACCAGGGAATAACATGCCCCATTCTACTTTAGCCAACTCTTGGAATCCTTTAGCTGCTACGAATAAAGCTGCACCCATAATAACCATTGCTGCTGCACCTTTTAACATAGATGTAGGGTTTAATCCTTTCATAAATCCACCAGCACTTTTAGATACAACTGGAGATTTTGATCCACCGCCACCACCAGGTAGACCAGACTTTTTACCCATAAACATAGAATGGATTTTTTCTGCTGCCCAATGTGCTTTTTCTTTTGCCCAAGTAAATATTTTCATATTTTTTGTACTAGCTAATACGTTAAGACCTGAAGACATTACAGCTAAGTTTTCTTTTAGGAAGCCTCCAGTACCAACTATGGTTTTCATAATTTTTTCTGTTGTACTAGCTTCTACAAGACCCATGGCTATTTGAGAATCTCTACTAGAAACCATTTGCTGCATAACACTTAGTTCTACACCAGCAGCTTCGGCTAAGGCTTTTCTTTGAATTATAGACATATTTTGGAATTCTGCTGCACCACCTACTTGTTCTAATATTGCTTTAGTAGCACCAAGTGTATCACCATCCATAGCTAGTTGTCTAGCTTTGTCAAAAGATATTTGCCTATTTAATAAAACAGAAGCTTCCATTTCTTTTTCTATAGAAGATTCTACATCTAAAATCCCATTTAGCATAGATGATACATCACCCATAGATATACCTAGCTTAGCTGCTTGAACTGCAGTTTCACCTATATTTTTTCCACCGTCTTTAGCAAAGCCTGCAAAGAATTCTGTATCAGAAGCTATAGAATTCATTACTTTACCTGGAGCAACTCCACTGGCTCTAGCTAATTCTATAGTAGATTTCATGTTGGCTGCTACAATTGCATCAGAAGCTCCACTAATAGATTTCATTTGCTTAAATAGCTTAGCACCTTCTGCTTCAGAAATTCCATAAGATTTAGCCATAGAAGCTACTTGGACCACTGCTTCAGAACTTACTTTGCTAATATCTCCCATTTCATTTGCAAGTGCACCAGCAGCTTTTGCAGAAGCTTTAAATCCTACACCTAACATAAAACCAGATGCTACAGATTTACCTAAGGTCCCTGCCATTTGGAATGTTTGAGTATAAGCTAGTCCAGCTTCATGTTGCATATCATGAAAAGATCCAGCAATTTCTTTGGCTTTTGCTGCAGATGCAACTAAAAATAAACCTCTAGCAACTTTTGGATCTGTAGCTATAGCTTTAAAATCATCCCATTTATCAACATACTTTTGAACCATATCATTAAGTTGTTTCTGTCTATCAATATGTCTTTTTTGGACGTCTGCAACCTGTTGGGCAGCTTTAACTTGGTCATTATTTTTAATGGCTTCTTCTTTTACAAGATCAACCATTTCTTTTTGAATGTCTCTTACTTTTTCTTTAACCTTAAGGTATGCTTGCACAGCACTTGTATTAGAACCTAACTGCTTAGCAAGTTCTCTAGCTGAATCTAACGTTTCTTTTGGATCTTTTTTAGACATTAATCGATACCATACTTAGCTATTAATCTATCTACTTCTGCCATGTCTTTTTCTACTTGGGATATTGTATCGACTAATTTATTAACAGCTTTTTTACCTGCTGGTCCGGACTTTGAAATTCGGGTTAAATCTGCCTCATATCTTTTAGTAGCAGAAGTGCTTAAAATTTGTTTTAAGTGATTTGCTACTTTACTAAAAAAGCCTTCTGTAAGCACATCCTCATTGGGGTTGTGCTTCATTTCAGCTATAATAGATTTCCGAATGTATTTTTTTAATTTGATATTTGTGTTCATAAGTAGGTCCTAAAAATGTATCTATACGCTTATAAATATCATTTTCCAGAACTTTTTGCCCAACTAGGTATATTAGGCTTTCCAGAAGATTTACCTTTTCCTGCTTTATCCATGGCTTCTTTTTCAGTTTTTAGCTGCTTACTTAGCTCTTTATAATAGAATGTTCTTAAGTAAACTGGCATCTCATACAGATCGGTATGTGTAAAAGATCCTTGAGAAAAGTATAACATTTCAAAAATCTGTTTGTGCAGAATGGGCTTATAGTTAAGCCCCAGGCCAAAAAAAGTTTACATTCATTGGCATCGGGATAGATGGCTCTTCGTGGCCACAATGCTCGCATTCAAAAGGTACTGACATATCTACATCAGGCGACATGGCTTCTATGTGCTTACGAAATGCTAAAGAATCTCTAGATAGAAATTCATTTTCTACAAACTCCTTAATAGATTTTAAATCTGTAACACCATCTATAGATAGTATCATGTGCTTTAATCTACTAGTTAATTCATAGGTTATCCCGTTCCCACCAAAGTTTTTCTTTTTCATTTTTTTAGCTTCCTCATCCACTTTTTTTTCATCGTTGTGGGTTAGGATTTTAAAAGTTATATCTCGCTTAGATGCTGGCAGATTAAACTCGTAGATTGGACCATCTTTTAATAGAGATTCGTCTATAGATTTATTTTCTAAAGAAGCTAGATCTACTTCTAATTTAGATTTTACTTGGCAATGAGGACATGTCATTTCTACAGGGTATTCAGAACCATAACCAAGAACTCTTGCAGCTACCATAATGGCATTTTTATCTCCAATAGTTAAGTCTCCATAACTAACAGATTGACCTTCACCATTGCTAACAATTAAAGCTCTTAACAATGTATCGATAACAACACCTTTTTGAATAAGATTAGAAGATGTTAAAATGTCTTCTTCTTTTGCTGTCATGTATTTCATTTCTACTTTACCAGAACTTAATGGATTGTCACTAGAATATAGTAATCCTTTACTTGGTAAGTCTATAATTTCTGTTGGGAATTTTGATTTTTTTACTGCTTCTATGTTTGCATCAGCAGTCACTTTTGCTTTTAATTCTTCTATACTTAATGATTTACCTGGGTAATCTTCTGTAACCTTATTTGACATGAAATAACTCCTTGTTTTGTTTTGTATATATAAATATATGTCAACAAAAAAAACTCCCATTTCTGGGAGTCTTAATATTGTTAAACGAATATTAGTATTGTAATATTGCTTTGTCGAATCTCAAATCTAAAGTTATTAGAACAGGAGTTCCATCTTCTTCCCAACTAACATCACCAAATTGGGCATTAGTTATGAAAGCCCCTTTTAATTGCCATTCTTCTACCTTATCACCTACTGGCCCTAACATATTAATAGTTATGTCTTTCTTGTAGAAATCTGCATAACCATCTCTTCCTGTTACAGATTCATGATGTAAACGAACCCATTCCATTACGGATTGACAAGCTGAGGGAACGATTGGATCATAAAGCTCTATACCAGTCATTGGATCCCATTCACTACGACCTTTAATAAATCTTTGTGAATTCATGTGCTTCATTTGTACTTCGCTATTCTTAAAAGTTGGTCTTGACGCCTTTCTAATAAGATATGAAGGGATTCCGTCAACATACATAATGAACCTATTTTGAACCTTTGGTTCAAATGAGTTATACATTAATTCTGTTGGGTCTATTAAATTTGCCATTTATGTGTTCTCCTTTAATATAAATATCTTAGTCTTCAAAAGTTGCACCAGTTGGCATTATATTAAAGTCTACCACGATGAATTCAGCAGCTTTAGCTGGCTGTAGGAATATTTCACCTTTCATAATGTTTCTATCTATAATATCTGGAGTATTGTTTGTATCGTCCATTACAACTTTAAAAGCATATAAACCATTTTTCTCTTGTACAGATTCCATGTAAGGATTAACTGAAGCTAAGAATCGGTTTCTAGTTGCAGAAGTATTGTTTTCAAATACTAAGTATCTGGATGTACTAGCAATAAATTTCTTAAGGTTAATTAATAATCTTCTTACATTAACACGATCTAGTGCCGATGCTTTTCTTTGAAGTGTTTTTTGACCCCATGCACAAACGCCTTCACCAGGGAATGTTGCTAAAGGATTAATAGCTGCTTCGTATAATGAGTCTCTATTTGCATGAGTTAGCTTTCTTTCTGCTTGAATTGCTGAACTAAGTCCACCACGGTTTAATCCTGCTGGAGCATACCATTCATGGGAAACTTTATCGTTAAATGCAATAACACCCGGCATTAATGTTGAAGCTGGCACCCAAACATATTTACCATTAGCTGATGTTTGTACCCATGGCCAATACATAGCTGCATAAGACGAATCTTCATTTCCACCTTCTGTAACAGCATTTGCTAAAGTAGCTCCGTAATTTACTGGATCTACCAGGGCAAAACAGTCTCCTCTTCCTTCACAGGTAGTAATTAAAGTATTGCATAATGCGTCATGATCTTTATTATTTATACCTGGTGCCCATAAAAGATTTATATCATACTCGTCTTGATTTGCTAACAAGTTAAAAGCATGTCCATAATTTGTGAATCCTTTTGTTGTAGCTCCCAAACCTTGAACGTTAGTTTCACTAATGTCTCCAAACATCAATTTGGCTCCAGTAGCTCCTGTTCCATCTGCTCCACCAGCAAAGGTACCACTTGCTGCTGCTGCTGGTAAACTTCCAGTAGCTGTTGCCACTCTAACCGCTCCTGCTGGATCTAGAAAATCTATAGTATCTGTTACACCACTTACATAAACGTATTTTGATTGGTTTGGATAATTTCCTGAAGGCTGTATGTATGAACCATCAGAGGATAATTCATTTCTTTGATCTCCAATTCTTTTGGCTATGTAATTTGATGAGTTTGGATCTAAGCTAAGACCATTGTGAGTTTCAAGAACTACTTTGTGTTTTGTAGAATCGTTACCACGACGAATAACAAGAGTAAATGTTCCCTTTGTATTATTAACAGAGGTAATTTCCCATCTTAAATTGTCTTTGCTTCCTGAAGGTAAAACTCCATTAGCATCTGCAATAGAATCACTATTCATAATAACACCATCTGATATAGTATTAAGAGTAAATGATGAACCTGTTGCATCTGACTGAGTTACATTAGAGCTAGCATTACTATAAGAATCAGGCATTACTCTAACTACTGTAAGAGTTCCTGAGTGCTTTAAATATTCCCTTGCGGATATTGATGTTAAATATTCTGTATTGGAACTTCCAGATTGGAATGTGTCTCCAAACATTTGTACGTATTCTGCATAGCTATTAACAACAGTTGGTACCATTGCAGGTCCTTTTACTGTTGGCCCTACGATTGCACCACCTATTTCACCGACACCTGCTGGTATGAATGAAAGATCGTTTTCGGCAGTAAATACGCCAGGGCTTATAAGTTTTTCAGCCATTTATTTTCTCCTAGATTGTCATTGATTATGAAAATGGTATTACTAATCAGTATATAAATATATTGTAATAACTCCAAACGGTCACTATTTTGCAACAAATACGCCAGTGTTTACGTCTAATTCCCCATCACCATACTTATCAGTAATAGATTTAATTAGTTCTTGTTCTTGAGTTTTTAATTCAAAAAATTGTGCTTCTAAAACTTGTTTGGTTTTGTTTAGATTTGCAAGTTCCATTTCGACTTGGCCGAATTTAACTGTTAAAGTATCAAAACTATCTCGGATAGCTTTTACTTTTACCAATTCTTCATCTGCGATTTTTACTTCTTTAGACATTATTATCTCCTATTAATTAAATTAAACTTATAAATATAAGAAAAATTTACCAGATAAAAAAATTATTTGGAAGGAATATCCTTATCAATATTTACAACAGTTTCTGTTCCTACAGTTATAACTGCAGGGCTAAATGTTTTAGGATTATGTTTACTTAAGGCTTTCTGGATATTGTTTGGTATTACATAGCCATTCATAACAACATTAAATGTTGCTTTATTAACACGATCGGTTCCTGCATCTACCGTCAAATCTGTAGCAAAGCTATCAATCCTTGCTAAAAACTTAAACTTATCATTACCCCAATATTGATTAGAAGCATAATTAACATCTTCAATTATAGTATTTAATTGAGTAATATAATCGGTCCAAATTACACACTCATACTGAAGAGTGATATAGTCAGGCACTACCACATTATGGTATGTACCAACTGGTTTTCTTCCATTTAAAACCTCAAAATTATCATACGTATTCTTGCTTGAATATGAAGTTTGGAACGATTGTACTAAAGGATTATTTATATCTACTTTGCTACCTATAAGTTTTCTTTCGAATGATGTTCTTTTATAAGCTATAGCTGGTAATTGAATCATGCCTTTGGAATCTCTAAGTAGGCCAGACTTTTGGATATTTTTCCATCTTTCAGGAGATGCATATATTACCGGTACTGCTAATGGTCCGTCTTCTGTGTTAACAGTTGGCACAACAACATTATCGAAATAGTACTTTATTACAGAATCTATTTCATATAGACCCATAGTAATGTTTGGACCATCGCCAGTTCTGTTTACTTGTTCTGCTCTATTTATATTTTTTTTAGCCATTAGATATTTTTAAGTTTTTTATTGTAGTTTTTAATAGATTTTTCTATATTAAGTTTAGATATTCTAGCTCTGTGAGTATTACACACAATAGAAAAGTTAGCTCCAAATGATGATTCATTTTTATCATTATCGGGATTTTTACCAGCTATATATTGATTATCAATAACTTTATCTACTTCCCAATAGCTACCATCATAATCTATTATATCACCAACTTCTACAACTAGGTTAGCAGTATTTTTTAACATATCTCTAAGGAAACTAAATTCTGCTTCCTGATCTATATCTGTACCATATTCAGCGTCCACGTAAGATGGATCTTGTAATTCCACTAAGCAAGATATTCTAACTGCAGGATTGTAAACTTTGTCAATGTGCTCACCATAAAGATTATCATCTGCATCGCTAACTGAAACTTTGTAAATATCAACTTTTGTGTCAATAATATTATCTATCAATTCCCTATTTAAAGTATTGAATAAACTGATATCTTTAGCTGAACCGAAAAGTGCCATATTATCCTATGTATATATTAAGAGGTACATTACCTATAGTTTCTTTTAAAAATTCAGATTCTTCTTTTTTAGCTTCTAACATATTTCTTCTAGAAGAAGCTTCAAGATCTTCCCTTAACTGGGTTATTAAGTTTTCTTTTTCAGCTGCACCTTCACCTCTTAAAGAATCGCCATCTAAGCTTACTTCACCGCCAGGTACTGGTACGGATGCATACTTGCTTCTAATTTGACCTAATAATTCTTTAGCCAAAGAAAGAGTGTACTTTTTTATCCATTGGATACCAGGAGCATTAATACGAGAATAGGTCATTACCCTATAATCAATATCAGCAAAACTGGTTACATTATTAATAGTTCCTAAAGAGCCTTCAGTTTTAGATGCATCAGTATAATATTGAAACCACAATGTAAAGTCCGAAGTTGGTTTTGGAAATAGCTTTACAACATTGTTTTGGAGCTCAAATGAATATGCAGATTTTCTAACCATATCACTAAACTCTACCTGTTGATTTCTTAATAAGATATCATACATTGGTAGTAGCATAAATGATGCTCCGGCCCCACGATTTTGGAATCCGAATTCTTTTAATGCCATATTTGGATTATGTGCATTACCGGCATATTCATCTAAATACCTTCTACTTGCTGGAGTTCTATTATGAAATATTTTTCTTATTTCTAACCGGCTATTGCTTTCACTAGCTGAACCATATAGTGCCTGTAGATTATAACTTTGAGTTCCTTTTTCAATATTAATAGATCCACTTTTTAAAGTTACATTTCCACCTGAAAGGGCCTCAGTGCCATAATGTTGACTTAGACCTATCAAGCCATTATTACCTTCTAAAGTGCGATTAGTTAGGTCTGTTCTTGTGGTATTAGAAGCTTCTAATAAGTTTTGTCTTATTTGAAATCTTTGTACTTGAGCTCCATATTCTGTAACTGCCTCTTCAAAACAAGCCCAAAATTGAACATCCTGAAGTTCTATATCTACAATCGGATAGCCTAGTCTTTTTGCACACCATGCAGCAACTGTGTCTGCATCAGTCCTAAATTTGGTATCAGCATCAAAATGTCCAAATGGTGTTTGACCAGCCATTCCCAAGAATTGTGAAGTACCCTGCCATATTTTAGTATTTGCCATAATTGTCTTTCCTATCCATTATAAATATCAAATTAAATTCTAAAGTCCTTTATGGTATTTGTATTTTTCATAAACATCAAGTACATCATCTAGTATTGGATGCCTATGATTTTCAAGTAGATTTATAGTGTGTAATCCCTTTACAGAATTAACAGATTGGAGAAACTTTAATCCAGTATCATTATAATTTTTTAAATCTATTTGATCTGTGTCTCCACAAAAAATCATTCTAGAACCTACACCTATCCTCTGAAGTATCATTAGAGATTGGCCATGAGTTACATTTTGAGCTTCGTCGACTATAATGCATGAATTGGTAAAAGTTCTACCTCTCATATATGATACAGGAACTATCTCTATCAGTCCATCGGCAATCATTTTTTCTACACGTTCTTTTCTTAGTAGCTGATACATATTCCCATAAATTGGTGCTACCCAAGGATCCATTTTATCTTCAAGCTTACCAGGTAAATATCCAAGATCTTCTTTAGATACAGTAGGTCTTGTTATAATAATTTTACGGACTTGATTTTCTAAAATCATTTGTAATGCAATTTGACATGCCAGTAGGGTTTTCCCAGAACCGGCTTTACCTATAACAATAGAAATATCATTTTCTAATATTTCAGCTTTTGCAAGCTTTTGTTCTTCATTTAATGAAAGTAAAAATCTGTAACCTTTTTTATTAATTTTAGGTTTACTTTTTGTCATTTGTGTCATGAACTCTCCTAAGTTGTTTAGTATAAATATCTCCACACAAAAAAAGAGACCCAAATTAATGGGCCTCTAATATAGTCAATTAATAATAATCAATTTCTAGTATTTGTTTAGAATCGATATCTTACCGAAGAAGTCCTTACGAACTACTTTTTTAGCATATCGAGTCATAACCCCTTTACGTGGAGTAAAGTTAGTTGGATCATAAACAAGTGGAGTCATAATTAATGGAATGTATGGAGCATAAACTGCACCAGTTTCTAAGAATTGTGAACCACGGAAACCGATAATCATGTCATCAGAATTCCAGTAAGGATTCTTATAAACTTTATATCGGCTAGCAAATGAACCTACTCTTTCAACACCAGCAGCAAAGTCGTCTTTGTTACCATCTGTGTCTACTGCAAATCCAGATAATGATTCTAGAATTCCAGCTACATCAGGAGAACATACGATAAAGTTTGCTCCACCACGCATAGTAGCACGGTGAATCTTGTTAGAAACTTTTTGAATTTCATAGCCAAGAGTTTTATTGTATGAATCTTGCTGATAAGCCCAAATTGAACCAGAAGCGTATGCAGGAATAGTTGCACCATTTGCAGTTGAAGTTGGGTCAGCATTCCATGTACCTGTATGACTTGCATTGTTGTAAATCATTTGAAGAATTTCAAGATCGATTTCCATTGAAATGTATTCTGAAAGCATTGAAGTTAATTCAGCTTCAGCATCAATTGAATGGTAAGCGTTTAAATCTTGAGCAAATTCCGGAGTCCATACAACTTTTAACTTACGAGTCTTAGCAATTAAAGCCTCTTGTTCTAGTTGTACATTCAATTCTGGAATATTTAATTGCGCTTCTTCAGGAGCACCCCCAGTTGTATGATTGGCTTCGAAATCACCACGTTGACCATTGTTACCAGGTTGTACTGGGTAATAAATAATACCAGCTTTGGTTGATCCATTAAATTTAACTTTTGGTGCCGCTGCTGTAGGGTCATCTACTTCAGTAGCTTGTACATTAGCAGTACCATCAGTTGGATCTAAATAAGCAGCTAAAGCTAAGTTATAATCAAAGTCTGTTGGAGCAGTTCCAGTTTCCCATGTAATTGTTCCATCAGCAGATGCAGTAGCAACAGCTTGACCAAAGTTAAGTGTATAGCCTTCTTGACCAGGTCCATTATATAAACCTTTTGTAAAGTCGGTTTTGGCAGCTTTACCATTAGATCCAAAAATAGATTCACCTTCAGCGAATTGGTTGTTGCGATCTGCAGCATATTTAAAGTCTAACCAGAATACTAGTCCCGAAGGAAGATTCATTGGTTGAACTGATACAAATTCCTTTGCAGAAATTTCAGCGAAAATACGTCTTACTAGGGGAAGAGCAACACCATTCCAATCTTCTTGACCAGCTGAAGTGCTTGTAGCATTTCCAGCTTCTGAGATTAGTTGTTTTGCTTGGTTTTCCAAAAGGATTGCAGTGTTATGCTTGTCATACTCACCATTAAGTCCTTCTAATAAACCAGTCTTTTCCCATTTAGATACATATTTTGCCGTTTCTTGTTTTTGCGCATTGAAAGTAGCTTTCGATTCTTGCAGCAAATTTGACATATTTGACATTATTTTGTCTCCTAAATTTTAAATTAAATTAGACCAGCTAGCTTTCGCATGCGATCTGAAAATTGATTAGATTCAACTATAGCACCTTTTGCAGGTTTAGTTGATCTTGTTGATTTTGAAGCAAGACCTTCAGTCATTGATTTCTTCTTGGTAGAAGATTTGCTAGACTTCATTGATTCTGCTAGTGTTGAGTAAACCAACTTAACTTCACGCACTGAATTAGCTCTATCGAACGTTTCAATAACACGCATTTTTTGGTCTTCATTCAAATTACCATTTCTGAATAATTTGTTAGAGAATAAAAGTTTTGCATTTAACAAGTTAACTTCATTGATTTTGTCTTTCAAGAATCTAATAGTCTTGTAAGCTTCTTTCAAATCGTCTTCTTCTTCTGCTTCTGGCTCTTCTTCGTCTTCATCTTCTTCTTGTAAAGCTTTAATAACTTCGTCAAGGTCGATATCAGATTCTTCTAATTCAGTATCTTCAGATACTTTAGATTCATCATCATCTTCAGATTCTACAGCTTCGATAGCCATTTCTTCATCTTCTTCTTCTTCGTCTTCACCTTCTAATTCACGAATAATCGCTTCTAATTCAAGTGAGTCGTCATCTTCTAAGTCCATGTCTTCTTCTACGTCGTATTCCGCCACTGCATCTTCTTCGTCTTCTACTGGTACTTCGTCCTCAGATTCCATGTCCATTTCTGCCGTAGCATCCATTTCTTCTTCGTCTTCTTGATAAATATCTTCAGTTGACATATCCATGTCTTCTTCTTCATCTTCATCATAGTCTTCTCGTATTTTCGTAGATAACATCGATTGTAGTTTTGGTGTGAACGCTTCTTCAAGAGCAAGCTTAGCATTTGCAATAGCAGTTTCTCTTACAGCTTTTGCATCGGCAATTGCCTCTTTTAACAAGTCTTTTGACATTGTCGTTCTCCTATAATATGTTTGTCAGGAAATAAGGTTATTGGGAACCTTAATAGAAATTTGTTTTTATACATGTCTTGCTTCATATAAAGAATGGATGAAGCATTTTTGCATGCCATTTACGAATATAAGTATATATGAATTTATAAAAAGACCACAAAAAAAGCCGGAAATTTATAATTTCCAGCCTTAATTGTTAAATTAAATAATGTTTACTACATCGGAACTCCATCTACTATAGTTGTCCAAGTCATATCCTGCCACATTGCCACCTCCTTTTTATGCTCTAAAGATTGGCGACGAATTGCATCGTTCATTTTCTTCCGACGTTTAGTCGTTGGTTTAGTATACTCTTTGTTGGCTTTTAACCGTAAAAGCCTACCTTCGTCCTTTAAATTGCGTTTAAAGGTCTTTAAGGCTCCTTCTAAAGCATAATCAGAACTGTCAGGTACTTTAACACCTGTGGAACTAATCTCAGAAATGAAATCAGTTTTTTTGAATTTCCGTTTACGGAATTCTTTTCTTTGCATAAGATTTCTATTAATTATTTATATTGTTTAAATATAATAAAAAAAGTCGACATATAAAAATTATACACCGACTTTTTAATTTATTTTTTATTATCTAGACCATCTCTTTAATCTATGAAAGCTAAGATTTTCTAAGTAATCATCTACTTCTTCTATAAACTTATTGTCATTGGGAGCATGAATAACTGTATTATTTTTTAGCTTTTCCATATCTTCCAAATACTTTTTATGGATCCTTTCCATTTGCTGGATTGTTTTACTTCTGAATACTTTCTGCTCTATGAGATTTTTTAGTTTCATAATTAACCTCTGTCTGCTATCCAATTTTCCAAATCTTCTTCCCAATCATCTTGGTCATAATCTACATAATCTTTGGCGTTTTTCGCCAAATCTTTAGCTAAGGATTTTAAATAAGTTTTTACAGTAGAAGAGCTTTGTTTTGATTTTTTAGTAGCTGTTACTGCCATTCTCATCATACTGACAAGGTCTGGCTTAGCTTCTTCTATACCTTCTTTTGTATTATCATCCCAATTTTTCTTATCTGGATAATCCTCATCGCCAGGTTTAGCAGGTTTTTCACCTCTTGCTTTTTTTGCTCGGATGTTAGCCCAAAGACCTTTATTTTCATCAACACTTTCTAACTTCATGCTTGATACTAGATTTGCAATAACTTGTATTGCTCTGTTTCCATTTTTCATATCAATAAGTTTTGCACCTGCTAAATCTTGAACTAGGTATCCTGCGACTATCCTAGGATCACTTACCTTAAAGTTTCTTCTAGCTATCATATAGGTAAGAAGATTTGTTGCTGCTTTTTTATTTTGTTTACCAATAAGCTTTGAAGCTGCTAACTTCCCAAACATAACATCAGCTGCTTTTGCTGGACTTACACTCTCATTAACGGATTCATTAACACTTTTTTTTACAGACTTTTGCCATTCAGTTATATCGAACTTGTCTGCTTTTGGAGTTTTATATCTTGCCATTTTATTTTCCTACTTGTTTAGTTCTGGCTTGTGACTAGCCAATTGTTTTTTTAGTTTTAAGTATTCTGCTTTTATTTCTTTCATGCTATCTACTTGTCTAGACTTAAAGTATCTATCCTGCCAGTCATCGTCACCATCTTTATCTTTTCTTTTTTTATGTTCTTCTATGTCTCTTAAAAGTCTTTCATATAGGTCAGTTGCATTTTCAAAAGCTCGTTTTGCTGTAGTATACCCAGAAGTCCAAGATGTGTCCCAACTTCCTTTTTTAAGTAATTCAGTTTTCTTTTTAATTTCTGATTCGAATAAAGCATAGATTTTGTCCATAAAAGCTGAAGCACCTTTTAAACCTAACTTAGCTGCAGTCTTTTTTAATTCACCATCATATCTTCTTCTATTAGCTGCTACAATAGATCGTGCATCTTGAAGGGCTAAAGCACCTGCTTTTTGCTGAGCTCTAGTTATTTGTACATTTCCAACTTTATTGCGACTCATAGCAGTACCATAATATACTACATAAGCTTCATCAGCAAATTGTGCTATTCTTTTAAAAGAATTAAAGTATTTTGAATTATTACCTGATTCTCCACTTTGATTAGCTTTACCTGGTTTGTTAGCTTGAACTACATTTGCACCCAAAGATAAAGATTGTTTACCATGGGTTACTGCTAGTAAACCTTTATCGACATCCATAGTATCCCAGTCGCCTTCTGGCCCAGTTAGCTTGTCAGAATTAGTAAACCAAAGAACTAGAGTGTCTGGTGCACCTTTTATTGAACTAGGATTTTTTATATGTCTAACAGCTGGATCATCTATAACATCCCAAGCAATCTTATACTTGTTAGATAAAGCATTAAACATTTTTTTATCATACGAATTTAATCGCTTAAATGCTTTTGTCATGTTTTTAGATGCAAACTTTTCAGTAAGCATAGAACGAATTTCAGCTTCTATAAGGGCTCTTAATTGGGATTCTTTCATTTTTTCTTTAACCCTTTTTTAAAGTCTTTTTCTTTTTTTACTTGTTCTCTTGCTAAATCTTTTAGTGCTCTTATTTGATCTTGAATAGCTGTTGCTATATCTACACTTCTATATTTAGCTTGACGTCTAACCCCATTCATTGCTATTCTTTTTTCTTCCTCAGATGCACCTTCAGTTATTGGCTCATCTTCTTTTAAAGGATTCCACTTCATCTTCATTAACTTAGAAGAAGGTAAAACTCCTAAAGCATGATGTTCACTAATAATATCTGTTAAATTTGTAGAACTTTCATTTTTAATTGCTTTAGAAATAGCAGCACGTTTTTTAGCTAAATACTCATCCGAATCATCTTCGTCACCATCATTATCTACATCACCATCTTCTTGACCTACAGCATCTAATTTTTCATTTATGTCATAATAACGACCTAGTTTATGTCCTAAATCTTCATAAAGAGATTCTAATCTTTGTTGAGTAGATTGAGATTCTGTAGAAGCTTTAACAAACTCTTTTAAAATACCAGCAACTTCTTTCATGTCACGTTTTACAGTCACACTATCAAACCAGTCATCGTGCTCTTGTAAAGCTAATTTGGTTGCATTTTCACATAATTCAGAAATAGATCGAACTACCTCTTTCATATTAGATTTAGAATAAATACTTTCTCCAAATGCATTGAAGTTCGAAATAGCTTCTAAAACTTGTTTTTTATTTTTAGAACTTAGTCTATCTGTATTTTCATTCATAAGATTTTTTAATTTCATTTTATTTCCTTAACATCCACCGCATTTGCCACCACAGCCACAAGGGGATTTCTTTTTTGGGATTCCACATGTTCCAGTCATTTCACATAACATTTCAGATATTATACTATTGACTTTATTGTACTTATCATTAGCAATATTGCTTACACTTTCATTCATAGGCGACATAAAGGCTCCGTGAGTAGATGGATTGGAAACAAAGTCCCAACAAACCAATTCAAAATCATCCTGAACTTCTACAGTGCCACCATTGGCAGATTCTTTTACAGAGCCCATACCCCTAGAAGAAATACCAACTGTTATTCCCTGACCCAATAAAGTTTTTAAAATATTTCCTGCTGGGGTAGATAGTATTTCTACCTTACCCATTAAGTCATCACCTTGCCACCATATATCTCTTACATTATGAGAAACATTGGATAAATTTACTACCGAGGATTCTGGATGGTCCAATTCACCTAAGGCCCTATTTTCTTTTATAAACGTAGATTTATATTTTTGAGCTTCTCTTTCTAAAAGCTCTCGAGGGTATATTCTTTCATTTTGATTTGGAGATCCAGCTCTTTGTAATACCCCAGTAACAATTACTTTACCATTATTTTTTTGTTCAGACTCTGCTATCATTGCAGGACTTACTTTAAATAAACTATAATCAATTAATAATTGCTTAGCCATTATTTGCTCCATGTTGATCGTTTTCTATATAAATCAAAAAATATCTTAGAAACTTCTTTTCTTATAAGAGCTTTTAAGGCATTTGTATCCTCTTGGGATAATTCTTCTATTATTTGTTTTTTAGTCTTAGCCATTAGAATTTTCTCAATTTTTCAGAAATTTTTTGCATTTTTTCAGAAATTCTATATAATGTTGTTCTAGTGGCTTTCCAGTATTTAGTAGAATCTACACCAGTTTCATTTTTTAATTTTATATTGTGAGTTAAAACCCGATCTATTTCATATAATTTAGAATTTATACTTTTAATGGCTTTATTAACTTTTTGCTTAGGAGTAAAAGATTCATCATTTTTATAACTTTTATAACTACCTTCACCAATCATTAACTTAGCAGCCTTTTTAAATGTAGACTCTTTAACTTTTTTGTATCCAGATTTTTCAATGTCTTCATCTTCCAGTTCCCCAAATGCATTTGGAGTATCATAAGCTTCGCCTTCTCCAGTAGAATTTGTCTCGTCTAGTAATTCTTCGATTAAATCATCAAGTTTACTTTTTAATGACATTAGCTAGCTCTCCTATTAAATCGTAAGATCTCATAATAGATAATATATGAGTATCTTTAGCAACTTTTTTTAGTTTAATATTTTTTAATTGTTGGCTTATTTCTTGAAGTTTAACTTTTACTATTGCATTATCTACTGAAGCTATTGACTTATCTAAGCCTTTTACTACACTAGAAATACTAGTATTTATAAACTTTTTTAGCTTCCCAGTATTATTAACATTATTAATATATTCTTTCAATAATGTTTTTTGCTGCATGTTTAAACCATTATATTTATCATTAAACTTTTCTAATAATATATTGTATGTTAAAAGTCTAACATCTTCGGGTTCTTTACTATAAGATTCCATTATAGTTTTTTTACGAGATTTTGGAGTTTTGGCAGAATTTATATGTTCGATAATAGTTTCTCTAGAGACCATAATTTTTTTAGGAGAATTAAACTTTTTAGAGCTTATTTCAAATAAATTATATATAGAAGCATTTAGCTTATAGTCAGAAATTTTTGTAGAAAAAAACATATCTAGATCATAATGTTTTTTTATTTCTTTTATAAGATTGTACTTTTCTCTTTTAATAGAAGCTTTACTTATTTTATTATGCTCATTTAAAATTACATCTATAAACTTATTAGCTTTAGATTCAGAGGTCATTTTTTCAGTTTTTAACATAGAATAATACTTCAATTCTTTTCTTAATAAAGTATTACCCTTGAAAAATTCTTTCATGAGTTTAACTGAAATTGAAGGCTCTACATTGTTAATTGCGTCACTAGTTATTTGTCTAACCAATAGCTCAAACAGTACACCTGTATTTTTAAACTTCGAATGTTTTATTTTTGTCATTTTAATTTGTTCCAAATCTTTTACAAGATGTCCATAATAAATATCTATATATTTTATAAAGCACTATCATCAAGAATATTATTTTCACTTAATAGTGATGATTTTGTAGACCCTAATAACTCTAAAGACTTAATAAAGTTTTCTCTATGTATACTTCGGGTTTCTTTACCTAAAGGATCTCTACCTCTAGCAGAATCTTGGGAACTACCATATGATGGGACCTTTTTTCTCTGGCCACCCATTTTTCCATATTCTTCAAAAGATTTGTCATTATTAGACATTTCATCATTTGACACTTCGTCATCTGAAGTTTCTGGAGCTGGAGGATTCGCAGGATCTGTACCATCACTCTCAATAGATTCTTTTCTAAAACTTTGTTTAGCATCTTCAATTATATTTGCTCTTTCTTTAGTAATTTCTTCATCAGATAGACCAAATATTTTATCGTAAATCCAATTTTCAGATAGCATCTTATTGTCCTTTAATGAATCTGCTAATGAAACCTTACTGCTCCAAAGTTCGATTTTTTCTTGCTCATAAATAGTAGATGGATTTGTTAAGTTTAATTCAAAATCTACTAAATCCGCATCATTATATCCTTGGGAATATAAGTGTACTATTGCAATTTTAGTTAATTCAGAAACCATTATTTTTTGAATTCTTTCGATAGTCCTTGCAAACCTAACATCTTCTGCAGCTAGCGTGGCTTTTTCACCTAGGTTTTCGTCATAGCCTAAAAAAGCTTTTGGAACCTTTAAAGCTGCAAACATTCTATTTCTTAAATATTCAATATCATCTATACCAGTAAACTCCATACCACTAAGAGATTCTATTTCTGTACCAGATTGACCACCTCTAACTGGGAGGTAGAAATCCTCCATCATGTTTTGAAGGTTAAATTCTAAATTATATTGGCCAGTATTCTGATCTATATAAGGAGTTTTTTTCATGCTATCGATAACCTTTCTCATATAGTTATCTACTTCAGCTGGAGGAATATTCCCTATATCAATTTTAAAAACTCTTTTTTCAGGAGCTCTCATAATTCTATGAATCATCATAGCATCTTCCATAAGAGTTAATTGCTTCCAGTTTTTTCTTGCTGGTTCTATCATTGATTTACCATAGGGTAGGAAATTAGAATCACTAAGCATTCTAAAATGGGCTATTTCATAATTTTGATATTCGTCCTGATCTTTATTTCTACCACCGCCACCATAAGTAGACTGACCAGCCATCGAAGGGTCATGAACAAAAGTAACCACTTCAGGATTACTTGGATCTTCGCCATCTATCCTAATCATTTCATAAGGTGAAAATGGAGAAACATTAGTAACTCCTATTTTTTCAGTAATATCCAACTTTAAATAAGCATCACCATACTTACACATGGTTCTGACCCATGGCCATAGATTAAATTCAATATTCAAGACATCATAAAAAAGATTGTGTAAGATTTTTTGAACTTCGGAATTTGAACTTTCAATATTTAACATATTTCCAAATTCATTTTTTAATGTAGATTCGTCAGCATAGATATCTAAAGCCGAAGATACTATAGAATCTTCATCCATTACTTCATAATCCGTAAATAATTGTAATCTTGCAGCATGGTAATTTGCTTGTGCAGAATTCCCTGCGGTTGCCTGAGATTGGTAAAGTCTATTAAACCTATCAACCAATCTATTGGTAGCTAAATTACTACCTTGTTGAACCTTATTAATATCGACAACTTTAAGGCCTTCTTGGCCAGCTCTACGTACAATAGTAGATGTTGAAAATAATGTTTGTAATCTACCAAAAAATGATTTATCAGCCATTTTAATTTCCTATTATAAAAGCCAAGACATATCTTCGTCTTGACCACCTATTTTTTGATTCCATGAGTTTTTTCCTGGTGAAGGAGCGCCTGAATAGAATCCAGATTTACCCATATGGTTTAAAGCATTCTTATTTAATTCAATACCTTCATTTCTTAATTTTAAAGCGTGGTCCCTAACAAAAAGACCTATTGAAAAAGCCATAGTTAAATCATCATTATAACCCCTTTGAGCTTCCGGCTTTTGGCCATTCCATATAAAGACAAATAATTCCTCGATTAGTCTACTAGACCGGACTACACAGGCTTTTTCTCTAAAATAAATATCAAGTTTGGAGATTAGAAGTGGTCTTGTACGGGAAGTTGTTGAAAATCCGGGAGTCATTTGGGACTTATCCTTTAAATCATAGCCTTTACTAAGCTGACTAGCTGAATCTACTACACCCTCATTCTTATATGTGTAGTATAAATTGTGATAGCCTCGATCGATTGCGGGTTGAATTGCTGCCCAACCTACATTTGCGTTTTCAATAACTAATAAAGCTTCGTTATATTCAGTTGCCACATTAACTAACATGTTACCAAATTCTTTAGTTCCTGGTTGACCTTTAAATTCAGCCACCTGAGTTACACTCTCAATATCTATTACCTGGAATGTTGAATAATCAGCCCCATCTCCTCGGGCAACATCAGCCACTACTGCATAGTTTCTAGTATAATTGGGATATTCCCAGATCCAGTATTCTTTGTGCATACCTCTCTGTTCTATAGGCTCTTGAACCATATTTTCTTTATACCATTGGAGAAGCTGGCCGGCTATAACCGAATGTCCTGAAGCTATGAAGTCACAGTCGCACTCTTGAGATGCCATTTTATCACCCAATATCTTGGTTTGATCATCTCGCCATTCTTGATTTCTTTCAGGATGTACAGTCCAGTGGAGTCTTATGGTGTTAAACTTGTTTTCACCTTCTTCGGCTTTAACCCAAGTCCTATGAAAGAAATTACCAGATCCATTAGGAGTTGACAGTATTACAGCTTTACCCCCAGTAGCTAAAGTTTGCTGGGCAGATGCCCATATTTCATCTATTTCCTTAACAAAAGCGGCCTCATCTATAACTAACAAAGATAAAGCTTCGGATCTACCTGCATCAGGAGAACTAGATATTGCTTTTATTTGAGAACCATTTGCATATCTTAAAGATAATCTATTATCTTCTACAGAGTCAGTTTTAAGCCAACTTGGCAAATAGTGATGCATAACCCTAACTTTTGTTACCAGATTTTTGGCCACATCTTGTTTAGTAGCAATTACCAATACATTGAAATCTTCATGAAAAATCATAGACCATAAAGCATATCCAGCAGTTAAGGTAGAAATACCTAACTGTCTAGACTTTAAAATAATATTATAGTCATAGTCTTTAAATTCTGTAAGAGATCTTTCTTGGAAATCAAAAAGATTAAATAAAATCTTTCCTCGTTGAGGATGTTGTATATAGCAATACTTCCTCATAAAATGTACAGGGTCCGAAGCGCACCTAGTATATTCCTCTGCTATTATTTGCTTGATAGTTTTCTTTGCCATAACCTATATATAAATATATATTAGAAGAGAGTTTCGACTACTTCTTAACTCTTTTTTCCATAGTGCGTCCACCAAAATAAGCACCTATAACAGTAATTAATACTAATTGGAGAAGATCTGTCCATTTTGGTTCTACTTCAAAATCAATAGTACCAGCATCAATAAAAATCATAAGTACTGTAGATACAACTAAAAACACCAATACTAAAGGTCTAACGTTTTTCGATAACCAAGAGTCAGAATTCATATCTGATTTCCATCTATCAGTAATATTAGCCTCCATTTTAGCTTCATGGTTTGCAATAAGGTCTTGCATTTTACGTTTAGCTTCTAATTTTTCTGCTTTTGTAGTGGTTAGATTATCTAATACACTACCGACACCTTCTACTAATTCCTTGGCTCCACCTGAAAATATCTTATTCAATATACCCATAAGTCTCCTTTAATTTTTTAGTAACTTCTTTTTTATCTTCTTCAAATTTTTCTTGAAGTTTTTCTTTACTTTCACCACCGGACCAATTTTCAATATCTCCGGCTTCTGTAACATAGTGATTAGAATTGTCTTTTAGCCAATCTTGATATTCTTCGGTCATGGATTTAATCCAACTTTCTGAAGAAGCTTTACTTAACTTGGTAACATACTCTTCATACTTGCCAGTAGCTTTTAAATCATGTTCAAACTTTACTACACAATTAAAGCACATTCCAAACTTTAAGTACATTTTTTTATATGCTGGATGGGTCATTCGAGGATCGCCACATTTAGGACATTCTAATGGAATTCTTATAGATTTTCTGGCTTCATCCAACTTACTTATGGTTTGTTTTATACCATTTTTAATAGTCCATGTTTTACCATTTTCTTCCCAGACATCATTTTCTTCATGTTTAATCTTTGTAGTAGTAAACCCAGTAGAAATTTTAGTTTTTGCTCCATAATTACCAGAGACTAAATTTCTCATCCTTTGAACTTTCTGTTCGGATATTCCTTTTTTCATTATAACCCTTTAGCTTGTTTAATCCACTTTAATGCTATTTTATTTTTAATTGGTTTTTTTATAAACTTCATAACAGAGTTTACAACAGATGGCGGTAATTGGTCACCGATATCTTTATCTGTATTAATTTTTATAAAATTGGATTTAAAAGCACTTTTATATGTTTTTAAATTGTCTTGGACTTTTTGCCAAGTTCTTTCAACTACTTTATCCAATAAGGATCTATCTTTCCTTTTTGAATTTCGATCTAAAGCAGTTTGTAATGTTGTATCTACAAAAATCATATATGTATCATAACCCAGGTCTTCTATAGATTTTTTCTTAGTTAGCAAAGCATTAGAAGAGCCACCAGTACCATCAATAATTATGCCAAGTTTTCCAGCTAAATAATTATCCATTTGTTTTTGGGCAACTTTACGTGCTTTACCCATTAGCTTACCATCTAGACTTCTTTCGTCATCAGTAAAGTCATTAGAAGATGCTGGGAGTTTATGCTTCTTTTTTAGAAATTCATATGCTTGATCTAAATTTACTATTTTAAGACCTGTTTTGGTTAGTGTCGATTTAACATTACCTGGCGTTGGTATTCCAAATATTTTATCAATAACTGTAGATTTACCTGAGCCTGGTCCACCTGCTAAAAATACGGCTTTAAAGGTATATTTGTCCTCTACACCCTCTTTAAGAGCGTTCTTAACAACTTTATTAGGTTCTTTTACCTTTTGTCCATCTGGAGTAACTGGCCTTTTGGCAATTTCCACATCTTTAAAGGTTAGAAATTTAGCACCTAAAGCTTTTGCTATTTTTCTTATTTGGGATTTCCATAGCTCATAGGCTTTTGTAGATTTATAGTCTTGAGGATTCGTAGGAGTTGTTTGGCCTGGTACTCCGGCTGGGAAATATGTATTGGATGGTATTATCCTATCTGAATGGAAAGCCTCGAAGTCACTTCCTCCCATAGCATAATCAACTATTTTCCAACCTACAAGATCTGCCATTTTTTCTGAGTAGTTTTTATATGCCCCAGAGGATTTGAAAAATGTTCCCGGTCCATCATCCACATGATGAACACTAGTACCATTAGCTTCTAAGAATAAGTCTAATTCGGGTTCTGTAATACTTTCAATTATACTCTGAAATGCTATACTTTCACCAAGGTTTAAATTGTTATATTCAGAAGGAACGTAGCTAGTTATGTTTTCACCTAGTTTTTTTAGTTTTAATTGGTCTTGTACCCACTTTTTACCAATTCTATTTTTGATAGGAGTTTTAACAAACTTTGTGGCATTTGCAATTTTGTTTGCATGCATTTTAGCAAAGTCGCCAATCTCAGAATTGTCTACTATCATAAAGTTTCGACCAAATAGGGATTGAAACTTACCCATATTATTTTGAACATCTTCCCAAGATTTTTTAACCAACTTTTCAGGAAGTACTCTTTCTCTTTTAGAATTTCTTTTTAATGCTATGGGTAAAGACGTGTTAACAAAAACCATTGCTGTATCATAACCAAGAGCTTCTAGCTTTTTTTTACGCTTTTCAATTTTTGCATAGTCGTGCCCAGTACCATCTATGATTAAGCCAAGACGTCCTTTTTCATAAAGAGCTTGAAGTTTTTGCTTCATTTCTTTCCCTTTCTGTCTTGGGTTGTCTTTACTTGTGGTATAGTAATTAAATACCTTTTGAGTCATTTTGCCTAGAGATTTTGGATCTACACCTCGTTTTTTTAGAAAGTGTTCGAATGCGGGATCTGAATTCACTACTTTTAAACCTAATGCAGAAGTTCCCTTCATTATATTGTCTACACCGAATATAGCATCTGCACTGAAAGATTTACCAGAGCCTGGACCTCCTGCCAAAAACACGGCCTTTAAAATTCCTGGATCGTATACGCCTTCTAATAAATTCATTATTTTCCTTTTAATATAAATATCAAAATATCTATTGATTTTCTAATTCAGATAATCTTTGTTCTAAAGATTTAACTTTACCAATTAATGCTGTAGTAATGGCTTCCCAATCAACATTAATAGGTACTGAAGTATCATCTGCGATGACTTTAGAACCTGATTCATTCCTTTGTATACGACCCGTTTTGCTATCATATTCAAAATTAGGCCCATATGAAGCAAATAAAGGATTTATAGCAGCTGCTTCTTCAGCAATTAGACCTAAAGTAGTTCCTGTAGATTTTGGATTTTTCCATTCAAACGTGCTTGGTGATAAATTTAACACATCATCATATAACGAAGCAGTTGCAGGTGCTATATTCTTTTTAACTTTTCGAGTTGAT
>TARA_R110002153_G_scaffold126289_1_pt1 | contig 68243 bp, 69 predicted proteins | sample TARA_R110002153 | Tara Oceans TARA_R110002153 (sample SAMEA4398193) | marine metagenome | biome: Polar Biome; feature: [SRF] surface water layer (ENVO:00010504); material: water (ENVO:00002006), including particulate matter (ENVO:01000060) such as... | depth 5 m | reverse complement strand
CAGAAGAATCCGAAACTGCAAGTACGACATCTTTAATTGCGGCAGATACAACTGAAGTATCATCCACAACAACACTGTCTTCTTCAGAAGATACAGAGGTGTTTGATTCTCTAGAAGTTTCAACTATAGTTGATGTTATTGCAGAAAGTGCATTGAAACAAACCACTGCAAATATTAGCGAAACTATAGATTCTATCACACAGAATATATCAAATTTTGTGGAAACAGAAATTGTCACTAATCTACAATCATTTACAGAAGAATCTATTTCTTCCCTACTGGGAAGAGTTTTTGGCGAAAATAACGAAGTAGTAGACTTATCCACATTAGAAACCCTAAATTTATCTGAAAAAGATTCACTATTAACTAAGTTTTTAATTAGTGAATTAGAAACTCAAGGCGTTTCTGAAGTATCTATTGGTGAAGTTAGTGTAATAGATTTTGTACTAAATTTAGGGTTTGAAAGTTTTACAGAAACAGTAGCTACGTCTATAATATCTCAAATTTTAGATAGAGAGGTATCTGACGTACTAAGTCTCGCCCTTGCAATAAACTTAGCAGAAAGGGCAGAAACATTATCATCTAATTTTGTTACGGATAAAATTGTAGAGACATTACTCGACGCAGATACATCAGAACCATTAGATATATCGGCAGTTATTGATATTCTTAAAGTCGATACTGTTGACAAAGTTGAATCATTTGCGATGGAGTTTGGTTCTTCTGATATAGTTGGTGGCGAAGGGCCCCCTATCAGTGACGAATCTTCCGATACTGTTGCTGGAGAAGGAGACCCGATTAGTGATGAGTCAAGTGTTCCAGCTGCCGGCGAAGGAGACCCAATTAGTGACGAAGCGTCTGACATGGTTGGTGGCGAAGGCGACCCGATTAGTGATGAGTCAAGTGTTCCAGCTGGTGGTGAAGGAGACCCATTATTAGATGCATCTTCGGACACTGTTGCTGGAGAAGGCGAGACTATTGCAGATTCTGCTTCCGACACGGTTGGTGGTGAAGGTGACCCATTATTAGATGCATCTTCCGACACGGTTGGCGGTGAAGGTGACCCGATTAGTGATGAGTCGAGTGTTCCAGCTGGTGGTGAAGGTGACCCATTATTAGATGCATCTTCAGACACTGTTGCTGGCGAAGGCGACCCGCTACTAGATGCATCTTCGGACTCTGTTGGTGGTGAAGGAGACCCAATTAGTGACGAAGCTTCTGACATGGTTGGTGGTGAAGGAGACCCGATTGGTGATGAATCCTCTGACAGTTCAAGTGGTCAGGCAGATTTTGGAACCGAATCCACAGATACCGTCGATGGTGAAGGCGACCCAATTGGGGATGCACCCACAGATTCCGTTGGTGGAAGTGGAGATATATCAGACGATATCACGATTGCCGCAGACGGCGCCGACACAGTAGATGACACCTCATCCCAAGCTGGTTCTGGATTGGACTCTATTCCAGACAAATCCTCAGAAACTGAAAGTGGGATAGATACTTCTGCCGGAGTTGCATCAGAGATTGAAGGTGGAACAGATACCCCAGAGTCAATCGGCGAAGTGGTACAGGCAGGAACTGATAGAGTCCCAGACACACCCAACCGTTTAGATTCTGGTACAGATAGTCCTGATTCAGACAGTTCTAATGATGGAGATGGCACAGATAGTCCTGATTCGGATAGTTCTAATGATGGAGATGGTACAGATAGTCCTGATTCCGACAGTTCTAATGACGCATCTGGTACAGATAGTCCTGATTCCGACAGTTCCGACCAAGTAGATGGGTCTGAAGAATCCACACAGGGTTCTGGTGCAGCAAACGATGGAGAACAACAGACAGGCACAGACTCTACCCAAACAGACAGCAATGACAGTAACTTTGATTCTGAAGAAAAAGGAACCTTTATTTTGCGTGATGGGACAGCAGCATTCTATATATTAAAACCATTACAGTTAGATGGGTTACCGCCACTGGGGCCGTTCTTGGACAGAAATGGAAACTCGTTGAATTATAGAGTACAGGTGTAATATGCCCCAGTTAATTAGAAACGGTGGTGTAATTGCACAAACAAAATCTACAAATATTAGTAGTTTTGTATTTGACCATTATAGTGAGCCCGAAATCACCTATGAGAATTATTTCGACAGTAATAGGTCGGATGATTTCATAGAGGCAATAACTACCGTCAATTATATTTTTGAGGGAGACAAGTCCTTCAAAACTGATATTGTCTACAACACTTTTTTCCAGAAACTCAATTACGATTTACAACATTTTGATAATATTTCAATAAAAAGAACTAATAACTTTATTTCTACATGGAGTACTAGTCAAATATACAGTCGGTTGGCATCAATTGCAGAAATGATTGGTCACGATAATGCAATCAACGAAGTTCAACAGGCAACAAATTCAGTTTCAACTACTTTAAAAGATTATGCACAAAGACAAAATATTGTCAAGAAGATGGTAAACAATGTGGTATATGGCAATAATGCTGCCAGTACTGGTCGGGTTCGAATTCATGAAGTCTTGGAACATTCATATAAAAACTTACTTGAGGAAGGATATAGTGCCGGAGATGCGGCATTCTTCTTGTCTGAGAAACTATTATTTGCCACAGACATCGATACATTCCAAACTTCAATTTATAATTCTCTTTATGAAAGTAGTGGCGAAGGTACTATTGCAGCAAAACTTAATGAAATCAGTCAGTTATCAACTATCGCAGATTATGTTACTATGGGCAGTTTGTTGGGGATTTCTGAAGACCCAATTCTAATACAATCTCAACTCATTGTAGATGCACCAACCAAGGACACTATCTTTTCTGAGTATCAGTATGTTTCATATTCGCCTAAGATAGAACTTTTTACACTAGAAGAGCATCCTTGGTATCTCAACACAGAAACTACCAAGAGTTTACAGTTCACAAAACCAGACGATGCGATAATTCCAATAAATTATTATTCGCAAAAATTTGTTCCTCTGCAAGAACCCAAAGGTAGATTTTTTCAGACATTTTCGATGCTGCAAGAACCAGCCGGAAAATTCTTTGAAGAAATAAATGACATTATAGTACCGACTGTATTTACTACACCACTTGTAGACTTTACTTTAAATTTAAAACCACAATATGTGGAAGATGGCGATAAAACATTTTTACATAGTATTCAGTATGTTGAATACTCAATATATTATGCAGAAATGTTGGATTGGCAGCATACAATTGCAGACACCAGTATTATTCCAGATACTCAGTACGAGAGCATAACAACATTACAACCTAAAACTTTAAATTCGTTTGCCATGCAAATGTTGGGGGTCAGGGCAGATAGTAAATTTGTTATTGGAGACTACGGAGTATACCATTTTATAACTGAACGAGAAGATTTTAAGGTATATATTCACTCAGTTCCCATATTTTTTCAGACAAATACATCACACGATTCAGTAAAACCACATGTTCTAATGTACTACAGGGCAGAGTCAAATCACCCAAGTACTGGCGGTGGTCAGCATTCTGGACACAACGTACCAATGACGCGAAATGGCGGGTCTTCGCACTATAAGGTTATGGATGTACATTTCTTAAAAGAGGGTCAGATAGGTCAAGAGAGTCCCTCTGGCAGACACGGCAGAAGTGTTTCTACTGGATTTAGAATCACTCAAACTGTTAAAGGGAAGGACGATGAAACAGCAAGTCTCTACGAATTTGATGAGGTCAATCATAACTTGGATGAAAACTCAGGAACTGGTATCGGAGATGGTATTGGCTTCAACTTTATATACACACTTGCTCCTGGCGCGACAAGAATTCCAAGTCATCTTGCTATCGATGGAACTTTTATTAAAGGATTTATCGGAGAAAATGATACATTCATTAGAAAATATTCTTATGAAGGCTGGGTCGAAGAACAAGGATATGTTGTAGATGATGACTATCTAGATTTTAACCCACTAGAACAACACTTATTTAAAACTACGATAAAGGGGGTTAGTGCAACAAAAATGAATTTTGATGTTTTGACCACTGGTGAAGAATTTAAAATAGGAAATAAAGTATACCAATATAAGGCAGACGGAACGACTATAAAGGCCGAAGGGACAATTACAAAGAAGATTGAAACTTTCGCATATCCAATAACAACCGCAGCTGGTATTGCACCAACCATGCAAAATTTTATTAGATACGAAGTTGACGATGTATTTGGTATATTTGATGTGTTTACTGTGGAAGAATCATTCACAACAGTCACGGACACCGTATTTGATGATGTGTCGGTACAGGCAATAGACGATGAAATAACTGCATTGCAATTACTGATTGCGAATTCTTCAGATCCTGCCCAAATCCAATCATTACAGAATATCATAACCAATTTACAGACAGAAAGAGCAGAAATAATTTTTGATACAACTTCTACAGTAATAAGTAGGGTCGCAACACCATCAAATTATATTATTAATACTGTCACTAACAATGTGGTCACGATGACCATAACTGCCGTAAACGAAGACAGCCCAAGAGGTCTTATTAAAATAATAGACTTAGAATTCCCTGTAAAAAACAACTACTCGTTTGATAGAGACAACTTCCTGTTCAATTCAGAAATGTTGCCCAAATCGTTTATAATCGATGGTAAAGTTTTGAATAGGGAAGAGTGGATTGCATATAAAAGATCTCAAGGAAATTTCCGATTCGACACAGATTCAAATAATTCTGCTATTGACACTGCCATAGAGTCATTAACTACTAAATATAATAATGGAAGTTCGGGGTTGACGAAAGAAGAATTCGATGTAAGGATTGTGTCTTTACAGAACGCAAAAGGCGATGATACTGAAAATAAACGCAGTGAAAGATTAGAGATTCTTGATGCAGACAATTTTGTTATCGACAATGGCGAGGCGTTAATTCCAGTAGACGAAAAAACATTCTATGAAAACCCAGAAGAGGTTTCTGTGGTTTCAGACTTCACTATTTACAGGTAAGGACATTATGATTTCCATTATTTCTGATAATGGTAACTATAGTGTTCATTTAATGGAAAGATAAATGACAGCATCAGCGAGAAAAGACGATTCGTGTACTGGACATGGGTGTTGGCCACCAAGACCGACACCCACAGGCAGTTCTAATGTCTTTATAAATAGTAAACCATCACACAGAAAAGGTGATGATTGGTTGCCCCATGTATGTCCACCAGCACCACCTCATGGAGCGGTAACTGAGAGCGGAAGTCCTAATGTATTTGTCAATGGAGAACCAATGGCAAGAGTCGGTGATTCGCTCTCATGTGGTTCTTTGATTAAGGCAGGAAGTCCAAATGTGTTCGCAAACAATTAAGTATAAATAATGCAAATAGGAGAAATCTTTGCCCATTAACGTACAAAGACCGATTAAGGCGATAGTCCAATCTGATGGAGATGTGATTCTTGGAGAATTCACAGATGATGATGGTATAGGCCTTGAATCCTTAATCCTAAATGGTTCGGAATCAGAAAAAGACTCACTGAGATCTATGTTGGGAGTCATTAAATACACCCCATTCACAAATATTAATTATTTTGACACTCTTCCAGAGAACGGAAGACTCGGATTAGACCAAAATACAGGTAAACTGTATGTTTCAAGTAATCAGTCGTGGTTGGAAATTGGAAAGGCGACACAGGCATCAGGGACTACCACTGGTGGAAATGCAATAACAGATGCAGAAATAGAAAAATTTGTTTTTTCCGGCAATACTCGACTTGATTATAATTCTTCTACAAAAGTTGGAACAATTTCTATAGACTTATCTGGAGTAACTGCCAGACTTGATATAATAGAAGCTTCTGATGCAACACCAAATTCCATAAGATACCTTATCGACCAAGGTACTTCTAGTATCAATACAAGATTGGACACCATAGAAGCTTCTGATGCAACACCAAATTCTATAAGATATCTTGTTAAACAGAGTGTTGACTCAGTTCTAGATGGAGTTTCTATAGATTTTGACACACTAAATGAGACTGCGGCCGCAATTACTGCAATACAAACAAGTGTCGGCGCACAAAATCTATCCAATGTAGAAAACAATATTACAGTACTACAGTCGGAAATGGCCATTGCGCGAGATGATGTTTTAAACGCCGAGTTAGAAATAACTTCATTATCTACTGCGATTACTAACGTAAATTCCAATATTGGAACCAATTCGGCAGCACTTAATGGATTTCAGTACAGCGGCCATAATGCGACTTTGATGAATGACCCGAATATAAATAACCTGAGTGTAAAATGGAATAGTACTACTTCCAAATTTGAACCAGCAGTTTTGGCAATTGGAAATACCAATTTCATAAGATTCAAGAAAACAAATGGAACTTACGATGATATTCCACTTACTACAACATTTTATGGAAATGTCGCGGCGAGTGGAAGTTTCAAGTTCATCAAAACTGATGGAACTAGAGATGATATAAATTTAGTCGCATCGCCGTAGAACCCAACTATTTTATTTTATAAATATTAGAAAATGACAGAACAACAATATAAATTTTTAAAAGGAGCTTGCCACCATGAGCGTTAGTCTAGAACGAAATAATGTGATACATATGGACGGATATCACAAAACAAACTTGGATACAGATGCACCATTGTTGTCGCAGATTGCTGCAGATTTTGAGGCGAATGGATTTACAAATGCAGGGCCCAACATCACTCGCATCACGATTGCAGAAAAAGATTTATCACATTATATTGATAGGTTTATGGCATACTACTATAACAGTGCCCCAGAAAAAGTCGGAGAAGGTGCATTTGGTATATTCGGAACCCCAATAAAAACTGATTTCTATGTCACGCATGTGAAACCAGCGAAATCTGGTGGCACAACTAATGCTGGCCGTCTTATTACATCAACTATTGCTCCGACTTATGATGCCGCGTATTTAACCACAGAAGCTTCTAAGTTATATTATGATGACGCATCTATTAGTGGTGCAAGATTTAAATATATTCATCCATCATATGATGACGCAAATTGGAACCAAGAACATTGGAAATATTCACCTCAGCCTTGGGGTGGCCAATACGCTCAGGCAGCAATTGGATCTTCGCCGGTAAGCACGAAGACCATAGCAACCGATGGGACAACAGGCACACAACCAGCTGGTGCATGGCTTGGCCCAAACGCTGAATTATTTTCATATTTAAACCCACACCCAAATCAAAAAGTTGGTGGAGAGTTCCTTAAAAGAGACCCAGCTGGCGCCACAGTTTCTGGTAGTCGCCCAGCGGAGCAAGGGTTTGTTCTTGGTACAACAAGCCCCTCCATCCCCAAATCGAACTTCTCCGCTGATGCCGCGTGGAGGATTCAGCAGGGTTATGTTGGTATCGGTACTGTTGCACAGTTAGTGTATAAAAACGAATATAACAAAATTAAAAGAATTATGACTTCTAATGCTAGAGGAGTTAAACTATATCCAGAGAATAGTGATGGTACTCAAGGGGCTATTGAAGGAACCCTTCAGCAGTATAAAGAGACATTAACTCCAACATCCCACAAACACGATTTTTGGATTAGTACTTCACAACAAGACCAATTCTTTCCGTCCAGTACACTACCACCTTCCGTATGTAGGGGTACAGTTGCATTAGACTTAGAAAATGCAAATAATACAACTGAACTTCAGTTGGGAGATTCTTTTCTAATAACTATTAGGGATTATGTCGCTAAAAGGGGTGATGAACTTGTACAGGACTTTGACGCTGTTGACACCACCAGTGGTGCTACATTATCAGTGACGAACCCATCTGCACTTGCTGCAAACGCCGCAGATAAAAGGACGGTTATTGTTACTGACAGAGTTAGTGGAGAATTATTAGAAGCTCTTAAACTAGACAGTAGTGGCAATTCATTGCCCGGCACATTTGTTTCAGTACTTAATCTTAATGATGTGACGCTAACCGACCAAGTACCAACAGGCAAAAATTGGAGAGTGCGAGTCTTAGCACTCAATGAATCTACTATATCCAAAACCACAGGCGGTTCATCTTTCTCAATAGAAGTTGACAGTGCAACGAAGTCTATCGAAGGGTTTAGAAACGCAGTTGTTTCAAGATTAAATGCTACTGATGCTGGAGGTTATGGTGGTCATGTTGTCTTTGCACCAAATGCTGTTGCATCATCAATTATTGATTATGCTGGTAACACTGCTGGTGTCGATATTGCCGTTCACATAACTAGAACTCAAAGAACGGATGTGAATTACGCAAACGGATTTTCTGCAATCGGTAATGGTGCAGACCGCACCAATTCAGCGCTTTGGAATTCTCCATATCCACAGGCAGCTGGCACTGCTGCAGACCCCGGCACCGTGTTGTCGAGTCTCTCTAATGCTGGCAGCCTACAGACAGCTATTCGAACACGAAGTAACGATTTTGTTAACTCTATTTCGGATGGAATTACTGTAGCGCATGGTAACTTTAGAGGAATCGGTAAAAGTGTCAGTATCTTAACTGACGCGAGTGGGGTTCCAACTGGTGCATTTGGATACACTTCTGGTGATAACAGTAATATACCTATGTACACCAATGGTTATGTACACCAAATTAAATTGGGTGGTACTTCTGAAGACTCGTTCAACGGTTGTAATGCCGGAGACACATTTACGTTCACAATTTCTGGTTTGATTGATGAAGGAGATGCATCTCCACATACAGCCGCAACAATCACAAAAACTATTACATGGTCTGCACCAAGAAATTTTTCTAATGGTCAAACTATGATGATTAGTTTTATTAATGCATTAAATAATGATGCATACTTTAAGAAATATACAACTCTTGAGGCAGATGGTGATGCACTAAAGATTACCTATAGTTCCGCATCATCTGGGTATTTGGTTCGTTCTAAGGTCGGAGTTAACTACGGACTGTTTAAGACCGACTCAGCCATTTGGAGTGGTATGACATCAGCAGATTGGGTTGGTAACTTCCCACCAAATGCGGCAAATACCGAAGCTTCAGTAGTTGCGTTTTATAACGCATACTCTGGATTGGGTGCTGGTTATGCTGTTGGTACTCCTGCAACTGTTGGACAGGTATACCCTGCGTTTGCTTCGGACAATACAAGCACTCAATCAACATATGTGACAGTTCTTTTTGGAAATGCTGGTCAAGTGAAACCAAACGCGATTGCGGTTGCCGACCTTCCAGCAAAAGCGATATTTAATGCAAAGGTCGAATATGTGAAAGGTTCGTCCATCACATATATGCCATTAGATCTATCGCAAACCACCGACACTTTGCCGGTAGCACTTCCGGCGACCAAAATCAAGTTCTCATTTCCTTTCGCAAGAGACTTGGGAACATTTGCAAATCCGCCAACTCACACAAATCCAGAGGTAGGAGTTCAGTTTGCTGGTCAATTAGACAGCGCTGAAACATCTTGGGCTACGATGACGGCAAATGATGCAGGTGGTAACTCGCAAGCTGCGCCTCTACTCTCCCCAGCAGAAGCTGGATTGGATGCCCAAGAGGATATGGCAACTGCCTCTATTGCGGATACTGTAGGAGGTAATACAAAATATTTCTCCTCATACAAACAACATGTTATTGGTCGTGCGAATTTTGGTTATGACCCAACTAATGGGTATACTGATAATGGGTATCTTTACGCTGGTGACCGCGCAGACCCTGCTGTGTCCTTTGACAAAGAAAAAGTTAATCAACATCCAAACATATCTGATCCAGACCCTTCAAAAACTTGGAGAGATTTTGTTCGAGATATTGCATCAGTTCCAATTGAAAACTTCGAAAATATCACTGACAACTCTATTGGGCCATTACTTTTTGACACACCAACCGCATCTAATGGTCTATCTGGCCCAGAAGGAGACCAACAATTTAGAATTAGGTTTAATGTGAGTAGAGGCGAGGCAGTCGAAGACGCATCTCCATTCATTGCAACTAGATATATACAAGGACTAGATGCTGGTGGACGCGAAAATACACAATTCGAATTTTTGACAGTACACGTTGCGACAAAATATCAATTGCAGAGTGATGGAAATATCTCCAGACCAGAAGGTCGAGATGGTATTAAGAATTCTGTAATCAGAGAGCCAGGGTTTTTAGGAACAGTTAGACCACAATATGCTGGATATATGCAGACAAGAGTACACAATGTAGCACCATATGTGCAAAATAAATCACTACAAGATGCATTGTATCAACAGCGCCGTTTAGGTATAGTAAAAACTGCGGGTCTGGTTGGGTTTGAAGACAATAAAAACACTGATGTTCAGAATTCCGCCATGCATCCACTATATAATGATAGACTTTTGGGTGGTAGTACGGAATTCTTCTATAACGCCAACGATGTTCAGCAGATAGGGAATATTGCTATAGATTATAGGTACGAAGAAAAGTTTATACAAGGTTCAAGTACAGAACTCGTACACGATACCCCATTTAATGATGGTAGATTGCGGTTGCAACAGGGTTGGTTCAAGAGAACTGGAAAGGCTAACCGACAAACGGCATTGTCCTTCCCAATGAATTATGTATTGACGATTGCAGACCACGGTATATTCTTCATGCTTAAAGACCAAGCGTCTTCATTACAAGAGGATGATAATGCGTGGTTTGCAATACAAAGACATGTTGATGCAACAACTGGTTCTCCAGATATGAGTTCATTGTCTCAACCTGTACACTGTTTGTATGCTGCATCTACGCCATCAGTACTTTATTCCGACCTTACTCCGTTCTTTACAGATAAGACTACACAAGACAGAAGTACTTCGATATTTGTGGCAGGATTGGTTGACAATTATGGTACTGAATTGTTTGATTTCAAAATTGACCCAATTACTGGAGAGGAAACAAAGGCAATCCAACTTGAAGAACAGAGTAAATACAGAAGATTTGTTGTAAGAGAAAAGGATGTCTTGAAACCTTGGGACAGACATGTGTTCGCTGGTATGAATGAGAGAGATTCACATGCAATTATAAATACTCTGGAACAACTATCTCTGAATGAAGAAGGACAATTGGTAATTCAATTTCCCAACAGACTTGGTTCTCAGAGATATTTTTACACTGGTGCAGAAATGGATATTGTTGCATTTGCAGATGGTGGTGCGATTGGTGAAGGAAGTCTGATTACTTCTGACAGGTTCAGTACAACTGGAACTAAAGATAAAAGAAGACTGTATCGTGCCGGCCCATCATCGAAAGGGTATGGCAATGGTATGAGAATCTTATATCTTGCTGCTGGTTGGGGTATCGCAAATACCGATGTTGAAACCGCACTTCTGACATCGTAATAGCGAGGTAAATCGCTATGACAGTTGCAATACCAATAAAAGTTGAGGTAAACTCAACCACTGGTGATACTGAAGGTCTCGCCCAGTTTCAAACTGGGGAGGCCATTGGTCTTTCACACGGCGGCACAGGCGGCGTAACTGCCAGTGCAGCAAAAACAAATCTGGGTCTTAATACAGTCGCGACTACTGGCGATTATTCTGACCTATCAAACAAACCAACGGTAAATATAAACACATATACAGTTTCTTCGGCAGCTGTATTATGGACAATTACGCACAATAAAAATACTACTAAGTATAGAGCAAACCTATTTGAAACAAATGGCGACCAATTTATTGCGAAAATCGAAACTATTGATGCAAACTCATTCAAAGTTTATTTATCGGAGAGTATTACAGGATATGTAGAAGTGATGTTTGATGGCGAAGTTTTACTACCCTAGTCAATTGGAGATTGGCGAGGTTTATAAATAGGTAGAACAAGATTAAATAAATGGAGCAGCATTTAGTATGTCCGACTATGTAAAATTTCATGGGTTAAAGCTCGCTGATAATTCAACGATAGAAAACCTTAAAATAGAGCGACTTACCGCAGATCCGACTCCTACAGAGGCCGGAAGGTTATGGTATAACGAAACCTCTAAAGTTTTTAAATTCTCTTCTTTGGATGCTGGTGGAGCCGTCATTACTACTACGGCAGCAACCTTATCTGATTTGTCTACAGAAGTTGCAACACTAAACACTTCAATATCAAACGAAACTACTGCCAGAAGTAATGCAGATACCACACTCCAGACTAATATAGACAATCTTCAGACCACTGTTGGTAATAGAACAGCAACAGTAATTATTGCTGTCACCAATAATGGTACTACAAGTTTCTTAATGGACGGTGTTGCGAATGCAGAGCTACAGTTAACGCCGGGCATTACATATAGATTCGATTTAAATATTGGAAGTCATCCATTAGTTATAACGAATGCATTAGTTACTTCTAATTTCAGTGCCGCATATTACAACACAGGACTTTCTCATATAGAATCTGGGACAACTGTAACTGGTTCTGCCGCACAAGGAAAGAGTTCTGGTAGTCTAATATTTAAGGTGCCTCACGATGCACCAGATTCTTTGTATTATATATGCACGAATCATCCTGCCGCGATGAAAGGAACTTTAAAGACCACATCATTCCCAGCAACAGTGCAAACAGAGATAGATGCAATAGAAACTGGGGCAGGACTTGGTTCTTCTGGTGCATATACTGCTGACAACACATCTACATATATAACTGCTGCATCAAGTCTTAAAAATGCAGATACTATAATAGACAGCCAATTAAATCTTACTCAAACGGAACTAGACACCACACAAAATGCGGCCGGCCTCAGTTCTTCTGGTGCATATACTGCGATTGGAAGTGCGAACTACATCAATAGTGCAACAACATTAAAGAATGCAGATCAACTCTTAGATACGCAACTGAAGACCACTACAGATGACCTTGCAACAGAAACTAATAATAGAACTTCTGCCGAAAGTACAATAAATACAAATATAACAAATCTGCAATCAGAAGTAGATGCAATAGAAACTGGGGCAGGACTTGGTTCTTCTGGTGCATATTCCGCAAACGTATCTACAAATTATATTGGTAGTGCAACGTCACTAAAGACTGCCGATGAGGCCCTAGACACAAATTTAAAGAATGCAAAAGACGAAATAGACACGATTGAGGCCTCAGTTGGGTTGAGTGCAACTGGAACATTTACAGCCGGTTCTGGTACGATTATCACCAATTCAACTAGTTTTAAACATGCAGACGAATTACTAGACGCCGCAATCGGAGGGAAACTAGAAAAATCTGGCGGAACAATGTCTGGTGTTTTGAACATGGGTTCTCAGAAAATCACAAGTCTTGCAACGCCAACTGCGGCAACTGATGCATCTACAAAAGGATATGTCGATAGTGTTGCATCTGGATTAGATGTCAAGGGGTCTGTAAGAGTTGCGTCTACTACAAACGTTTCTACCAGTACTGTAACAACGATTGATGGAGTAACACTTGTTACAGGAGATAGGGTTCTTCTGAAAAATCAAACCACTTCATCACAAAACGGTATATATGATTGGGCGGGAAATGCATTAACCAGAACAAGTGATGCAAATACTGGTGCAGTCATGAATTCTGGAATGTTTGTTTTTGTAGAAGAGGGAACTGCAAATGCAAATAATGGATATGTACTAACGACTGTAAATCCTATCACGGCAGGAACAACTGCATTAGTATTCGAACAATTCTCAGGTGCCGGGCAAATTACTGCTGGTGCTGGTATTAAGAAGAACGGTAACGAACTGTATTTAAGTTTTGGTGCGGGAATTTCGGAATTACCATCCGATGAAGTCGGAATTGATGTAAAAACGGATGGTGGTTTATGGACAACAACAAATAATTCATCTTCTGCTACAACTACGGCCGCACAACTTGCTGTCAAATTGGATGGGTCTACTCTAGAATTGAGTACAGCTGGTCTTAAAGTTGGAACAGGGATTACAAATGTTACTACAGGAATACAGACTGAAGTGGATGCAATTGAGACTTCAATTGGTCTTGCATCAGACGGAAGCTACACAACACCTACTGGGACAAACTATATTAATGCCGCATCAGGAGTGTCAAACGCAATAGTATTACTCGACACACAGATAAAGGCAACATATGATGACTTGGAAGCGCAGATACTTGAAGTAGACACTGCATCAGAAACTGCGGCAAGAATTGCTGGAGATGCTGCGGTAAGAAGTTCATTCAATGCATTGAAATTTACATATCAATCATCCTCTACGGCCACAACCCATACGGTCACGCACAACTTAAATTCAAACTTTTTAATGATACAGGTCATGGTTTTGGGTGATGATAGTGTGTATTCAAATGATGTTGTTCCTGTAGACGAAACAAATGCAAATACATTAACGGTGACACTAACGGAAGCTCGTCATATAAGAGTTTCTGTACTATCAATGACTGCGATATAATGGTGAAAAATGTTAGACCTAGTTGTTTATTCTTCTAGTGCGATTAAAGACCCTAAAAAATTGAATCAAATTTTTATGGAATCGACCAGTGTGCTAAAGAAAAATAGTTTACTGATTAATTTTAAAAATGATGAACAAAAGGATAAATATTTAGCGCACATAAAAATTATAAGAAATTATTTGACGATACTGGAATTAATGATAGAAGATGATTAAGAATGTACATCCAACTCAGGTTATTTCATGGATAACTAAAATTGAGAAAAACCTAGAAAAATTTGACTTATATGATGAAGACACATCAAAGGAAGAAAAATTGAAATATATAAGACACCAATCAAGTATGCTGGGAGTCTTAGAAAAGGTTATAGAGGGTAGATTATATTTTGTAGGAACCGCCCAAGATATTAAAAACATGGATAAACGAGAAGATGGATAACGTAAAAAGAAGAATGAATTTAGGAGATGTTTTAGTCAAAGGGACTTTAACATTTGCAACTAATAATAAAGACTTCCCAGAAACCCCTATTGTTGGAGAGGTTGCGTTTGTCAATGGCGCGTTATACATCTTTACTAAAATAAATAATATACAAACATGGTATCAGTTAACAGAAAAAAGAGATACCTATACCCATGTTCAAGGGAAGCCATCAAAAGAGTGGTCAGTCAACCACAATTTTTCTACCGAGAAGTGTTCATTCTTTGCCTATGTGGACAATTCACTAAACAAAAGTCACAAAGTAACCTTCCAAGATAATAATAGAATTCTAGTCGCATTCGATGAGGAAGAGACAGGCACGTTGACTGTATTTAAATTTCCAGAAGTAGTTACTTCTAGTGTAACAACAGACACTATACATGTCAAGGAAAATTTGAAATGGAAGTCGTTTTATTGGCAAACAGAGAATCTACCAGACCCATCAGAACATATGGGAATGACTACATTAGTCAAGTCCGAAAACAGATTGGTTTTTTCGGATGGAATTAAATGGAAGACTTTAACAACTCAAGATGTTGATGGTGGATTGATAGAAATAATAAGTTCGCAAATAGATATTGCATTTGGCAGTGTGGACTACAATCAACTATTAAACCAACCAGACTTAAACAATATTGAATTTGATTGGAAAAATATAAAAAATGTTCCCGATTTCGGGGATAATACTTATCCCAGATTAAAAAATAAACCTGTACTAGTTCATTCTGATGAGGTAGAGGTTTTTAATGATGCAATACTCAAATATGAATTTACAACAAACACAAATCAGAATCTAAGTGTAAATAGAGATTGGATACAACTATACATTAATGGACTCATGATATCTCCATCTAAATATAATGTCGTGGGTAGTTACGGAATTGAATTAAATTATTCACCGGCTATCGGCGATGTAATACAAATAACAACAATTAAGACTTAGGTGTAGAGTGCCAGATTCAAACTTCACAAATGCAATCAGCGATTTAGTCAGTAGAAGTACAACACTGATTGCCACCGCGAGCGCAAAAGAATTATATAATATCACCAATTGTATCAAAATGGTAAAACAGACTGACGATTCTGGAGTTGAAACTGCGTTGAATACAAGAATAAACACATTATTAGGAGCTTCTCCGACACTTACGGATAAAGAATTTATGTCTGGTGCGATTGCTAATATGTTGGAGAATAGCATTGTCACTGGAGTAAAACTTCCTACACAGTCTGCAAATAATGGCAAGTATTTACAGACCAATAGTATGTCAACATCTTGGACAGAGATAACACACACGAAAGTTGATAATTTAAATTTAGGTTCGCCAAGTTCTGGAGATACGATACACTATACTTCGGGTACGACCTCATTGGATAACACCCCATTACCCAATTTATCAATAAGAACTTTTGCAGACACAGCAGCATTACCTTCTGGTGCAGCTGCAACAAATGGGGAAATTGTATTGCAAACCGATATATCCAAATTTAAAATCTATGATGGTAGTGCGTGGAGGGTTATAGGATAATGGCAGATGCACTATTAAATACCTCTAAGGCCGCGATATTATCAAGAATCAATGCACTGATATCTTCTTCTTCTGCGAGCGAATTGCAGAAGAACTCTCAGAGCGCAAAAAACATTGGTCAAGATGATGATAATACACTTGAACAGTCGGTTGCATCAAGGGTTTCAACTCTCGCATCAACTGCAACTGCAACTGAACTGGAGAGTATGGGGAGAGCCATAGGATTTCTTCTAACTATTGGTAGTGGTACTGTTGCCGGAGAATTCATCCCTGTACAGTTAAATAATTCTGGCAAGTGGTTAAAGACTGATGGCAACAACGATGCGTGGAACTACCTGTCTATTGGAGATTTAGCAGAAGTATATATTAATGCACTATCAAATGGAGATATATTATCTTTTGATGGTGCGTCTTCTAAATTTTTAAATAGACAGAATCCAAATCCAATAGTATCTGTCACAAACAAATCAGACCTACCAGCGAGTGGAGATAATATCGGATATGTGACCACAGAAAATAAATTCTATGAAAAGACAGGTTCTGTGTGGCGACCTCTGTGGGGTGCATCATCGCCCACATCAATAAGTAATCTTGCCGCATGGTATGATATTGGAGAATATTCCAGTTATACGGGCAGTGGTACGGCATGGAATGATATATCTGGCAATTCTGTACCTTCACTAACACTGCGATACAATGTCAGTTCTGGTGGTGGAACATATATAGCAAGTGGTGTTGGGGGAACTCCATCATTTCGCTCTCACGATGGTAGTTATTATGGGTCTTTAGCATTCGGAGATTTTACTCACACATTTAACTCTGCAACGACAAATACCATAATCTATATAATGAAAGTTGGGAGTGATTCTCAGTGGAGAGCTCTGCATAAGAATAATAATGATTTTGTTCAGTTTAACGGAACCACCAGCGACCCTCTAAGAGGCGGTGTATACGCATCTGGGACATCCCCTACCGTCTACATTGATGGAGTGTCTAAGGGTACTGCACCGACTAGCAACGATGTTAATGGAGACCTATTTACAGATTCAACAAAACAAAATCAAATACATTCATTTGCTTTTACCAATGTTTCGGGTACAAGTGGAATGATATCTTGGAATAATTTTTCAACAGAGGCGTGGAAAACGCAAACAGCAGAACTGAAGGCAATATTATTCTATGACAAATCTCTCTCTAACGCAGAGATTACTACTGTCCATAATTATTATAAGTCGTTAAATCCAAATGATATGGTGTAACAAATGTCAAATTTAGATATCAGATTAGACACTTCCAGAATTGCACTTACGAATAGTATTGCGTCATCAATTCCTACGGCGTCTGCCGCAGAACTTTTAAAGTACGCAAGAATTGCAAAAAATCTTAAACAGACAGAAAACAACACACTAGAAACTTTAATAAACACCAGAGCGAATGGTCTTATTACTGGGTCAACAACAGACCAGCTGGTTTCAATTGCCGGCGCAGTTTCTAAAGTTATTGACGCACTTACTCCAAACACCGCGACAGGTACTGAATTGCCTGTACAATCTGCAAACTCAAACAAATATCTTACGACAAATGGAACAAATATGTCATGGGAAGGTATTCAGGCTTCAGATTTAAATGATGTTGATGTTGCAAACTTAACTGACGGAGAGACTTTAGTATATAACTCAACAACATTGAAGTGGGAAGGGGGAGCCTCTACAAATCGCGTGTTATCATCTCAATACGCAAATGTTGCTGCATTTCCTTCAAGTGGAAATGAAATTGGTGATTTTGCATACGCCGTCTCTGAACAAAGTATCCATTATTGGAATGGAACATCTTGGACAAGGTTCGGAACATACTCATGACAAATTTTACACTAGACCAGAATAAGTTAAATTATTCAGAAGTCTTTACGAATGCAGAATCTGGTAATCAACAATTGCGGTATAAGGTGGGTGATAAACTTATTGAAGAAAATACAATAATATACTCTCAACCAGCAGAATATAAAAACGGATTCGTGTGTTCCACAATATATGAGAATGGGTTTAAACTTGGTATATCCAACGATAACAAATTTAATATTATTACGAAAAATGCAACAGATAATATTTTATGGTCACACAAATCAAGAAATGTAAATGTAAAAAGTCATTTGACAGATTCATTTACGAAAGAAACTACAATACCTATCGTATACAATAAAAAACTTTCATTATTATCAGTACAATCAGAAAATTACTCTTTACAAGTATCAGATATAACAATAGACACATTTACAGATTCTAAAATTGTTCCTCTAGGTATAGGATTTTATTCATTTTTCGTTTCTAGTAATGAATTATTCATCATTAGAAATAAATTCAGTCAAGTTAAAAAGATATCATTTACAGACACTATTAAGAATGTAGAAATTGGAACAGTAGATAAAAACAAACTTATTTCAATTCTTGTAGGAACAGATGCTGGTGTTACGAACATAAAATTGTCAGTAACAGGAATGAAAATAAATAAGAAATCTTTTATAGAAGGTGATATAGAGGCGTGTTTAGACAAAAATAATGATATGTTCATGTTTAACACCGATAATCAAACATACGCAAAAATCGACCCATTTGGAAAAGGACTTCCTCAGTTCTATTACGCAACAAACAAACTAGAAAATTTTGTTCCAATGTGCAGAGAGGGGGCTATCAATCTAGTAAGTGACCAAAACTCTTATGTGTTGCCAGAAATTCCAGATAGAGAGCATTGGATAGATTCACTTTTCATGACCAGACTAAATCAAGTAGCGTTCGAAATAGAACAAAATTTTGATATGAATCTAGTAGATTTGGAGGTTTCAACATCAAATATGGACATGGATGTTGTTCAACTAGAATCTAGAAAATATTTCAAACAAAGGTCACTATAAATCATACTAAATATTTTTTTATAAATAGTAGGATACAATAGGAGCTATCTACATGGCGAGAATAACCACAAAAACAGAATTCAAAAATTACTGTCTCAGAAGGTTGGGAAGCCCTGTAATTCAAATCAACGTCGATGATACTCAAGTCGAGGATAGGGTCGATGATGCATTTGAGTATTACAGGGACTATCATTATGATGCTACGGAAAAAGTATACCTTAAACATAAGATAACAAATTCTACAGTAGCACTCACTGGGATTAGTGCCGACTTCGCTGTTGGTGAGGTTATCACTGGAAGTACTTCTGGTGCAACCGCAATTGTTCAGGCATTTACCACCCCCAATATAAAGTATAATGCGCTCGGAAGAGAGGATGTTGTATTTCAGGCTGCTGAGACCATCACTGGCGCATCTTCTGCAAGTACCGCGACAATATCATCAATAACGAAGGGTGATATCGAAAATGGGTATATAACTTTAAGCGATTTGGTAATCGGAATTAAAAAGGTAATTCCTTTATACGACAAGGATGGAGACTCCAGAAACTTTTTTGATATTAGATACCAGATGCATCTAAACGACATCTACAATCTGTCTGGTGCAGAAATGTTAACATATGAGTTAACACAATCACACATGCAATTAGTCAATGATATGATAACTGGGAAAATCCCAATGAGATTCAGTAGACACATGAATCGATTATTTCTAGATATTGATTGGAGTGAAAAATTAAACGTAGATGAGTACTTAATCGTAGAGTGTTATCGATACCTAGACCCGACAACATATGAAGATGTGTGGAATGATAGATGGTTAAAACGATACGCTACAGCATTGGTCAAGAAACAATGGGGAGAGAATGTATCTAAGTATGATGGCATTCAAATGCCCGGCGGTGTTACATTTAATGGACAGAGACTTATAGACGAGGCATCTGAAGAAATTGCAAAATTAGAAGAAGAGATGTCTTCATCTTATGAGTTGCCTGTTGACTTTATGGTAGGTTAGAATGGCAATTAATAGTCACTTCAATCAACTGACCACCGTATCAGAACAAAATTTGGTAGAGAATTTAATTGCCGAGTCTATACAGATTCATGGCCAAAATTTCTATTACATAAAAAGAACAGAAGTAAATTCAGACACCATATTCAACGAATCTACATTAACATCATTTACGCAAAAATGGTTGATAGAGATGTATATAGAGAACGTTGATGGGTTTGAGGGAGAAGGAGACTTTCTTTCTAAATTTGGATTGGAGACAAGAGATACCCTAGACGTATTAGTGTCCAAAACAAGATTTACAGAAGAATCATCATTAACAGAACCTGTTCAAGGCGACTTAATTTATTTTCCACTAGTAGACCAAGTGTTCGAAATAAGATTTGTGGAAGATGAAGTTCCGTTTTATCAATTAGGAAAACAGTATGTGTGGAAATTATCAACAGAATTGTTCGAATATTCACAAGAAACATTCAATACTGGTATATCTGAAATTGATGACATAAACCCATCCAGTGGCGGCGCAACTACCGTATACAGTGTAGACTTGACTCTTGGAACTGGAGATGGTAACTTCACGGTTGGTGAGACTGTATATCAAGGAGCAGACCTTGCAAATGCAACCGCTACTGCAATAGTAGATTCTTGGAACTCTGGAACAAAGGTACTACGAGTTGGAACTTTAACTGGAACATTTGCACAGAATTCTTCTGTAATCGGAGGCACATCTACCGCAAGTTACCTATTGGGTGCAACAGCGACCTATACTTACATAGAAGAGACTAGAGATGACAACGCTGGGTTCGGTGCCGTGGCCGACACAGTAGTAGATTTCTCAGTAGACAACCCATTTAGTGAGAGTTATTAATTATGTTAGGCATAACAAATCAGTATAGAGGGACATTACGGAATTATATCATAGCATTTGGTACAATTTTCGATGACGTTGATGTAGAAAGAAAGAATAACGCAGGGGTTACTCAACAAATAGTTCGGGTTCCTCTTGGATATGGCCCTGCTCAGAAATATTTAACCAGAATTACGAATAGTGCAGAGACATCGATAACCCTTCCAAGAATGAGTTTTGAAATCTCTGGGTTACAGTACGATTCAAGTAGAAAATTAGTAAAAACTGGTGGATATAGTTATCAAGATCCATCAGATGCTAATAAGAAAAAGTTTGTATTTAATCCAGTTCCTTATGATATCGGCATAACCCTTTCCATCATGGTTAAAAACGCCGAAGACGGAACTCAAATTCTAGAACAAATACTCCCATTCTTTACACCATCGTTCAACCTTCCAATAAAAGAAGCGACAGATGTCGGAGTGATAAGAGACACGCCAATTATTCTAGAGTCTGTAGATACGACAGATGAATATGAGGGAGATTATCTAACAAGAAGGTCTCTTATATGGACTTTAGGATTCACTATCAAAGGGTTCATATATGCATCTTCTGAGAGAAGAGAGACTATAACAAAGGCAGTGACTAATATAAACAACAACCCTGTCAAAACTCAAAAATACGCAAAAGGTGAAGTAACACCAGACCCAACTGACGCACTATCGACTTCAGATTACGGGTTTAGTGAAACTATTACGGAATATTAACATGTCAAAAACTGTGGATGAAAAATTAGACGATTTCTTAGAAATTGAAGGAGACATATCTGTCGCGGCAAAGAATATTGTTCCGGCAGTGAAAGGAGACCTTGAATTTTACGATCAAGAATTGGAAAGAAATAAAGACATAGAAGAAGATTATGAATTTCAGAGAACTACCCTATATGGATTGGTGTCTCAGGGACAGACCGCACTCGCAAATTTGGTATCTCTTGCAGAACAGAGTCAACATCCCAGAGCATACGAGGTTGCTGGTCAACTGATGAAGACCACAGGAGAGTTGGCAAAAGACTTAATCGAACTGCAAGTCACAATGAATAAGGTCAACAATACTAAAAACGGTGGCGGGCCACAGAAAGTAATAAACAACAACTCAGTTTTTGTGGGCGACACAAATCAATTACTAGAAGCACTGAAAGGCAAAAATCGAGTAATCAATGAATGATGTTTATTTAAATAATCCAAACCTTAAATCGGCAGGGGTTCAAATTGAATGGACTGAAGAGCAGGCACAGGAATATGTGAAATGTATGGATGACCCCATCTATTTCATTAAAACATATGTAAGGATTGTAAACGTCGATTCTGGATTAGTACCTTTTGATTTATACCCATTCCAAGAAAAAATGATTAAAACCTTTGATGTAGAAAGATTTACAATATGTAAAGTCGGTAGACAGTCTGGAAAATCAATAACTTGCATCGCATTCTTTCTACATTACATTCTATTCAATAAGGACGTATCTGTTGCACTTCTAGCGAACAAACTGTCTACCGCGAGAGAACTTCTTGGTAGACTACAGATGGCTTATGAATATTTACCAAAATGGTTGCAACAGGGAGTAGTCCTCTGGAATAAAGGAAACATTGAATTAGAAAATGGTGCAAAGGTCATGGCGGCCGCGACATCATCTTCCGCGATTCGTGGTGGTTCATATAATATACTATTCCTTGACGAGTTTGCGTTTGTTCCTAACGAATTGGCAGAAGAATTCTTTAATTCAGTATATCCGACTATATCTTCTGGTAAATCGACAAAGGTAATCGTAGTTTCGACTCCACAGGGGATGAATCACTTCTACAAATTGTGGCAGGACGCAATAGAAGGAAGAAATACTTACGTTCCAATCGAAGTGCATTGGTCTGAAGTGCCTGGCAGAGATGCTGCATGGAAGGCAATGACAATAAAAAACACCTCAGAAGAGCAGTTCAAGCAGGAATTTGATACTGAATTCTTGGGAAGTACTAATACTCTGATTAATACTGCAAAACTAAAAAATCTTGTATACAAATCACCCATACAGACTGCATATAATAGTACATTAAAGTTGTATGCAAAACCTCTAGAAGACCATGTTTATTATATGACAGTGGATTGTGCAAGAGGAAGAGGTGGAGATTACTCTGCGTTTTCAATATTTGATACAACAGAAGCGCCATACATACAGGTTGCAACATTTAAATGCAATAATACCCCACCGATGGTATTTCCGACCATCATTAACCAATTTGCAAAACTCTATAATGATACATATGTACTAGTAGAGATTAATGATATTGGGCAACAGGTGAGTGATATTTTGTATCACGACCTAGAATGCGAAAACGTATTGTCGATAAGTTCAGACACCAGAAAAGGACAGTCTATAAGTTCTGGGTTTGGAAAATCGAACACGATGGGAATAAGAACAACAAAGTCAACTAAAAAGATTGGCTGCATGAACTTAAAAAGTTTGATTGAAGAAGATATACTAATAATTAATGACTACGATACTATAAATGAACTTTCAAGTTTCATCTCAAAGGGAGTTAAATTTGAGGCTGAAGGTGGAAAGAATGATGATTTGGTTGACACCTTAATTCTGTTTGCATGGATGACAACTGATACTTATTTCAAGGAGTTATCCAACTTGGATACCAGAAAAGAAATATACGAAGAACGTCTTAGAAGAATGGAAGAAGATATGTTACCTTTCGGATACATAGACAACGGAACTGAGTCAACTGCGTTCACAGACGATGAAGGTCAAATTTGGCATGTAGGTGGAGGCAGATGAAGGTCAAATCAATCTTTTTATAAATAAATTAAGAAACAGAATTATAATTACAGAATATTTTGTACAGTTTTATAACACACTAAAGGAGATGATAAAATGCCATTCCAAGTAAGTCCAGGCGTTAATGTGTCAGAAATAGATTTTTCGACAACCACACCAAATGTTTCAGCATCTGTCGGTGGTCTTGTTGGGGAATTTACGCAAGGCCCAGCTAACCAAATAACTAAAGTTTCAACAGAAAAAGAACTGACAGAAATTTTCGGCAAACCTACTGACGCAACATATAAGTCATGGTTTACTGCCTCAAATTTCTTAGCATACGGAAATAACCTTTCTGTAGTGCGATGTGTAGGTACAGGTGGACTCAACGCCACCGCTGGTGTACCAACAGTAAACACTCCAACCGAAGCAACAATCTCTGGAGTTGCCGCAGCTGCGGTAGTTCGCAGTGGTGGTGCTGCTTTGACGGACGGTGATTTAGGAACTGTAGGTGCAGCAACCACTCAGTCACTCGCAATCAGTGGTTTGGTCGCAGATACGAAAGCAGCCTTAACCCTTGCAACAACCAACCGCGTTATTACAGTAAATCTAGAAACCGCTGGCGGAACAGCTGTGAATGCAAGTACATATACCGTTCAATCCGATGGTATCACGTTCAGTACCGTTCCTTCTGGAACTACCGTAGTAGTCTCGTATGCACAACAAGCCGCATTCACTCTTCCTAGAGAAGACTACAATGTAGAGTTGGCAACTAGTGCAACTGCAATTCAAGTAAACGGAAACGCAGTAGACAACAGTGCTGGAGACCAGTTTAGTGTCTCTGGAACCACTCTTACTGCAACTGGTGCATCATTAACTGCCGGTCATACAGTCACCGTAGTAATGGGTGCAAGAACTAAGTTCTTATTGACAGGACAGGATGTTGGTGCAACTGACTCCATTACAGTCGATGATGTAACAACTGGGTTCACTCTTACTGGTTCTGCAACTTCAAAATTGGTCACGATGGCTGCTGCTCCTGCATCAAATATCAGTATCAAGATTCTTAATGCATCTACAACAACATTTGCATATACTGGTGTATCAGTCGCAACATCAACCGACCTTACTGCTGCCGCCGGTACTACTACTGGTGAATTTACTGCAAAGAACGCTGGTTCTTGGGGTAATGACCTTAAAGTATACATGGTTGACGATGCAACAAACATGGCAACACTTCCATCAGGAATTAAATCTGCATTATCTGGTGCGCCAAACGTTGCAACTTCCGATGGTCTTACAACAGCAGAAGCCGCAAGACGTACTGAGTTAAGTATTGTTATTGTATCTGTTAATGCAAGTACTGGTGCAGAGAGTGTACTGGAAGCGTTTGAGTATCTATCAAAAGCATCTGACGGAAAACGTGCAGACGGAACTAACATTTACTGGAAAGATTGGGTGAATGAGAAGTCTGATTGGATTTGGGCACTCAACCAACCAACAGTCGGTACAAACTGGGGTACTACACTGTACACCGTAGTATCTAGTGTTAACACTGCAACCACATTTACCTCTGCTGGTGCAACTGCAATCGCAAGACCTTTTGGTGCTGGTGCGAATGGTGCAACTCCTACTGCTGGACAAGTACAGACTTCATACGACCACTTCGCGAATGACGAAACTGTAGATGTAAATTTACTTATGACAGGTGGTTGGGCAGATATTACCTCTGGTGCAACGGTTCAAACTCATGTAATTGGTATTGCAGAGTCAAGAAAAGATTGTATCGCTCTTGTATCTCCATCATCCGATGCTGTATTGAGTGCTACACCATTAACTTCTGTCAAGACTTGGTTGGGTACTACCATGCCAACTTATAGTAGTTATGCATTTGCAGACTCAAACCTAAAGTATCAATATGACAAACATAATGACAAGTACCGTTGGATTCCATTAAACGGTGATATTGCTGGTCTTATGGTCAGAACTGATGCAGACAGAGACCCTTGGTTCTCTCCCGCTGGTTTAAATCGCGGAACAATCAAAAATGCTGTGAAACTTGCATGGGATCAATCAAAAGCGGATAGAGATGAGATTTATCCAAAAGCGATTAACCCAGTAGTCAACTTCCCCGGCCAAGGTGTTGTTTTGTACGGTGATAGAACTTTTACCACCAAACCTAGTGCGTTTGACCGTGTTAATGTCAGAAGGTTGTTCATTGTCCTTGAAAAGTCAATTGCATCCGCTGCTAAATTCACACTGTTCGAATTTAATGATGACTTTACTCGTTCACAATTTACCGCTCTCGTTGAACCATTCTTGAGAGAAGTAAAAGGACGCAGAGGAATTTATGATTTCTTGGTAGTATGTGATGAAACGAACAACACACCACAAGTCGTAGACTCAAATGAGTTTGTAGGTGATATCTTCATTAAACCCGCTCGTTCAATTAACTTCATTCAGTTGAATTTCGTTGCAACCAGAACAGGTACTAATTTCGAAGAAATTGTTGGTTCAGTGTAATAAATGATTATAAATATTATCACATACAACTTATTAAGGAGATATAATAATGGCATTTGACGTAAACTCGTTCAAAGGGGAACTGAAACTCGGTGGTGCGAGACCTAACCTATTCCAAGCGGAATTAATTTCGCCAGTAGGTGGTTTAGACAATTTCAGATTTATGTGTAAGGCTGCACAGTTGCCTGGCAGTACTATTCCATCTATCGACGTTCCATACTTCGGTAGACAGATTAAATACGCTGGTAACAGAACGTTTGAACCTTGGACTGTAACCGTTCTTAACGATGAAGACTTTCAAGTTCGAAATTCTTTTGAGAGATGGATGAATGCAATCAATGGACACACCACTAACTTGGCTAGTTTGGGTGCTGCTTCATACAAGACTCAAGGTTCTGTAAAGCATTTTGGTAAAGACGGAAGTACTATTGCTCGCTATGATTTCATTGGGATTTTCCCAACGGAACTGGGTGCGGTTGAACTTGCATGGGACACCAATGATGTAGTCGAAGAATTTACTGTAACACTTGCGATGGATTACTGGACTCATAGTTCCGTAGTTGCATAATCACTCCTAAAAAAGTGGCATAAATATTATGAGAGGTGATTACAATGGCTAAACTTTTTGGTTTCGATATAACCAGAAGCACGAAAGAGAAGGAGACTGCCCCCAAGTCGTTTGTTCCAGCAATGGATTCATCCGACGAAGGGGCAATCACCGTTCAATCAAGTGGGTTCTTCGGACAGTACATAAATCTAGAAAATACTGCTAAATCTGACGCAGAATTAATCAATAGATATCGCGAAATGGCAATGCATCCAGAAGTGGACATCGCCGTGGACGATATCGTGTCTGAAGCAATAGTATCAGACACATCAAACTATCCAATCAAGATAGACACACAACACATACAACAATCTGACGCTGTAAAGAAAAAGATTGCAGAAGAATTCATAAACACATTAAAACTTATCAAGATAAAAGAACGTGGATATGACTTATTCAGAAATTGGTTTGTGGATGGTAGAATTTATCTTCATATTATCATAGACGAAAAGAGACCTAAAAATGGTATTCAAGAACTTCGTCTTATCGACCCAAGAAAAATAAAGAAGATAAAAGAAGTAGAAAAACAGAAAGACCCAGCAACTGGGGCCGATTTAGTGAAAGAAGTTCAAGAATACTATCTCTATAGTGAGAAAGGTATTATGGGCGGTTCTACTACAGACGGCATTCCTATTACTACAGACGCAATTTCATATGTTACTTCTGGTCTCACGGAAGGAAATAAAAACTACACAATTGGACATCTGCATAAAGCAATAAAACCTCTTAATCAATTGAAGATGATTGAGGATTCTGTTGTTATTTATAGATGGACAAGAGCTCCAGAAAGAAGAGTATTCTACATTGACGTAGGTAATCTGCCCAAACAAAAGGCAGAACAATACATGAATGATATTATGGTGAAACATAAGAACAAGATTGTATACGATGGCGCAACAGGCGAAGTCAGAGATGACCGCAAGCACCTATCTATGTTAGAAGACTACTGGTTCCCTAGAAGAGAGGGTGGAAGAGGCACAGAAATAGAAACCCTGCCTGGCGGTACTAACCTTGGCGAGATGGACGATGTATTATACTTCCAGAAGAAGTTGTACAAATCTCTAAACGTTCCGATGTCTAGACTGCAACCAGAAAATCAAATCCAACTGGGTAGAGCTCAAGATATATCAAGGGACGAATATAAATTCAATCGATTTATTACAAGACTTCGTAGTAAATTTGGAAATATTTTAATTGATATACTTAAAAAACAACTTATTCTCAAAGGTGTTATAAGTCCTGATGAGTGGGAAGATATTCATGAAGACATCTTCCTAGATTATTCTGAAGACTCTTACTACACAGAGATAAAAAACAGCGAAATTATTAGAGATAGAGTCGCTCTTGCTGGAGAAATGGAAGAGTTAATTGGAACTTATTATTCCAAGGAATGGGTTAGAAGAAACGTACTGCACCAAACTGAAGACGAAATTAAAGAGCTCCAAAAACAAATGGATGCAGAAAAAGATTCGGAACCAGAAGGTGATGAAGACGATGATGGTGGATTTTAAGGAGATTGAATATGAGTGAAAAAGAAAATAGTATAAATATTGGTGGAGAAAACATTGTCGATGACATAGTTCTAGGCAATCTCGCTGCATCGAAACGTTCTATCGCTGACTTATTAAGTCAGAAGATTAAAACTGAGGTCGGCGAATACAAACAGAATTTTGCCTCTACTATCTTTGCAGAGACAGAGACAGAGGACAAGGAGACTTAAAATGCAGAGCTTCGGTGAGTATTTAGATGGAGACATGGACGAGGCGATTAAACGTAAAGTCGTTATTCGCAAAGGCCAAAGAAAAATCAAATACAAAACTGACAGGGCTGGATATAAAGTCAGTGGTGGTCGGGAAGTAAAGATTGGTGCATCAGATGCAATTAAGATGAGTATCAGAAATACTAAGTCTGCCCGCAAACGCAAAGGCAAAACTGCTCAATCCAATATGCGTAGAGCTAAGTCAATGACAAAAAGAACAGGAATGTAAGATATGCAATTAATCACAGAGATTTCTGAAGACCTACAGTTTATCACTGAAGAGAAAGGCAAAGACCTTTTTATCGAAGGGGTTTTCTTACAGTCAAATATCGAAAATCGTAACAAGCGAGTTTATCCGCCAGAAGTTCTTGAGAGAGAAGTTAAAAGATATACTGACAACTATATATCTAAGAATCGAGCATTTGGTGAGTTGGGACATCCTCAAGGCCCAACAATCAATCTAGAAAGAGTTTCGCACATGATTAAGTCACTAACGAAAGACGGTGACAATTATATCGGTAAAGCGAAGATTATGAAAGATACTCCATATGGTGCGATTGTTGCAAATTTAATCAAAGAAGGTGCATCTTTAGGTGTTTCTTCTAGAGGAATGGGAAGTGTAACTAAAACAAGAAGTGGCCCATCAGTCGTACAGGATGATTTTTATCTTGCAACTGCGGCCGATATTGTTGCTGATCCTTCTGCCCCAGACGCATTTGTGAATGGTATTATGGAAGGTAAGGCATGGGTTTGGGAGAATGGAGTAATACGAGAGTCGCAATTAGACATCTACAAGACTCAAATTCAATCCGCAAAATCGAAACAACTAGAAGAAGTGAAACTCAAAGTTTTTGAGAATTTCTTTTCAAGTTTATAAAATTATAAATAAAAGTAATGTTAAATTAAAAGTCAAAGGAGCTTTCAAATGGAAAACAATTTAGAAGTAACTGATATTGAAAAAGATATCGAAGACGCCATCAATGAAGAAGAAGTGGTCTCTGAAGAGGAAACTTCTACTGATAAGGTAGTCGAAGAAGAAACAGTCGATTCGGAAGATGGAATTGAAGAAGCTAAGAAAACAGTTTCTGAAGAAGACCCAGAAGACGAAGAAGACAAAGAAGACGAAGATGGTGACGATGAAGACGAAGACGCGCCAACCGAATCTAAAGACGGAAAGAAAAAGGGTTACAAGGAATCAAAGAAAATGAAGAAAGAAGACCTTGATGTGCAAGAACACATCGATGCGATGCTTTCTGGTCAAGACCTATCTGAAGAATTTCAGACAAAGGCAAAAACCATCTTTGAAGCCGCCGTGTTAGAAAATGTAAACTCTGTAGTGCAAGAATTGGAAGAAGAATTTGAAACCGATTTTGCAAATTCCGTAACTGAAGTACGCACCGAAATCTCCGAAAAAGTAGATGAGTATTTAACTTATGTTGCAAAGGAGTGGTTGGAAGAAAATAAACTAGCCGTCGAAAGTGGACTTAAACTAGAAATCATGGACAACTTCGTGAAAGGGTTGAAAACTGTATTTACTGAAAATTATATTGAAATTCCTGAGTCTAAAGTTGATTTGTATGCTGAATCAGTCTCGGAACTTTCTGCCAAAGAAACAGAACTCAACGAATCTATTGCAAAAAATATTGAGTTGAGGAAGGAAGTTGAAGGTCTGCAAAAGGACTCTTCGATTCGTGAAGTTACAGAAGGTTTGACAATGACTCAACAGGAAAAAATCCGTAGTTTGAGTGAAGGTGTTGAATTTGTATCTGTAGAAGATTTTGGTGCGAAATTACAGGTTATTCGGGATAACTATTTCCCTACTGAGTCTGTAGTTGCTGCGGTAACTGAAGAGACTCTTACTGTCGAGGAATCGGTAGAGATGGTAACTGAAGAAGCTGTGACTGCTCCAATAGATTCAAATGTTGCACGATACGCCGCGCATCTGGGTCGATTCAGTAAAAAATAAGTTTTTATAAATATATTACGAAGTTAAGAAAAATTAAATAACTTAATTTGATAACATTAAAAAAGGAGACACAGAGATGTATCAAGATAAAATGCATTTGTCAGAAAAACTTCAAGAAAAGTGGAAGCCGGTTATTGAGCATCCTGATCTTCCTGAGATTAAGGATTCTTACAAAAAAGCGGTGACTGCCATCCTTCTTGAAAACCAAGAGATCGCAACACAACAAGATAGTCGTATGCTAAATGAAGCTGCGCCGATTAACGATGTAGACGGTGGAATGTCGCCTACTAACGGTTCTGAAGGTAACATCAAAGGTATGGATCCTGTCCTTATCTCTTTGATTCGTCGTTCAATGCCTAACCTGATGGCATATGATGTCCTTGGTGTTCAACCAATGACTGCACCTACTGGTCTCATCTTCGCGATGAAATCTCAGTACGGTGACCAAGCATCAGAAGCACTATTCGGAGAAGCTGATTCTGACTTCTCTGGTAATAATGCTCCTGCTCATGCTGGTACTGACCCATTTGGTGACTTCAGTGTAACTAGTAACGTAGGTACGTTTGCTTCCGCATCCAACTACACTACTGGTGCTGGTGCTCCAACAAACAAAGCAGAAGCTTTGGGTGATGGTTCTGTTGCAATGGGTGCTTCTGGTCATTTCAACCAGATGTCGTTCTCAATTGACCGTGTAACCGTAACTGCAAAGTCACGCGCACTGAAAGCTGAGTACACACAAGAACTCGCACAAGACTTGAAAGCAGTACACGGTCTGGACGCAGAGTCAGAACTTTCTAACATTCTCTCTACTGAGATTATGGCAGAAATTAACCGCGAAGTACTTCGTACCATCTACATGAATGCCAAACCCGGCGCTCAAACAGGTGTTACTAATACTGGTGAGTTTAATCTGGACACTGATGCCGATGGTCGTTGGTCTGTAGAGAAGTACAAAGGACTTCTATATCAAATCGAACGCGAAGCAAACGCAATCGCAAAAGCTACTCGCCGTGGTAAAGGTAACATCGTTATCTGTTCTTCGGATGTCGCATCTGCACTTGCAATGTCTGGTCAACTTGACACTACTGCCAATCAGTTTGGTGGATTAAGTGTTGACGATACTGGTGCAACTTTTGCTGGTACACTTAATGGTCGTATTAAAGTATACATTGACCCATATTTCGCAGTCGGTTCTTCTGGTCGCGAATTGTTGGTTGTTGGATACAAAGGTACTTCACCTTATGACGCTGGTATGTTCTACTGCCCATACGTTCCTCTTCAGATGGTTCGTGCGGTTGGTGAGAATACCTTCCAACCAAAAATCGGGTTTAAGACTCGTTATGGTATTGCTACTAACCCATTTGCATCTTCTGCTGCTCACTCAAACGATTACTATCGTATTGTTGCAGTTAAAGGTCTTGGTGCTGCTGTCGCATAATAATAACAAAAGTTATTATAACCTTAAAGGGGTCTCTTCGGAGACCCTTTTTTTTGGCGTATAAATAGTATAGAAGGAGTTATTAATGAGCACACTCAACACTACTACAGAAAATCCGAATACATTGCAGTCAAATTCTTTTGCAATGGCGGTATCTAAGTTACCAAGCCTTTCTCCATTTGTCAACGGTGTTTCATTGCCTGGCATGGTTATGGGAGAAGTGCAGTTAGGTACTCCATTTGCAGACCGTAGAGTGCCTGGCGATAAATTAATTTTTGCAGTACTGACCATTTCGTTTTTAGTAGACGAAGATATGCAAAACTGGATGGAATGTTATGATTGGATGACTTCGCTGGGATATCCAGAGAGTTTTGCCCAGTATGGTGCAATCAACAGAATCGCAGACAAAAGGTCGAGTTTGAGTGGCAATGACGTATATTCGGATGGTACGTTAATTATTCATAATAATTCTGGAAAGGCAATTAAGAAAGTAGAATTTGTAGATTTATTTCCGATTGCACTGGGAGAAATTCCACTATCCACTGGGGATACGGCAGGAGACCCAATTATATCAACAATAGATTTGCAATATACATACTATACAGTGAATTCAATATAAAATATAGGTGAATTGATGAATGATACGGTGAATTCTATGGCCAAGTTTATGGACGAGGCCAAGGAAGATATTAGATTAAACTTTTTAGAAATTGAGAATGAATTATTAAGAAATTCCCACCTCATAGGTAAGTGGTTAACTTATCAACAAAATCAAAAATCAAAAGTTCTAATATTAGAGACTGAGTACAAGAGACTTCTTGCAATAAAAAAGAAGTATCTCATGGGTAAGCTCCCAGATGAGGAGCGTGATTATATGGGATGGCCGTTAGAAGGAACTAAAATTCTGAAAGCGGATATGGACATGTGGTTAGATTGTGATGACGAGATTATTGCAAAACGACAAAAATTCCAAGCACAAAAACAAATTTTAGAATTTATAGAATCAACACTCACACAGGTTGTAGATAAAAAATGGTCTATTAAATCTTATATAGATTATAAGAAGTGGATTGAAGGTAACTAATGAAAGAACAAGTTCTGGTAGTCACAATAGATGAAGTTTATGTAACTGTAGATTCTAATGAGTTTTTTATATTAAAAGAACTTGTAGACTACTTTACATTCAAAGTGCCTGGCGCAGAATTTATGCCGTCCTTTAGAAACAAAATGTGGGATGGTAGAATTAGACTACTAAATCCAAACAATAGAAAATTATATAAAGGTCTTATATCACACCTAAGAAGATTTTGTGATATGAACGGATATGAACTTGTATATGAAGATGACGCACCACCGAACTTCTCGAAAAAGAATCTGGAAGAACTTGCACAATATGTTAACCCACACTCAGGCGGTAAGCCTATCCAGTACAGGGACTATCAACTAGAGGCAGTGCAACACTCCATAAACTCTAATAGGTGTCTCCTACTGTCTCCTACTGCGTCTGGCAAGTCATTAATTATCTATACACTAATACGATTCTATATGATGCATCCAGACTTGCAAAACAAGAAGATTATAATCATCGTTCCTACCACATCATTGGTGCATCAGATGTATTCTGATTTTGGAGATTACGGATGGGATTCGGAAAAATATTGTCATAAGATTTTTTCTGGCCAAGACAAAGATACTGATAAGCGTGTGGTGATATCTACATGGCAATCCATATTTAGATTAGATAAGAATTACTTCAGTCAATTTGGAATGATTGTGGGGGATGAGTGTCACTTATTCAAAGCAAATTCATTAAATAAAATAATGGATAAAATGGTGGGGTGTAAATATAGATTCGGTACTACTGGTACACTTGATGGAACCAAAACCCATAAATTGATGTTAACTGGTATGTTTGGTGATGTAAAACAAGTCACATCAACAAAAAAACTAATTGACAACAAAACTCTGTCATCATTCAAGATTCAGTGTTTGGTGTTGAAATATCCACCGCAGATGTGCAAGGACAACAAATCTAAGAAGTACCAAGAAGAGATTGATTGGATTATTCACAACGAAAGACGAAATAAATTCATAAACAACTTGACATTATCTCTAAAAGGTAATACACTAGTACTCTATAACTTTGTAGAAAAGCATGGAAAACCCATGTTTAAAGACATATCAGAAAGAGCTGAGAAGGGTAGACCAGTGTTTTTTGTTAGTGGTGCGATAAAAGGTGAAGTGCGAGAAGATATACGAGCATTGACAGAGAAGGCAGATAACGCTATTATCATTGCATCATATGGAACCTTTTCTACTGGCATAAATATTAAGAACCTACATAATGTTATTTTTTCATCACCATCCAAAAGTAGGATAAGAAATCTTCAGTCTATAGGTAGAGGCCTCAGGAAAGGTGATAACAAGAGTAGTGCGGTACTATACGATATAGCTGACGATTTACAACATAAGACGTACATAAACTTTGCAATCAGACACTTTTATGAACGCATAAATATATATAATGAAGAGAAGTTCGATTTCCAAGTTCATGACGTAAACATATACAAAGGAATAGGCTGATGGAATATAAAATCATTAAGTTACATAATGGGGATGACCTTATTAGTGGAGTAACCCGCTACAATCCCGATGATGATACAAAACCAACAATTGCTTTGGAAGACCCTTATTGTTTGAAACAGGTTGCAACGAAGAACGAAGATGACCACTCAGTTGCGTTTGTCCGATGGATACCATTTACTGATGATGAACTGATTCTTTTGCCACTTGATAGGGTGGTGACAATGACTAGTGTTAAGTCTGACCTATTAAGCTACTATATCAAACTGTCTGAGAAACACAAACTAACTGAACACTCGACGTTTGAAGAAGCAGATCTAGAAGAGGGATATGAAGATGATGATGAAGATTACTTGTCTAAACTAGAATCAGCAAGCAATAATACAATACATTAATTATTATTCTTTTTAGAGAGACAAGCTCTATTATACACACATTCTCAGAGATGTCAAGCACTTTCTTTAAAAAAGATGAAATTAAATTAAAGCTTGACTTTCCCGATGGGATTTGTTATAATGGAACATAATTTACTCATAAGGCGACTTTACTATGGCAGAGAAGAAGAAAAAGCAACACTACGTTGACAACAAGAAGCTACTTGGTGAAATGACCGAGTATCGAAATTTGGTCATCAAGGCGAAAGAAGAAGAAACGCCTAGACCAAGGGTTCCGAATTATATCGGAGAGTGCATCATGAAGATATCTCAGCACTTATCATATAGACCCAACTTTATTAATTATACCTATAAAGACGATATGATATCTGATGGTATTGAGAACTGTCTTCTTTATATAGATAATTTCAACCCAGCGAAATCTAAGAATCCTTTTGCGTACTTCACGCAAATTATCTACTATGCATTTATCCGAAGGATTCAGAAAGAAAAGAAACAGACATACGTCAAGTATAAGTCAATTGAACAAGCAAGTCTGATGTTCGATTTATCTGGTGAGAGTGCAGATGCCTCGCCTGTCAATAAAAGTTATGTAGAGTTCATTCACAACAACATGGACGAATTTCTTGCGGATTTTGAGAAGACTCAGAGAACCAAGAAAGAAGCCAGAAAAAAATCAAAAGAAGAGAGTGAAGAGAACCTTCGACTTGAAGCAGAAGAAAAGAAACGTTTAGAGGACAATTAATGAAAATTGCATTGATTACGGATACCCACTTTGGTGCTCGTGGGGATTCGATATTATTTTATGACTATATGATGGAATTCTATAATAATGTTTTTTTTCCTTATCTAAAAGATAATAATATAGAGAATGTTATACACCTTGGAGATGTTGTCGATAGACGCAAATTCATAAACTTTAATATTCTTCATAAGTTTAAAAAAGACTTTATTGGGTGGTTTCAAGATAACGAAGTCAACATGCACATCATTATCGGAAACCATGATACCTATTTCAAGAACACGAATGCTGTTAATGCGATGGATGAACTGATAGATTTTAACCATCCATATTCGCCTAAAGTATATTCAGAACCCGACACTCTGAATTTTGAAGGACGAGAAATTGTTTTGATGCCTTGGATTAATTCAGAGAACTATCACAGCTCTTCGGATTATATAAAGAACTCAAATTCTAAAGTCTTATTTGGACACCTTGAGATTGCTGGTTTTGAAATGCATCGTGGAATGAAGTGTGAAGAAGGCCTTGGCATTAAAATGTTTGATAAGTTTGACCTAGTGTGTTCTGGTCACTTTCATCATAAATCAAATAACGGAAAAATTCATTATCTAGGAAATCCCTATGAAACTACATGGATGGATTACGATGACCCGAAAGGATTCCATATATTTGATACCGAAACCTTGGAACTTGAATTCATTCAGAACCCATACAAGATGTTTCATAAAATCGAATATGATGAAGATGTTGTAGTAGATACGTCTGACATGGATGGTCGGTATGTCAAGATTGTTGTTAAGAATAGAACCAACGCCTTAAAATTTGATATCTTTTTAGATACCTTATATAAGAACAATGTTGCAGACATTCAAATAGTAGAAAGTAACGATGAATTTGACTCTAGTGGTGAAGATGTAGATGTGATACAAGACACCATGACACTTTTATCGGAGTATGTAGATAATTACGAAATGTCTCTGGATAAAATGAAATTGAAGTCTATGATTAAAGACTTATATGTTGACGCGATGAGAGAAAATGCTTAATGATTGAATTTAATAACATTAAATGGAAAAACTTTCTATCGACAGGAAACAACTATACAAGTGTCCAGCTGGACAGGACTTCTACCACACTTATTCTTGGTTCGAATGGTGCTGGTAAATCTACTATTCTTGATGCGTTGTGTTTCGGTCTTTTTGGAAAAGCATTTCGTAAAATCAATAAACCGCAATTGGTTAATTCGATTAACGAGAAAGATTGTTCTATAGAGATAAATTTTACCATTGGGAGAAAGAAGTATCTTGTTCGCAGGGGGATAAAACCTAATGTTTTTGAAGTCTGGATAGATGGTAAGATGTTAGACCAAGATTCCAAAATAAAAGATTCTCAGACATATCTTGAAGACAATATATTAAAACTAAACTATAAGTCGTTTACTCAGACGGTAATCCTTGGTTCTGCAACATTTGTTCCGTTTATGCAACTGTCTGCGTCAGACAGAAGAGATATTATCGAAGACTTGTTAGATATTAAAATATTCACATCTATGAATGAGATACTAAAAGTCAAACAGTCTGTCCTTTCTAGTAGTCTGTCGGAAAACGAACACGATAGAAAGTTAATAAACAACAACATACAACTACAGAAAAAATATATTGAAGAGGTTGCTGCTACTAAAACCAGCTCTATCAAATCAATAGAAAATAAAATCTCATTGCGAGATGCATCTATAACAGAAAATGAGAAAATTATTGATAGTGAAATATCAAATCAAGATAACCTCACTTCAAGTGTAGAGGATAAGGATACAACACAACAACGACAGAACAAACTAGATTCATTAGAAAGTCAACTTATGTTGAACCTAAAGAAAAATAAAAAAGACGAAAAGTTTTTTAGTGAAATCGATAACTGTCCTACATGCAAACAAGAAATTAATGACACACATAAACATTCTATGTGTAGTGACGCGAAAACTAAGGTTTCGGAGTTAGAACTTGGTTTGCAAAAAATATCAATAGAATTTAAGAAGGTCAACGCAAGATTGAACTCTATTGCAGACATACATGAGAAGATTCGGTTGAGTGGTAAGATTATCAGCGAAAAGCAATCCGAAATTAAAATCATGCGGTCTAACATACTAGAGTTTAATTCAGAAATCAAAGAACTGAATGAGTCGGACACCTCTACTAAACCATTAGAAAAAGAACTAGCAAAACAAGAAAAAAACTTAGATAAATTAAATTCTATCAGAGAAGAACTGGTCGAAAAACGCGAGTATCAAAATATTGCATCTGTCTTGTTGAAAGACAGTGGAGTTAAGACCTCAATTATTAAATATTATCTGCCGGTAATGAATAAGTTGATTAACCAATATCTGCACGAAATGGATTTTTATGTCAACTTTACTATGGATGAAAAGTTCTCTGAGGTAATAAAATCTCGTAGTCGTGAGAATTTCTCGTATGCGTCTTTCTCTGAAGGTGAGAAGATGCGTATTGACCTTGCACTACTGTTTACTTGGAGAACTATCGCCAAGATGAAAAACTCAGTGAACACAAATTTATTAATATTGGACGAAGTTTTTGATAGTAGTTTGGACAACACAGGGACGGATGAATTTTTAAAATTATTAAACACTTTGGGTGGAAATAATGTATTCGTCATAAGTCATAAGGGAGAAATTCTGTATGACAAATTCAGAAGTGTTATAAAGTTTGGTAAGGTCAAGAACTTTAGTCAGATAGTAGAGGAAAAGTAGTGAATTTTAATGATGATTGTAGAAATGTAACAAAAGAACACCCAGAATATGACTATGTGTTTACTTCCCCCCCAGATTTTAAGGAACTGGAACTCAATCCAAAAGATACTCTTGGATATTCTGACTTTTTGGCAAAAACGGTATTGACAACAGAACCGAAACGTGGTATAATAACGGTTGCATTTACAGATAGAAAGAATAATGGACGGATTGTTCCAAAATCCACAATCTTGAAAAATCTTATGCACAACGAAGGGTGGGAACTGTTGTCCCATAAAATATGGGTCAAATCGATTAAGATTAATATGTATAGACTGAACTACGGAAATGTCCTATCGTTTGGTAGGGGTAAATTCCGTCAAAACCAGAACAAAGAATTCAAGCCAGATGTTTGGATGGATGGAACAGAAGAGTATAAAGGGTTTGCATTTGGTATGCCGGTGGATGTTCCAAGGAAGTGCATACTGAACTATACCCAAGAAGGCGACACAGTATACGACCCTTTCATGGGGTCAGGAACTACCGCTATCGCATCCCTAATGACCAACAGGTTATATCAGGGTGCAGAAATGAAGGAAAGTGTGTGGAATCTTTCACAGGAAAGGGTGAGTGAGTTTCATAATAGATCAATTGATAATTGGAGTTTTTAATGAATAATGAACTTTACAGTCTGTTGCATAATTGTGCCAATCGTGACGGCATTCCTTGCATGGACAATACTATGTTTTCTCGCGTAACTTCAGACTATGGCAGAGAAGATTTTAGACTTGCGTTGGCGAAATATATCACCAACGAGAAACCTCCATTTCCCTATAAAGATTTCAGTTATGAGGGTCTGGTAGATAGTTTTAGAAAACTGAAACGTGCGGATTACTCAAACTATATTACTCCAAGAGAAAATGCACAAAAAGAAGTTCTAGAAAAATATGATGACTACAAATATTCTTATGCGGAATATGGTCTTGGAATGATTGATGGGCCTTCAACCTTCAATGAAGTTAGTGACTATTTTAACAACCGTCTAAGGATGTCTTGTGGGTCTTATGGATACAGGTCTCCTGTTGATAGATGGAACGAAGGAGACAACATTTGGGGGGTGCTAGGGCCTATCTGGAGAGGTGTGAACGACAGTTGGGAATTAACACCTAAACAGTATATGATGGCATTTAGATTGGGTACTTATATCGCAACTCAATTCAAACCAATTGTTGCAAAGTCTATTTATGAAATGACAAGTGCAAAAAGAGTATTAGACACTTCGATGGGTTGGGGTGACCGACTCGCCGGTTTCTTTGGTTCAAACGCCAAGACTTATTTTGGTTGTGACCCAAATCCAAGTACCTTTGAAAATTATAAACTTCAGGCAATCGAATATTCGAAGTTGGTCGGTAACACATACAAGATTATCGAACACAAGGATTATTGGGGAATGCTCGGCGATGTTAAAACATGTCATTTCTACAGATGTGGTGCAGAGAATTTGCCTTGGGATGATATTCAAGATATAGATTGTGCGTTCACTTCACCTCCATATTTTTCTACTGAAAGATATAATGAGGGTGGAGAACATTCCGAAGACCAATCTTGGTCTAAATTTAATGAATATGCGGCATGGAGAGATGAGTTTTACTTGCCTGTTTCTGTCAAAAGTTTTGAGTGTTTATCTAAGCGTGGACATCTTATGGTCAACATTATGGATCCTAAGATTAAGGGAAAACGACATCGTTCTGGTGATGAACTAGTAGATGAAATGAAAGATGATTTTATTGGTCAGGTAGGAATGCGAATAATGCAGAGGCCTCAAGGTAAAAGTGTTTTTTCTGACGAAGACGGAAACTTTGACAAAGAAAAGATGAATAATTTTATGAACAAGATTTATATGGAAAATGTTTGGTGTTTCAGTAAGGGAAAAGGAATCGACCTTTTCAGACATAAAAGAATATTGTCCCTTGATAGTTTTCTATAAATATAGGTATTAACTGATACATCGAAGGTACTTTTCATATGTCTGATGCTTTACTAAACACTTCCATAGCAGCAATAGTCTCAAATGCGACAAGTTCTATACCTAGCGCGTCAACTGATGAACTATTGAAAATTGCAACTGCTATACAGGCAGTAGGTAAAGGTGAAGACACAACACTAGAGACCGCCATAAATTCTAGAGTTAATACTCTTATGGCGGGTTCTCCATCAATATCTGATGTAGAAAAACTTGGAAGAGTTCTTAGGAAAATGCGCTCTCCCACTACGGTCAACCTAGTTGGGAACACTGACAACTTACCAGAGGGTTCTGGAAACTTATATCACACCGATTCTCGCGCAGATTCTCGCGCAGACGGAAGAATCTCTGCATCTAGTCTTAGTTCTCTTGCAGATGTGCATACGACTGTCGCTACAGATGGTCAAGTTCTAAAGTGGGATAATGCGAATACTAGGTGGGAGCCAGGCACTGTTGGTGGTGTATCCGTAACAGTTTCGACAACTGCACCGAGCTCACCAAATAATGGAGATTTCTGGTTCGATAGTGTCAATGGGTCACTTCTAATAAATTATAATGATGGCTCTGGTTCTCAGTGGGTTGCAGTCTAGACTGCCATAAAGGATAATAATTCATGTCAGATATACTATTAAATACTTCTATTGCCGCACTAAAGGCAAAACTACTTACTGAAATAGTCAGTGCGACTGTTACTGAAGTTCTGCAAATCTGCCGCGCAGCTCGCGGTGCTGGTCTACAAGAAGATACTTCTATAGAGACTGCTGTCAATACAAGAGTCCAATCGCTCGCGTCTGGCGCAACTATCGCAGAGATGGAGCAGTTAGGACATGCAGTCAAACAACTTTTACAGACAACGGTAACTGGTGCGACAAGTACTGATGATTTGCAAGAAGGAACGAATAATCTCTATTATACAAATTCGCGGGCAGACGCAAGGGTGGTTTTAGGATTGCCTGACACCGACTCACTTACTGAAGGTAGTGCCAATTTATACTACACTGATGCAAGAGCAGACGCAAGGGTAACTGCTGGTGTTACTGGTTATATCAGTATTGCGTCATTGAAGACCGAAGTTGCAGCAAGTGCCGATTTCGCAGCATTCAAGTCTAGAATTGCAGCATTATAGTGTAAACGTGTATAAAGGCTTGACATTCTTGTAAATATGTGCGATCATGTACATGTAATCAATGAGAAAGGGGTTAAACATGCATATAACACTAAAAATATCGAAAATTTCTTTAAATAATGCTTGACATTCCTGTCAATATGTGAGATCATATACTTGAAATGATGAATTAGTGATGGATACTTAGATTATGACTACAAATGTTGGTGCAAAGACTCTCCTCGCAAAGTTGATGTCTGAAGAAAATATTCGTGTTGAACACAAGAAAATCGATACCGCATACTTTGATGTGAAAAATCGAGTTCTTGCCCTCCCAATTTGGACTGAAATGAGTTCTGACCTTTATGACCTATTAACTGGTCATGAGGTTGGTCATGCATTATATACTCCCTCTGATATTGATGTATTGCGTGATGCTGCTTCGCGGTCTTCTAAAGATTTCGTTAATGTCGTAGAAGACGCAAGAATTGAAAAAATGATGAAACGCAAGTTCGCCGGTCTTGGTGGATGTTTCATTCGCGGTTATAATGATTTACTAGAACGTGATTTCTTTGGAGATGTTGAATTCTCTAAAATGAACTTAATTGACCGCATTAATGTCTACTTTAAAACTCGACATTCTCAGTCTCTTCTGGAACAAGAATGTTTCATGGAAGAAGAACTTCCATTTATTGAAAAGATTGAAAATCTACAAACCTTCGAAAATGTCGCAGATGTTTCTGAAGAGATTTACAATTTCTTGAAAAAACGTTCCGAAGAAGAAGATACCACCCCACAAGCACCTACTCAATTCGAAATGTCCGATGAAGATATGGATGACCTTGAAGACAATATGTCTGATGGAAATGGAATGCCTGTTGAGAATGACGGTGACTCTGAAGATAGTGATGAAGATGATGGTATGACTTCTGATTCGGAAGGTACTGGTACTGATAAGAGTGATGAAGATACAAACTCTGATGATGATTCTGGTAAAGATTCGGATGAAGATTCGGATGCGACTACTGGACAGGGTGATATTAGTACTGGTTCCGCTCCAGAGAAAGGTTCGAAATCAACTGGTCAGAATGTCAGTGCGAAATCTTTAGAAGATGAACTGTCATCCGATACAGATAATGCCAGTAAAGAAAATATGAAAGATTTGGTCGATGCAATGGCCGAGGACTTTCGATATATTACTCTAGGTAACCTTGATGTTTCAAAGTTCGTTGATGATTGGAAGGTAGTTCACGAAGAGATTGCCCAGAAAATGGGTACTATCGGTGACCACGTTTATTTTCCAGAAGATCTGACTTACGATGCAGTCATGAAAGAAAATTCAAAAACTATTAACTACTTGGTTAAAGAGTTTGAAATGAAGAAGGCTGCAACTGCCTATGCCTTGACTCGCGAAACAAAATCTGGACGCCTTGATGCCGGTAAGTTGTGGTCTTACAAGATAAACGAAGATATCTTCCGTCAGAAGTCGATTGTTCCACAGGGTAAAAACCACGGAATGATGATGCTTGTTGATTGGTCTGGTTCGATGTTTCCTTACTTGAGAGAAACCACAATACAGACCTTGGTGCTTGCACAGTTTTGTCGCCGCGCTGGAATTCCTTTTGAAGTCTATAGTTTTGTAGACCAAGGTGAAAGTAAGTATTCTATAGATGACCAACTATCTGGTATTGTTGATGGAGACATTATTCCAGAGTCACAAACTGGATTGCGTAACTTGTTGTCTAGTCGAATGAATAACAGAGTCTTTAAGACTGCATGTGATAATGTATTGAAGATGGTTTACAGTCTCACTGCTCAGACTTGGGACGCTCGCATTGCTTGGGGTAGGGACGATATGGGTTCGACTCCATTGAACGAGTCTCTGCTGATAATGGAAAAGATGATTGGTAAGTTTCGCAAGTCGAATAGTCTAGAGAAAGTCAATCTAGTAGTTCTGAGTGATGGAGATAGTAACTATGGTCTTTCTGCAATGCAGACCACAGAGTCTGGTGACCGATATAGACAGAATATTGGACGTTTCAATCGCACTAAAACAATAGTGACAGATAGTGAAACTGGTACGCAATTTGAATTGGGTCAAGGTCGAGAAAAGACTAATAGTATTGTGCAGTTTATTCGCGCAAAACATCATGTGAATGCTATTGGATTCTATCTGACTCATGGTACTACTGCCGTGAGACATGCTATGGAATCTTTCATTAGTGACCCACAAGCAGACCCTTACACTAGAGATAAACAGTGGAGGGAAGCTCGCAAAGTCTTCAATAAAGAGAAATTTGTGGTTGCCCACTCTACTGGATATAATGAGTACTACATCGTAAATGCGAAGACCGCCGCTGTGACTGATGACTTGAAGGTCAATCACAATCAAACTAAGAACCAAATCGCAAAGGCATTTGCATCCCACTCTAAGTCGAAGACCTCAAATCGACAGATGCTAAATAAATTTGTAGAATTAGTGAAATAACGCTTGACATTGCTACCAGTATGTGAGATCATACACTTGTAATGACAGTTTATCCCCCCCTTAAATAAGGACTATATTATGATTAATCTTGAAACCCAACAGACTTTTGTTGATGCATGTGCTGTTACATATCCCAATGAGGATGTTCTCTCTCGTACACAAATCAACAATGTCGCTAGAGTTCACAAACTCACTGACGCTGGTTGGTTAAAATCAGACAATTATCGTGTTGCTCGCGGAAAGTACAAACTCCCTGCAATAGACGGTTTGACTTCTACGATGCCAACACCAATCACTACCGCCGTCAATATGGCATCTAGTGTTGATTTGTCTCGTACTGAAAGTCTGATACCAGAACGTGACCCAAACTTTGTAAAGTTTGGTTTCTATAAAGATATGGAAACCATCCTTCGTTCCAAAATGTTCTATCCAGTATTCATTACTGGTATGTCTGGAAACGGTAAAACCTACGGTTCTCAACAGGTCTGTGCCCGTCTTCGCCGTGAGTGCATTACTATTCCAATTACTATTGAGACCGATGAGAGTGACCTTCTGGGTGACAAAACTCTAGTTGATGGTAATGTCGAGTTTATTGCCGGCCCTGTTGTTCGCGCAATGGAGTCTGGTGCAGTTCTCATTCTGGATGAAATTGACCTTGCGTCTAACAAGATTATGTGCCTTCAGTCAATCATTGACGGTAAGGGTGTCTATCTCAAGAAAGATAATCGTTTTGTGTCGCCTGCCAAAGGATTTACAGTTATCGCTACTGCAAATACCAAAGGTAAGGGTTCAGAAGATGGTCGATTTATCGGAACCAATGTTCTGAACGAGGCATTCTTGGAACGTTTCAAAATCACTTTCGAACAGGAATATCCTACACAGAAAGTAGAGAAGACAATTCTTGCAAACAATCTGTTGACTTTGGGTGTCAATGCTCAAGAAGGTACAGAAGAGTTTATCGAAAACCTTACGGTATGGGCATCTGCAATCCGCAAAACCTTTGCTGATGGTGGTATCGATGAGATTATCTCTACTCGCCGTCTAGTTGCCATTGTCGAGACTTTCGCAATCTTTAAAGACCGTATGAAGTCTGTCGAGTTGTGTGTGTCTCGTTTCGATGATGATACCAAAGAGTCTTTTCTAGATTTGTACTCTAAAATCTCAAACGACACTGAAGTTGTTTCGGAGTTTGAACCAGAGACATTAGAAGAACTTGTTAGTGATTATGCAACAGAGGATGACGCGCCGTACTAATGAAAATTCGAATTGAAGTTGAGTTGGATACGCAAGAGGATATTGAAGAGGTTGAGACCATTCTCGACCTCATCGAAAAAATAAAAGATGCAATTGAGGAAAAAGAATGATACAGATTTTACAAGAAATTACTGATTGGGGTGAAGAACAAGTCTCCAATGGCAAATACCATGTTGACCCAGCCGGTCATCTTTATGCATACGAACCTTTGGGTGGAGTGCTAAAGATTTTTAGTAAACCAATGAAACAGTTTTCAAAGTCTCGGAGAAAATTCAAAAAAGTTGGAGAATATAATATATGAGTAATTTATTGTCACCAGAAGACCATCAATACAAATTCAATGAACCAGAAATTCTGGATGAAATTGCAGAGTATATTGAAGGCACTTATGGTCAACATTATTCCAAAACTCAATTTCAGGCGACTGAAGTGATAATGGACAACGGCCATGGCGAAGGATTCTGCCTTGGTAATGTGTCGAAGTATGCACAGAGATATGGCAAGAAAGGAGAAAGTCCAGAAGAGTGGAGAAAAGACTTGCTAAAGATAATACATTATGGTATACTAGGACTGTATAACCATGACTTGATTCATGAAAATTTAGGAGAAAATATTTAATGAAAATTAGTGAAGAAACCCAACAGATACTGCGTAATTTTGCAAGTATCAATCAATCAATTTTACTGAAGCCCGGCAACAGAGTATCAACGATGTCTGTAATGCGGAATATTCTTGCGTCTGCGGATGTAGAAGAGGATTTCCCAGTGCAGTTTGGAATCTACGATTTGCCAAGGTTTATCGGTAATCTATCGATTTACCCAGAACTTGAATTTAATGACAAGTTTATCTTGATGACTGATGGACAGAAAAGTTATAAGTTTATGGCCTCTGACCCATCAATCATCGTCTTCCCCACCACAACCTTTAAAATGTCTGGTTCTGACAACGACCCAGACGATGCGAAGGATGCGCCTGCCGCAGATATCGATGTTGTATTGACTGATACTACCTTGCAGACGATTAAGAAGGTTGCATCTATTAATGGTTTACCAGACTATGCTCTGCAAACGTTTGATGGTGATATCAACTTTGTCGCACTAGACAAGAAGAACGATACTACGGACATTGCAAAGGAACCTGTAGGTAAAAGTGATGTAGAGTTTAACATGTACTTTCGCGCAGAAAACTTGAAGTTCATCGAAGGCGATTATAATGTCGGTGTATCGCGAGATAAGATTTCGACTTTTCGCCATGCAACTAAGGATGTCCAGTACTGGGTAACTCTAGAACAAGACTCTGAGTACGATATTTAAAAAAAACTGGAGACTATATTATGAATGACCAACTGTTGTGGGTAGAAAAATATCGCCCATCGTCAATTGAAGAATGTATTTTGCCTCAAGGATTGAAGGATACATTTTCCGAAATAGTTCGTACTGGTGAATTGCCAAACTTACTTTTAACTGGCGGTGCTGGTGTTGGTAAGACTACTGTCGCAAAGGCATTGTGCAGTGAACTTGGTATGGATCACATACTCATCAACGGTTCTGAAGATGGAAACATCGATACACTCAGAACCAAGATTCGTCACTATGCCTCTACTGTATCGTTTTCCAGTAGAGGTAAGGTGGTGATACTTGATGAGGCAGATTATCTTAATCCCCAATCTACTCAACCAGCCCTTCGTGGGTTTATAGAGGAGTTTTCTGCGAACTGTAGGTTCATCTTGACTTGTAACTTTAAAAACAGAATCATCGAACCTCTACACAGTCGATGTGCAGTAATTCCATTTACCATATCGAATAAAGATAAACCTCAACTTGGTGCGAATTTCTTTAAACGTGTTCGCAATATTCTAGAACAAGAAAATATCAAGTACGAACCTAAAGTCGTAGCCGACCTTATCAAAAAACACTTTCCCGACTGGCGCCGTGTACTGAATGAGTTACAGCGTTATTCGATTGGTGGTACAATTGATGTGGGGATGTTGAACTCTATTGAAGAAGTTTCAATTTCTGACTTGGTAAGTAATCTCAAGTTAAAAAACTACAATGAAATGCGGAAATGGGTTACTCAGAATTTAGATAATGACAGTACGGTTATCTTTAGAAAAGTCTACGACAGTCTGTATGAAGTCGCAAATCCATCGTCTGTCCCTCAAGCGGTAGTGACTATTGCAGAATATCAGTATAAATCTGCCTTTGTCGCCGACCAAGAAATCAACATGGTTGCGTGTTTGACTGAACTTATGGTGGAATGCGAATGGAAATGAATGCGTGGTTCCAAGAGTGGGGGTTGTATGTCGGAGGCGGTTTACTTATTGCCGGTGCATACTATCATGGGTTTATAACTGGTAAAGCAGAAGGTGCGAGTTCTGTTTTAAAGTATCTGTATGAGAGTGGGGAGAAGACAGCCGATGGAGTGGTTATTACTTTGACCTATGACGAAGAATGAGTTACGATTTATTTAAAGACTATGTGCCTGCGATATCCAGTACAAAAATCAAGTTGATGGATAGTGTAGATGAACAATGGCAAAAAGAATATAATGCATTCATGGTGAACAGGAACTTCTCCAACTATCAAGATACCATCTTATATGCAAATGAGATGAATAAGTATCCTTTGTTAGATAACAAACTTCAATTCGATTATCTTATAAATACTATAAGACCCAGAAAAAGGTTTTCACCTTGGGCGAAGAAGGATATTCATAGTGATTTAAATCATGTAAAAGAATATTATGGATACAATAACAAACGTGCCTTGGAAGCTCTTAAAATATTGTCAAAAAGTGATTTAGACTTTATTAAAAGTAAGCTCGACAAGGGTGGATAGGAGAAGTGAGATGAGTTCGATAGATGCTCTGGTTGAGGTTTCTCTCAACGACCAAGAAGACTTTTTGAAAGTACGCGAGACACTGACACGAATTGGTGTGGCATCTCGCAAAGATAAGAAATTGTTTCAGTCTTGCCATATATTGCATAAACAAGGTAAGTACTATATTGTTCATTTTAAGGAACTCTTTAAACTTGATGGTAAAGTATCAGATTTTTCTGACAATGATAGGTCTAGAAGGAACGCCGTAGTTAATTTATTAGTAGAATGGAAACTAATTAATGTGGTCAGACTTGACCCAATAGAAATTGAATCCGCACCAATGTCTCAGATTAAAATTTTGTCTCACAAAGAGAAAGACCAATGGGAACTGGTGCCGAAATATAACATAGGCAGAAAAAAATAATTTTCTGTAAATCATTTGGTGCCGTGTGTACTAAATAATATACAGGGTTGCGGTTTATCCGAACCTTGTATATACGCCCGCTAACGGGGCAAATTTATCTTGCTTAAAAAAAGGAGAAAAACAATGGTAAATACAACAGTTACAATGAGAACCCCACTGCTTCCAAATGCAGTATTTGACCCATTTCTGAAGAGAAGTATCGGCTTTGAATCAATCTTTAGGGAGTTGGATTCTATCGCGTCTGAAGGTAAACGGTCAGACAATTATCCGCCATACAATATCATTAAAGATGAAGACTACTATCGGATTGAATTGTCCGTTGCAGGGTTTTCTGAAGATGAATTGCATGTCGAGTTGGTAGAATCAACACTTACAATTAGTGGTACGCATACCAATGCTAAGGATGATACTCAGTACGTCCATAAAGGTATTGCCGCTAGAAACTTTGTAAGAAAATTCACCCTCTCAGCCGACCTCATCGTTTTGGGTGCAGATATTGTTAACGGAGTGTTGGAAGTTACTCTTAAACTGGAGTTGCCGGATGAGAAAAAACCCAGAACCATTAAAATTGGTGATGAAAATTTTAAATCCAAAAAACCGAAGTTTTTAAAGGGATAAAGTAGTGACATGGGATGGGGGTTTCCCCCCATCCTATATTATATAAGGTGATAATAATGGACAGTCATGAGCAATTAATTTCGTTGATAGAAGCTTACAAATTTGAAAATGAAAAATTCATATCTAAACAGAATAAATCTGCTGGTATCCGCGCAAGAAAATTGTTGATGGACATTGCTAAACTTTGCAAAGACCGCCGTGCAGAAATTCAAGAGGAAAGAGAATGGATAGTGAAAACATGAGTACCAAAGAAGAAATGGCAAAGAGTGAAGATTTTGAAGAACTTCCTCCAACCACCCCAGTAGACTTACTTCACGACATTGTACACGATACAGATGATGCAAATAATTTATATCGTACCAGTAGAGATGTCGCGACAGGACATGTAACTTTTGATTTGGCATTGCCCAATGATGAAATTATGTCAAGTCTTTTCAACAACAAAACCATAAACAGTATTCCTGGCGCGCACTTAAAAATTATAAACATGGAGTGGAGATATCTACGCCGTAAAGTAATTAAGTGGCTCGGAGATACACCAGAATCTAGGGCGATTCACGATGCTTTAGGTTTGCACATTAAAAAAGAAAAAAAGTGGAAACTTACACAAGAGAGAGTACAATAATATGAATTACACAAATAGTCATTTTTTACGAGCGTTAATTCGCAAATATGAATTTGAAAGAGATGAGGCTATTGCAAACCTAAAAGTGTATTTTGAGAATCCTGTTGGTATTTCAGACCATTCGGACTTCATCGATACAATGGATAAGTGGGTAAACCAGTTGTCCAGTTCCGAAGAAAATTTGAGAACCATCATTAACACTTTTGCAGTTGCCCCTCAACAGTCGGCCGCACCAGAATCTGGCGCTCCGGCACAAAATCTTTCAACTGGAGATGTTCCAGTAGAAGAACCAGCGGGATAAGACTAAATATGAGTACGGAGATGCCTAAATTGTTGGGCATCTCCAATCCTCTTTATAAAATAAGGTGATGTGATGTCGATGTTAGACGTAAAAATAATTAGACTTTCAACTGGAGAAGAGTTGATTGGAGAATTAAAAGATGAAGGTGATTCTTGGAAGGTACTGAATGTTTGCCAGATTGCGGCAAGTTATGCAGACCCCACCCAAGCAACTGCAAGAATTGGTCTCGCACCATTCATGCCGTATTCGAAGATTAAGGATGGGTTTGTTATTCAGAAATCTATGTGTGCATTTATAGTAGAACCTGTAAACGAATTGTTGAATGAGTATAATAAAGTATTTGGTAATGGTTTAGTGTTGCCGCCGTCAGTCTCTCAGACGCCATTTAAAGATGCCGTCACCCCGAATTCTTCAACAGATTCTCATGCATTTGTGAAATTATAACTTGACAAACAAGAGTCGTTGTGTTATAATATGTTTATATTATGTGGAGTAGTCTATGTCCTTTTATACAAATGTTGTTACTATCGGCGGTAAGGTATACTTACGCGAAATAGATAACTCCGGCAGAAGAGTTGAGAGAAAAGTTGATTATAAACCTAACCTTTTTCTCAAATCAAAAAACCCAAATTCAAAATACAAAACCTTGCACGGCCTCCCTGTGGATAAAATCCAACAGGATGGGATTTACGCAGCGAGGGCCTTTGTCAAAAGATATAAAGATATTGAAGGTATTGAGGTGTATGGGAACACCCAGTTTACATATCCTTTTATATCAGACACCTTCTCTGGTGAAATTGAATACGACCCAGACAAGTTAAATATTTGCAATATTGATATCGAAGTGGAGTGTGAAAACGGCTTCCCAGAACCTGTAGACGCACTTGAACGTGTTAACGCCATCACCATGAAGATGCATGGTGTTTACGTTGTTCTTGGTATTGGCGATTGGGAACACACGAATCCCGACCTAAAAGACCACCGAATTAAGTACTATAAATGTACAGATGAACTTGCACTTCTTACCAGTTTCTTAAATATCTGGGAAAACTCCAAAATCGATATTGTTACTGGTTGGAACGTAAACCAATTCGATATGACCTATCTTGTTAATCGACTTGAAAGACTTCTAGGTCACGATGAGGCTGTAAGATTGTCTCCGTGGAGAATTGTCGATAAAGTCCAGAAGAATATTCGTGGGATGATGCAAAATCAAGTTAAAATTCTTGGTCTCGCAATAATCGATTATCTAGATTTGTATCGCAAATTCACATACGTCACTAGAGAAACCTATAGACTAGACCATATTGCCGAAGTCGAACTCGGAGAGAGAAAGATTGACCACTCTGAGTTTGCACAGATGCATTTGTTCTATAAACAGGACTATCAGAAGTTTATCGACTACAATATCAAAGACGTTGAGTTGGTGGATAAATTAGAAGACAAACTTAAACTGATGGAACTGTTAATCACGATTGCATATCAATCAAAGATTAACTTTGATGATGTGTTCTCGCCAATTCGCACTTGGGATGCCTTGATATTTGAAGAACTCAAACGCAATAATATAGTAATCCCAAATACTGGTCGCGGTCAAAAGGCAGATTCATTTGCCGGTGCATATGTGAAGGAACCAGATGTAGGAGAACATGATTGGGTTGTATCATTCGACTTGAACAGTCTGTACCCTCACTTGATTATGCAGTACAATATTAGTCCAGAGACATTAATTGAGGGACAATATATCCAGACTAGTGTTGATTCTCTTTTGGAGGGAAAGACTGATACCTCTGATGCGATTAGTATGAATGCCGCATTGTGTCCAAGTGGTATGCTATTCAGTAAGGAGAAGAAGGGTTTTTTGCCCAAGTTGATGCAAAATATGTATGACAGTCGTACCGTCTACAAGAAAGAAATGTTGCGTATAAAACAACTGAAAGAGAACGGTGATGGTGACGCAAAACTACAAGAGAAACAAATATCTGCATTAAACAACAAACAGATGGCTGCAAAGATTCTGTTAAACTCTTGTTATGGTGCGTTGGGCAACCAATACTTTAGATACTTCGATATCCGACAGGCAGAATCAATTACACTATCTGGTCAATTGTCGATTCGATGGATTGAAGAGAAGATGAATGCGTATTTGAATGGTCTTCTGAAGAATGAGAAACCGCAGAATTATGTAATCGCATCCGATACAGACTCTATCTATGTTGGACTTGGTGATTTTGTAAACCGTTTCTTCAAAGGTAAAGATGACAAGTCGATTGTAGATTATTTGGACAAGATTGCAAACGACAAGTTTGAACCATTTATCAATTCTTGTTATCAAGAACTTGCTGATAAAATGAATGCATATGAACAGAAGATGCAAATGGCGAGAGAAGTTATCGCATCAAAAGGTATCTGGACTGCAAAGAAAAGATACATTTTAAACGTACATGATAACGAGGGTGTTCGTTATGCGAGTCCACAATTAAAGATTATGGGTTTGGAGGCAGTTCGCTCATCTACTCCTGCCGTGTGCAGGGAGAAGATTAAAGAAACCCTCAAAATTATCATGAACAAAACAAACGATGACTTAATTGAGTTTGTTGCAAACTTTCGCAAGGAGTTTAATACTTACGATGTCGAGACCATATCATTCCCCAGAGGTGTGAATGGATTGACCAAGTATCACGATTCTATGCATGTATACAAGAAAGGTACGCCAATACACGTTAAGGGAGTCTTATTCTATAACAAACTAGTTAAAGAACATAACTTGGGGATGCAATACCCATTGATAAAGAACTCTGACAAAATTAAATTTTGTTACTTAAAGGAACCCAACCCAATTCAAAACAATGCAATTGCTATTTCGACAAACCTTCCGACTGCGTTTGGTTTGGACAAATACATTGACAGAGAATTACAATTCGACAAAGCATATCTGGAACCAATTAAAACTATCACTGATACTATTAATTGGCATACGGAAAAACAATTTACATTAGACCAATTTTTCTAAGGAGAAAAAACATGAATTTAGCAGACAAATTAAAGAAAAACAGTAGTTTGAAAGACAGGGTTAATATCCTTGCAGACTCTCAATACTTGGGAAAAAAGGAACAAATCCCCACTGCAATCCCAGCAGTAAATATCGCATTCAGTGCATCCCCCACAGGTGGGTTTATATCTGGTCTTACGATGATTGCTGGGCCATCCAAACATTTTAAGACTGCGTTTGGACTATTGATGATGAAATCATATCTAGACAAATACCCAGAAGGTATTGCGTTATTTTATGACTCAGAATTTGGAACTCCGCAAGGGTACTTTGATACATTTGGTATCGATACGTCAAGAGTGGTACATACTCCGATTACAAATTTGGAAGAGTTTAAATTTGACATCGTGCAACAGTTAAAGGATGTCACCACAGAAGACAAGTTATTCATTATGGTGGATTCTGTTGGTAATCTTGCGTCGAAGAAAGAAATTGATGACGCAGAGGCCGGCAAAGGTACTGCTGATATGACAAGGGCAAAACAATTTAAATCGGTTTTCCGTATGATTACGCCCACGTTGAACATGTCAGATATCCCTATGATTGCAATCAATCACACATATGACTCACAGGGTCTGTTTCCGACTAAAGTCGTTGCTGGTGGAACTGGTATGTATTACAGTGCAGATAACATCTGGATTATTGGTCGCCAACAAGAAAAAGAAGGTACTGAGATTGCTGGATATAACTTTATTATTAATGTGGAGAAGTCGCGCTATATTAAAGAGAAGTCCAAAATTCCTGTTACGGTCAAGTTTGAGGGTGGTATCGACAAATGGTCTGGTTTATTGGACATGGCATTGGATGCTGGGTGTTTATCTCAGTCAGGTGCATGGTATCAGAAGGTAGATTTGAAAACTGGTGAGGTGTTAGATAAGAAGTACCGCGCAAAACAATTGAATACTTCTGAAGTATGGTCACCAATTTTGCAGTCAGAAACATTTGTTAATTATCTTGCAGACCGTTATGCGATTAGTAGTGGTGATATTATGCCAGATGCGGAAGTTTTGGAAACTTTGTTGGAGAGTACAGATGATTAAGGATAGTGATTTTACTATAATGGAGTCTGATAGTGAAGAGTTTTTCGCATTCAAACTTAATACTGGTGAATATGAGGGGGTTATTTTTAGATTTGGGAAAGTGTCAGGTAAAGAATCTAAGATTGTGACCCGACAAGACCCAGCTGATGCAAAAATCGACTTTGAATACGTTGCATTAGTCCCAAATGAAAAAAATACGCTAGAAGAGCTTGACAAAGATGAAAAATTTGGTATAATAGCAGGACAGATTCTAAAACATGTTCTAGAAACTTCTATTGCAGATTTAGTCGATAGTGCGCCAGTCAATAACAAACAGGGGTTAATACTTCCAAATGGACTACAACAATGATTTCAAATATGATTTGCAATGGGGTAAGAAGGGTGAAAATGTTGTTGCAGAAATTGTAGAGGGTGATAAGACTGAAGTGAAGTCCGAAAGAGATGGATGGAACAGAACAGGAAACCACTTTGTAGAATTCGCATCTAGAGGTAAGGCTAGTGGTATTGCGACAACTCATGCAAAGTGGTGGACTGTCAATTTTTTTCTTCACGATGAATTTAAATTTAATGTCACCGTCCCTTCTGCAAGATTGCGAAGCATGTGCAAGAATAATGGATATCGAATTGTACAGGGGGGAGATAGTAATACCTCTAAAGGGTTTCTGGTTCCAGTAAAGGATTTGGTTTCTACATCATGAAATTTGTAATTAAAGAAGTGGACAAATTTACTGCAACTGAATTTATTCAGTCGTTGCATTACTCCAAGATAATGCCTAGGTTGACGAAGCATTATCTTGGTTGTTTCTTAGTTGACGAACTTGTTGGTGTACTGACCCTTGGATGGGGTACACAACCCAAGGCAACAATCAATAAACTATTTACTGGTCTTGATACATCTGATTATTATGAAATAGGAAAGATGTGTATGACTGAAGAAATGCCAAGAAACTCCGAATCTCAGATGATATCTGGGGTTGTAAAGTGGATGAAAACTAATACTCCAGAAAGAAAGTTTTTATTCACTTGGGCAGATGGTATCATGGGTAAGCCAGGATATGTATATCAGGCAGCGAACTTCCTCTATGGTGGTTCTATCCAGACGCAAATTTATATTAGTCCAGAAGGTGAAAAAATTCACCCAAGGTCTAGTAAACGATTGTGTGAAGAGAATGTCATATTCGAAAAGAATAGAGACCCAGAGTTTTTTAAAGATAGAAAAGGAGAGAAGATATATTGGTTAACACAAGATTTTTTAGATGCGAAGGGTATCTCCAAAATATTTGGCCGGCAGTTCAGATATATATTACCAATGAACAAGAAGTCCCGAAAACTGTTGAGTAAGTCTACAGTCGAATGGAATTTGAATTATCCGAAACATATAGATTTAATATGGCATCAGTCAAGTAAAACTGGAAAATTCCAACTTGAGGAAATGCCAAATATCGAGTCTGATGTAACGGAATACAATGAGAAGAATATTAATAGTCACAAAAAAAATATTCCTGTCTCACTAGATAATTTTTTAATATGAGGAATATATGGAACTAAGTGAACTTACAATACTACAAAATCTAGTCAGTAATGATGAATATGCTCGGAAAGTTTTGCCATACTTGAGTGTGGATTACTTTCAAGAACCTAAAGATAAGAAACTCTTTGAGTTGGTGTACAATCATATAGAGAAGTACAACGGTACGCCTTCGAAACAGAGTTTGTTGATAACTCTAAATGAAATGAATCTGAAAGATTCTTTTTATGAGGAATGTGTAGAAACTATAAAAGTTATCGAAAATACGGATGATACTGTTAGTATCGAATGGTTAACCGACTACACAGAACAATGGTGCAAGGACAAGGCACTATATAATGCGATTATGAAGTCTATTGAAATTGTCGGTGAGGATGGTTCCAAGAACTACGATAAGGGTAGTTTGCCGAAAATGTTACAAGATGCCTTGGCGGTGTCCTTTGATACTCATATCGGTCACGATTTTATTGATAACGCATCTGAAAGATTTGATTTTTACCAGAAGGTGGAAGAAAGAATTCCCTTCCATTTGGAAAAGTTGAACTTGATTACAAAGGGTGGGTTACCTAAAAAGACATTGAATATTGCACTCGCTGGTACTGGTGTGGGTAAATCCCTGTTTATGTGTGATTGCGCTGCAAATCATATGATGATGGGACACAATGTTCTGTACATAACTATGGAGATGTCTGAAGAGAAGATTGCTGAACGAATAGATGCAAATCTATTGAATACCAGTATACAAGATGTCGCAGATATGCCTAGGGATTTGTTCGAAAAGAAGATAGAACGCATCAGAGCGAAGACTACTGGTACTCTTATTGTGAAGGAATATCCGACTGCATCTGCTAATCCAAACCACTTTCGTCATCTGTTGAATGAATTGCATATGAAGAAGAATTTCGCACCAGACATCATCTATGTAGACTACCTAAATATATGTGCATCTGCTAGACTTAAATTTGGTGCAAATGTAAACTCGTACACCTACATCAAATCTATTGCAGAAGAATTGCGAGGTCTTGCAGTCGAGTTTAATGTGCCTATTATGAGTGCAACTCAAACAACCAGAAGTGGGTTTTCAAATTCAGATGTTGGTCTAGAAGACACATCAGAGTCTTTTGGATTGCCTGCAACGGCGGATTTGATGTTTGCCCTTATATCGACGGATGAGTTGCAAGAGTTAGACCAAATATTGATTAAACAATTGAAAAATCGATACAATGATTTGAATACGCATGGTCGGTTCGTTGTCGGAATTGACAGACCGAAAATGAGATTATATGATGCAGAAGAAAGTGCCCAAGATGATTTAATAGCTGATACCAGTTCATCATCTACCCCCACGGCATTTAAAAAGAAAAACACAAAAATTGGAAAAATGGAAATAAACATATGAGCGATGATACTGTAAACGAGATTGAAAATGAAGAAGCCGTCAATGAAATTGAAATGACGGAGATACCAGAGTCGGATGAAACAATTCAACCTACTGCTAGTAAATCCTTTATTGCGATGTGGGATGATGTATTGCCTCCCGACTTTTGCGATGAGGCAATCCAACTCTTTGAAGAAAATCAAGTATTCCATGTTGATAGGAATGAAGAGTTTAGAGGTGGACATAAACAATTCAAAGAATTGAATTTGTATAGTAATGATTTGGTAGAAGAGAACCCACGATGGGGTCAGATGTCTATGTATATTCTTCAACAGATACAAAAGTATACTGAGATGTATCGAAGAACCTATAATATTGATTTCTTTCCAGAAGAGTGTGTCAACGAAGAAATTCGCATGAAGAAATATGACCCAGAAAACAAGGACGAATTCATGTATCACGCTGATGTTGGTGACCATGCATCTGCAAAACGATTTCTGGTGTGTATGTTTTACTTGAATGACGTAGAAGAGGGTGGTCGCACTACGTTCCCAGATTACGGTATTGGTATTGAGGCCGTGAAGGGAAGACTTCTAATATTCCCCCCATTCTGGACACATCCACATCAGGGAGAGATGCCAGTCTCTAACGCAAAATATATCATTGGGTCGTATCTTCAATATAGGTAACCATCCTTTTTATATAAATAGTGGTAATATATTAAAAGGATGATGCATTGGCGAACCTTACGGGTGGTGTCTATATAACCTTTCAGAAACCATACTTAGATATGGTTTCTGAATTAATAGGCAATAAAGATAGAATAAAGTTAGACGGTAGTCTGCAAGTTGTTGAGCATACAGAAGAAATACAAACATTTCTCCAGTTGGTCAAAGACAGAAATGAAAATAAACTAGATAAACTGTTAAAACCCTCTGGTAAATTTTCTGCGATATTTAACGGTATGCCGTGGACTAAAATAGATAAAAGTCAGTTTACCAATCTTGGTGGCAAATCTGACGGTAAGTCCACTCAGCTCCAAGAACTCGCATCTCTATTTGCAATTCAAAAATCTATTGAGAATAATGGATACTCAAACCAGAAGAAGTTTTATGAACTTTATAGAGAAGATTTAAAGTCCATATATCCCGACATGAATGAAGAGTGGGAAAATACATTCTTCCAGCAACAACTTACCACATATAGAGAAGTAGGCAATACTCCATACAAACACTACTCTAGGGATGGTGGATTTATGGATTATATTACGAATATATGTAAAAAGAAGTATAAGATTGCGAAAAAAGATACATGGAACCCAGCTGATATATGGTTGGTTACTGATTTCGGTAGAGTTAAACAGGATTTGAAGAGACATGTAGAGGATGACGTAACTCCAATAGAAGAGTTTAATGCAATTCTAAGAGACATGTTTCACGCAAGAAAGATTATTGGAATTTCACTTAAAAAAATGTCGGGTAAAACCGCAAAGTGGGAGTTAGTTAACCTAGAAAACATGGATGTTTTTGATAACGATGAATATGCATTTAATGTAAAAAGTACTTCAATAGATTTGCAGTTGAAGGGTAATAATGCATTTAAGAATTCGGACACTAAAATCATAGTAAGCGGTAAACAGGGTGATGTGAAGTTCCAAATACGACAAAACAGTGCTGGTTTTAGTAATCTTAAAATCGAAGGAACTGATTTGGGTGCAACATCTGCTAGGTTGGGTAAGGTTCCTCTATCTATGGCTGCAACATTATTTAGTAAGTCTGGACTAACTCTGAATAACGACAATAAGAAATACCCAAGAACCACGGCACAGTTTCAGTCTAGATTGCCAGAGTTTAAAAAACTATTCAATTCAGTTCAAAAGTTTACTGGTATAACTGCCAGAGATTTTGAAAAGAATTTTACAGCAGTGTACGAAAGCTCGAGACCAGATTTTGCCCATAGTAAATTGATGCAACTAGACCTTATAAATAAAATATATAGTCTAAATACTAAAGATAGAGATGATTTATTGACTTCTCTAACATATCTCGCCCAGAAAAAAGGAAAGATTTTTGGGCCTTTCGGGAAACTCTATTAATGGACTCATTCAAACAATACCTAACAGAAGACAAGGGTGGAAAGAATCTGCACCTAGAGCATTTAGAGGACGAGATAATCAATTATGGAGTCACTGGTGGTCGTGCTGCAATTAATTTTTTACGTTCTCTCAGAAATATGCTCGCTGGTACTGCAACCTCCAGTGTCAATATGACGGTTAAGTGGGATGGAGCTCCTGCTGTTTTTGCTGGAATTGACCCAGCTGATGGTAAATTCTTTGTTGCAAAAAAATCAGTATTTAATGCATCTCCAAAGTTGTATAAATCAGTCGGGGAAATTGATGCGGATGGTTTGAGTGGTGCATTAAACAGTAAATTTAAAATCGCATTGGCAGAATTTTCCAAATTGGGAATTACGGATGTCCTTCAAGGCGACTTGATGTACACTGATGATGTAGAAACCAAAGAAATAGATGGTATTAAATATCATACATTCCAACCAAACACGTTGGTATATGCAGTTGATGTTAATTCCGACCTTGGCAAAAAAATTAAAAAATCAAAGGTTGGTATTGTGTGGCATACGACATACACTGGTTCAGACTTGCAGGGTATGACCGCAAAGTTTGGCGCAAATATCTCTGGATTGAAAAAAACATCGTCTGTGTGGATGGATGACGCATCTTATAAGGATGTTTCTGGGAGTGCGAAATTCACGAAGCAAGAAACTGCCGAAGTAACTAAGATTCTGTCGGCATGTGGTAAAACTTTCGGAAAGATAAAAAGTGCAGAATTGAATAAATTCATCGACACGCAGAGAACCGTGTTTAGTAAAGGATTAGTTGGTGGGTCGTTTAAGACATATCTCAATCAATATATAAAACGTGGTGAACACTTTGACGTTTCCAAGGTCAAGAATATGAGTTATGCGATGTATGTCAAAGGGTACTTTGATGACAAGGTTATTGCAAAACTCAAAACTGAAAAGTCAAGGAAGGCAAAGGAAGAAATTCGTGATGCTGCTGTGAAGGAATTGATTAAACAAGAAAAGTTAATTTTGGAACTGGTGCAGTTTATGGAGTATCTAGTATCTGCAAAAGAACTGATTGTATTCAAGTTGAATTCAGTAAAACAGTTGGCAAAAATCTTTGTTCGCACAAAAGACGGATATAAGGTTAGTAATGAGGAAGGATACGTTGCAGTCGATAAAGATGGAACGACTGCTGTTAAATTGGTGGATAGAATGGAATTTAGTTATAACAACTTCACCGCAATCAAGGCTTGGGATAAATAAACATGCATGAATATAGATGTAAATTGGTAAAAATCGTTGACGGCGACACTGTTGACGTAGACATTGACTTGGGTTTTGGGGTATGGTTGCGTAAACAGAGAATTCGTTTATACGGAATTGACACACCAGAATCCAGAACAAGAGATTTAGAAGAAAAGAAATATGGTCTTGCTGCAAAGGACTTCTTAGTAGAAAATTGCAGTTACACTGATGGCGCCTACATGGATATTACGTTAAAAACTTATAAAGATGGTAAAGGTAAGTTTGGCAGAATTCTTGGAGAATTGTGGAACAATGACACCAATTTAAACAGGTTAATGATTGATGTAGGTCACGCAGTAGAATATATGGGGCAATCTAAAGATGAAATTGCCGAACAGCACTTAATAAATCGGACTAAAATTGGGCCTCTGTAGGGTTCATAACGGAGACATTTTAAAAATGAGAAATTGGTATCAAACATACACAGACCTTCTGCAAAGAAATCTGGGGGCAACCGAAGAACCCGCCGCAGTTGCAGTGATAAAAGAAGACAGAGAAGTTGATATGGCCGTAAATCAACTGAGGGTTGTCCAACACAAGTCGGAAGAACTTGCTAGATTGTTGTTGGATTTGGAGGCACAGTACCAAGCTGAGGACGTAGAACTTCCCGCTTGGGTACAGGCAAAGATAACCAACGCATCACATAGTATCAGTGCTGTACACGACTTTATGGTCTATAGTGAAGAGGACACGCCGTGAAAACCTTCAAAGAATTGACTGAAGTTAAGGGGGAGATTTATGATACAAAACCCCAAACGCACGCCGATGCGATAGACCCAGAAGTCTTGATACAAGGATTTGGTCGATTGAGATATACCCAGTTGCGAGATAAGGTCTTGCAGACACTAGAGCGTATGTCTAAGATGGCAAAAAGTGGTAGTTGGGACAGTATCGATTATACGATGGCCAATCTACACACATTCCTTGCCGCTGTAAAAGATGTTGAGAAAGAAATGGCCAAACCTCAATGGAAGAAAAAAATCACTCAGTTGAAACGGGCAGGAAAATGATTAAATCTTTTGATGAGTATCAGAAAGAATATCTAGAGTTCGAAGAGTATCAAAGAGATTACGCAAAAGAGCGTAAGAATTATCTTGGCACTCCAGAACAAATGGAGCGTAATGCTGCCCGCAAAAGAGCGAGAAGAAAGATGGAAAAGGAGGGTAAAGCAAAACCCTTTGATGGAAAAGATATACACCACAAAGACGGCAATCCTTTAAACAATGATGACAAAAACTTATCAAGTGTGTCTGTGAAATATAATCGTCGCGAACCCAGATTGAGAGAGAAAAAGACATGAAAAGTTATTCGGGTTGGATGTCTTCAGAGTACAAGTCACAACTACTTTCAAATGAAGATTTGAACTGGGATGGCAATACTGCAACTGAAGAGAACGAATGCAGATGCGAAGAGTGTGAAGATTTAGACCATGACATCGTAGAGGCAGAATATCAAGGAAGAAAGGTTGAATTAAATGCTCCTTTCAGACTTCCTACTGGGTCTAATAAAAAGTTCGGTGTCTATGCAAAGAATGACAAGGGGAACATTGTTAAAGTTACTTTTGGAGATCCCAATATGGAAATTAAACGCGATGACCCTAAACGCCGAGCATCCTTCCGAGCAAGGCATGGTTGTGATAAAGACCCCGGCCCAAAATATAAAGCAAAATACTGGTCTTGTTACCAGTGGCGTGGTGGCGCAAAGGTGGAAAATTAAAGGATGATATGTTATGGCTTGGAAAGATTTAATCTTTGATAACAAGAATGATAACGAAAAGAGTATAAATACTAGTATGACAAACGAATACAAATACGACGAAATAGACTTCGGATTCACCGCCGTAGATGCGGATGATTTATCAAAACTTACTTCTGCACCGACAGAAGTCAGGGAACAGCTTGATGCATCTGCAACCGAAATACAAAGTTTAAGTAGAAAAGTTACTGAACTGGTCGAGCTTCAGACTGATATTATGTCTGAATTAGTCAACGCAAAACAACTATATAAAGAAAAATCTAGTCATTCTGATATAACAGTAGAACAGACAGAAGATAAATTGATGCATGTTGAAAAGTTGATTATGCCTTTGTTGCAGAATTTACTCAAAAATGGAGAAAAAGATTACATCTTTTGGCCGAATAGAGAACCCATCATTAAAGGTCAAATGGAAAAAATCTTAGAGATAACTAGGAACGAATAATGAAAGATACAATTGTATTTACGTTTGGGAGATTTAATCCTCCCACAACTGGCCACGAAAAACTTATTGAAAAGGTAGCATCCGTTGCTAAACGCAAAAATGCTGACTTTATGATATTTCCAAGTCAAACTACAAATCCAAAGAAAGACCCTCTTGATTTCAGTACCAAAGTTAAGTACATGAAAAAGATGTTTCCAAAATATTCTAGAAACATTATCAAGAATACCAAAGTCAAGACTGCATTTCATATTGCATCATTAATGTATGATATGGGGTATAAAACTGCAATAATGGTAGTCGGTGGTGATAGGGTTACAGAATTTGATACACGGCTGAATAGATACAATGGTGAGAAAGGCCCTCATGGGTTCTATGACTTTGAGGATGGTATTAAGGTTATATCCGCAGGGGATAGAGACCCAGACTCAGAAGGCGTTTCTGGGATGTCTGCGTCAAAGATGCGGGCCGCGGCAGTTGCAAACGATTTTGAAAAATTCAAGGGCGGTCTTCCTGACAGTTTTAAGAGCGGAGAAAAACTGTTTTCTGATATCAGAAAGGGTATGAATATTAATGAAGACCATATGATTGCAAATATGTTTGCGTCAGATATCGTTTCTTTAAATGCGTTTATGGATTCTAAGATACCAGAACTAGTAGAAGACCTTGAAGAAGACGAACTTTTGGGATTTATGAAAGAACAGTTCGACATGACATTTTCGGACAAACAGATAGACAGTGTACTTGAAAGTTATTCTACAAATGAGAGAATACTGAATAGAGGAACATATGCGGCCGCACTGGACGCACTGAAGACTGTAATAGACAGAAAGAAGAAAGAATCAGGAAGTAAGGGACTGAGACATGGATTGTCTTACTATTCTGCATCTATCGCACAAACCTACAAAGGTGTCGATGGTAGAAAACTAGAAAAAGACTACAGAAAGGCCTTCCCAGAGTCAGCTCAACTTTTTTCGGAAGTCTCCCAAGATAAAGATATTGAGGACAAGAAGGGTTCTCAACCAGCAAAGTACTACGCGAAGGATGCCGATGGGGATGATATGTCAGTCTCTACGAAGGAAAAACGTGCTGCACACTTTGCCAAAGGTAATTCAAAAAAACCAGCGCCAGGCGATGCCAGTGCAAAAACTAAACCATCAAAACATACTGATAAGTACAAGAAGATGTTTGGTGAGAAATTGTCTCCAAAACAAAAGAAAATCGACAAGAACAAAAACGGCAAAATTGACGGTAGTGACCTAGCAGCATTGCGAAAAGAAACCGCAGATGACTATGAAGACCATATGATGTATGACCCGAAAACTGGTAAAGGTAGAATGACAACTTCTTACGAAGACCATCTTGCTCTGAAGGACAAGGGTTGGGGTCACGACAAACCAACTAATGAAGTTATGAGTATTGAAGAACAAATTGAGGGACTGAAGAAAAAGTCAGAAAAATCTAAAATACCATATGGGATTCTGAAAAAGGTATACGACAGAGGAATGGCTGCATGGAAGGGTGGACATCGGCCAGGCACTACTGCACAACAATGGGCATTTGCAAGAGTTAATTCTTTTATTACTAAAGGTAAAGGTACTTGGGGTAAGGCAGACAGTGATTTGGCAGCAAAAGTCAGAGGTGAGTCTGTTGAATCTACGGACGAATCTGTATCTGGTGCAGATAATCAACCATTTGTCTCAAAGGCTGGTGCAGGGGAGTTTGGTAGTATCACCGCAAGAAAAAAGTACGCAAAGGACACACCACAGGCCGAAGAGGTGACTCCGAAACAGATTAATGATTTGGAAAAGTTTGCAGATAAATTACTCGCAAAGTATAAAATCGATGTAACATTTACTCGACATTTTGTTGACCGCATGAATGATACGCGAAATAGTCCAGATATCAAAATCGCAGAGTTGCAAAAACTGTTCAAGAAGATTCAAAAGAATAAAGGAAAAAACATCCTTTCGAATCCAGACATTGAGGCAGTACTGAAAGATATGACTGCCGATTTGAACTTGCCTGTAGTTATAAACTACAATAATGGTGAATTTGAATTGGTTACCAAAACTATTATGCGGAAAAAGAACTTTAGTACCTCTTCAAAAGAATTGAGATATGAAGAGTGGAAACGAACTCTTTTCCCATAAACACAGATTAAAAAAAAGTATAAATAAGAGTACAACAGCAAAAGTACATCAAAGGAACTTAAAATGGCAAATTTTACAGAAGCATTACGACAGGTTTATGACCCTAAACCTCTGGCAGAACAGAAGTTGCCAGAAGAGATTTTAGACGATGATGCATCAGATTTTATCGCGGCCGCAGGGTATGCAAAGAACAAAGGTAAGAAGACTTTCAAGTTCGGTGGGAAAGAATACCCAGTAACAATTTCAGACAAGACTGCGAAAGCGTCTACTTCAGAAGAAAAAGATGCTGATGAGGACGGCGGAACAAGAACTGAAGAGACTTCTGGAACCGAAGTTATGGCCGAATCGGACGATTACTTGGGAATGGCCAAGAAGTTGTTGACATATGCAAAGAAGCATGGTGGAATTGATGAGAGAGACTTTATCAAGGTTTCTGGGATGCTTCAGACACTCGGTAAGAATTCATCAGTCCAGAAACAGGATGACACATTCAAGAAAATGGCAGCTTTCATCAATGACCTTGATACAGACCCAAAAGAGTATCTTTCAGATTTCCTCAGAAAAGGACTTGGTAAGGATAGAATCGAAAAATTATTAAAAATCAGATTTAGAGAAGAATTCTCTAATGACCTTATTGAACGTATGAAGATGAATGACCCCAAGTTGGCGAAGATTTTCGACAAGGCAAAAAAACTTGACATCATCAAAATCAAATTTGATTCATCTATCAAGAAAGGTACGGAATTTTTAGATTTTGTAGTTAAATCTAAAGGTACAGTCCGTAAAGGTACAGTCGGTAAGATTGCAATGTACAGACAAGGAAACCCTACTGGTATGAAGTATTTCTTATACCAGAGAGATGGTGGAGTCTCACTTGCTATTGGAGATATGGCCGCTTCTATTGTCGATATTAAAGAAGAAGTTGTACTTGATGAGGCATCTAAAGACGGTACAGTTCGTATCATTGATTTGGGTAATAAAAAACAAGACAAAATTCGCAAAGAGTTGGGTGTTGATAAACTTCCAAACAAAGGTTTCCAAGTACAGGTCATGACTAAGGGTAAGTTTGTAAACCAAGGTGACCCCTACAAGACGCAGAAGGACGCAGAGAAGGTTCGCAGTACTGGACAACATTCAATGCAGTTCGAAGCATCTGCGAAATCTTCAACAGGTTATGATTTATACCATAAAACCTTTTCTGGTGCAATGGCACATGCATATGATAGTGCAAAGAAAAAAGGTTTCGTTGTAGATATGGATGACGTATCCGACAAAGTTGCAGTTGGCCCCAAGAAACCATCAAAAGGTAAAACTAATTCTTATATCCTAGATACGGATAAGAAGAACAAAAAACTTCATATACAGGTTGCCAATTTAGACAACAAACGTTATGAGTTGAACATGTACATTGATAGTGTCGAGTTTGACCGTAATGACAATCTCGTAGAGTTTTTGAATAGTATTATTATTGTAGAAGCGAAGAAAGATATTGACCCAGCAGACATTGATAATGATGCGACAATCTCGGACAAAGATGCTGCGAAAATGAACATCATTGTCCAGTTACGAAAGGCTGCGGATGTTAACGGAAACACTCCAATTAAATTTGCAGACAAGAAGAAACAGAAAGTCGATATAAAATTCATTCAATACGCACTGGACAAGTTTGCAAAGATTCGTAAACCCGCTGACAAAGAACGTTTCCAGAACTCAATGGCAAGGTCGTACAGAGACATGTTGATGACATTGAAAACCTTCAAAGAAGAAGTTGAACTTGATGAGGCAAAGGCAACTGGAAAACAAGTAAAGGCATTAAATGCTCTTATGTTGAAAGCTCTTGGTATTAAAAAAATGCCTGCAAAACACGACTACACTAGTACTATTGCTGATAACGGCGATTTTGTCGTTAGTGGTGGTCAGGGACAGGTTTCGGGGAGAATCAAGAAGGGTGCTTTTGTTGACCCAATGAAAGAAGAACTTGACGAAGCCGCTCAGATTCTTGCTCATGGTGGTAAAGGACAGTACAAGGCTGTCTCTCAGGGTGGTGTTGTCAGTATTAAGTATAAAGGTAAAGAAGTTGCAAGTGGAGACTTTGACCGTGGTGCAGATGGTTGGTTCATCAGTTATAAAGGTATGAAGAAAGGTGACAAAACTTTCTTTGATGACGCACAGGACATGGTAGATTACTTAGCAAAGAAAAAGGTTACAGAATCTGTCGAACTTGAAGAAGGTAAGATGAAAGAGTTTGATGCTATGGTAAAGAAAGGTATGACTGCCGCACAGATTGCTAAGAAGATTGGCATGAAAGAGAAAGATGTTGCGGAGTTTATGAAAAGTATGGATGAAACAAAAGAATCTGTTGAACTTGATGAAGCGAAGAAGATTAAGTTTTCTGCTAAAGAAATTAAGATGGCAATCGGTATTGCAACAGACAAGAGATATGCTGGTACTAACTACTCAGGTGCTGCTCGAATGATTGATAAAATCAAAGATGGGTTATCCGACTTTCCGCAAGTTGCCGCAGTTCTGAAGAGGGCAAATGAGTCAGTTGTAGAACTAGATGAAGCCGCTTCTCTAATTCCACAACTACAGACCATTGTACAAGACAAACAACATGCAAAAATTAAGGGTATGGTTGTTGACCTCTTTACTGCATCTATGATTACTCAAATCTATGATAAAGTAAATGATGCAAATAAAGCAAAAATGGACAAACTTCCATTAGAGAAACTTGTTAATATTGCACACAAGATGATGAAGAGGGAAGAGACACTTCAGACAGAAGTATTTGTCGAGGGTCTAATTCAAGAGTCGGATAAGACTGATGCAAAAGAGATGTCGGATATGGTTAAAACACTTAACCCAAAAATCAAACTTGCAGACTTGAAAAAAGAAGTACAAGATATTGCAATGGAAAAGTATAAAAACAAAACTCGCGCATCTAAAATCGCATCAATGGTCAAATAGGAGAATATTATGGCAGAGACAGTACGATTATTAAACCTACAAACAAACCTCTCAGCTGCGACTAGTGTAGACAACGGAACTTTGATTCGTGTCTTCAATAGTGCCGGACTGAATACAGTGGTTACCCTAAGATCTGGTAGTACGGTCTTGGCCACTACAACTATTGCAGCAGGGGAAATTG
>TARA_R110002153_G_scaffold19073_3_pt1 | contig 68268 bp, 54 predicted proteins | sample TARA_R110002153 | Tara Oceans TARA_R110002153 (sample SAMEA4398193) | marine metagenome | biome: Polar Biome; feature: [SRF] surface water layer (ENVO:00010504); material: water (ENVO:00002006), including particulate matter (ENVO:01000060) such as... | depth 5 m | reverse complement strand
CCATACCGCCCGATGCCAATAACTGTGCAGAAATTGCCACAGCCAAAGTAGTTAATTTTGTTTTCATCTTCATCATGTGTCCCCATTTAGGTGAGCTATCAGATATTAAATAACCATCGATAGGACGGATTACGCTTAATAACAAACTTTATAATCAAGCTATTTAATTCCAATAATATTATTTTTCGCTAAGTGTCTGATAAACAAAATTTTAGACACCTAATGGTGATAGTAGGATGATGGGCACATTATGTAAATATAATGTTATTTATATGTGGACATTGATAAGTTATATGGTCTGACCAGTAATTGTAAGCGACGGTTCGATTATAATTACTGGTATTCATATTCAGAGTTTAAATTTCTTATGCTGCTCCTACCAATAGCGTTAAAAATACACCTTTCATGGCTGGTTTGTTTCTGCCCTCTATCTCAGCAGTCGTTTCAAAATAAAACAATTTGCCAGAAGACTTTTGCTCGGTTTTAAGCAATGTTGAAACAAATCTAATCTTGTCATTCACTCTAACTGGCTCAATAAATCTAATTTTGTCTACACCGTAATTCAACAACGACTTGTAAACAGGATCCGCTTGAATCGATTGATACAGCGAATTTGGCATTAAGGTTACAGTTAAATAACCATGTGCAATAGTTGTTGCAAATGGACTCTCTTTTTCACAGCGCTCGGGGTCCACATGTATCCATTGATGATCATTAGTCGCTTTAGCAAACATATCAATATCTGCCTGTGAAATAGTAATCCAATCACCCACTGGAAGTTGCTCACCTGTTGATAGTTCTAATAGTTTTTTATTCATAAGATTGACCCTTTTATTTCAGATAACAGAAGTTTATCAAGTTTTGATATATCAATGTAATGAATATTAACTATAGCTAAACATTGATTTAACTAATAAATAACGTATCCTATTCACAGATTAGTTGTATAGGAATAATTATGAATTTACACCGTATTGACTTAAATTTATTTGCTGTATTTGATGCTATTTACACTGCAGGTAGCTTAACTAAAGCCGCAGACGTGTTGTGTATCACTCAACCAGCAGTCAGTAACTCCTTAGCCCGTTTGCGAGAAATGCTCAACGATCCTTTGTTTGTCCGAACGGGGCACAGTATGACCCCCACCCCCGTGGCACAAAATATCATTGGACCTGCCCGAGAAGCCTTAGGATTATTGCGAAGAAGTGTGCAAGAAAGTCATATTTTCGATCCTCTTAAAGCAGAAAAAACCTTTAACTTCGCTTGTAGAGATTTACTTGAAGTTAGCGTTATTCCTCGCCTTCTAGGGGCGTTACAAAAAAGCGCGCCTAAAATATCTTTGACCAACTACGAAATTGAACGCAAAAATATTGTTTCTGCCATGGCAAGCGGGAATTTGGACTTTTACGCCGATGCGTCATCATTTAGCGACCAACATTTATGTAAACAAAAAATCGCTCAAGACAGATTTGTAGTGCTGGCACGTAAAAATCATCCCTTATTATCACAAGGTATGAACATGGACGAATTTTTGCAACTCGGTCATATTAACGTTTCTCATAGAAAAACCGGTGCGGGACCAATTGATGTAGCGTTAGACAAAGCAGGTGAAAAACGCAAAGTAGTCATGCGTAGTCAGCACTTTTTAACGGTACCTTCCACACTAGTTAAAACCGACTTGATTGCTTGTTTACCCTATCATCTTGCCAAACATTATGACTTGTCGATGTACGAATTGCCGTTTGAATTACCACAGCTTGAATACTTCTTATATTGGCATATGAGCGCCGATTTAGACGATGCACATATATGGATGCGAGAGCAGATTGCACGAGTTGCGCAGGCCTTTCATCCAGATTAGTGAGTAGCTATACCAATCCATAGAAAGAAGTGCTCGCTCAGAAAGCAATTTTTTCTACGGATTGGTAATAAGTAGCCTTCCAAAATCTCAACGTTCAGTTCCCTTTACCTTACTATTGCGGCTGACTTAATTTGTATCCATACACACTTACCTAAGGTCAATGCTAAATTTTGTAACGACTTTTGGGTCAGACGAGCCAATAGATAACTCTTTCCTACTTTTAACCGCACTAATGACATAGCTGGGTCTTGGTCGTTGATTATTTCTGCTATTTGTCCTGATAACACATTGAGAATACTGCTATCAGTATGAGACGTTAAGGTCAGACTTACATCACTCGCTAACACTCGTATCCTTTGAGAGTTGCTATCTTTGTTTTCAACATTAGGTAACCAAAGTTCACCACCATCAAAAGCGACTCGCATTAAGTGCCATTGTGCATCTCTTTCTACGACTTTACACTCAACAATAGCCCCAACTTCATTACTCACTCCCAAAGGTAAATCAGCTCTTGAAAACAGCTCTGTTATGCCTCCTTGGGCCAGTACTTTTCCTTGGTCCATGATCACAAGATGATCGGCCAGTCGCACTATTTCATCGACAGCATGACTGACATACAAAATAGGGATATTAAAACTGCTACGTAGACGTTCAAGATAAGGCAAAATTTCTAACTTACGAGGAGTATCGAGCGACGCAAGGGGTTCGTCCATCAGCAACAGCTTGGGTTGACTTAATAATGCTCTGGCTATTGCTACTCGCTGTCTTTCTCCACCGGATAGTTGCTGGGGAAATTGTGACAAAATACTTTCTATCCCCATCACGCTGACAACTTGTGCTAATAATGCTGGGTTAGTTGATCGAGCACTGCGTTTTATGGCGTAGCGCAGATTTCCCATAGCGGTTAAGTGTTCAAATAAACTAGCTTCTTGAAACACATAACCAAGACTACGTTTATGGGTAGCAACAAACATTGAGGTATCTTGCCAAAGTTCATCATTCACCTTCAAACTGCCAGTAGCATTTTTTTCTAGACCTGCAATACAGCGTAACAAGGAGGTTTTACCCGAGCCAGATCCGCCAAAAATAGCGGTAATACCTTGGCCAGGGATATCAATATCAATATCTAGTTCAAAGTGAGTTTTTGCAGATTGTCGGTAACTTAATTGGAATCGCGCTTGGATACCTTTAGCACACTCTATCTTATCGACCATAAGTCATACCTACGGCTTTGCGCTTACGCTGAAAGGTATAAAGCATTAATAACACCACAAAGGAAAAGACAATCATAACGCCCGACAACGCATGAGCTTGAGCATATTGCAACCCCTCAACATGGTCATATATTTGCACAGACACCACACGAGTTTCTCCAGCAATACTGCCACCGATCATCAATACAATGCCAAATTCACCTACAGTATGGGCAAAACCAAGAATGGTTGCTGTCATAAAACCCGGTTTAGCTAAAGGCAACACTACAGTAAAAAATCTATCTAAGGGGCCAGCACCAAGAGTAGCGGCCGCTTCTAAAGGTCGATTACCAATAGCTTCAATTGCATTTTGAATGGGCTGCACCACAAAAGGCATGGAATACACCATAGACGCCACTACAAGACCCCAAAAGGTAAAAGGTAAAGTACCCAGTCCAAGCGCTTGCGTGAACTGCCCTATTGCCCCATTTGGCCCCATGGCTAACAACAAGTAAAAACCTAAAACTGTTGGCGGAAGCACTAGAGGTAAAGCGACTAAGGCGCTTACTGGGCCTTTAATCCAAGAGTTTGTTCTGGCTAACCACCATGCGATGGGAGTGGCTAAAATCAGTAATAATATGGTGACAGTTGTAGCAAGACGTAACGTCAACCAAATAGTCGCCATATCCCCATCAGAAAGATTCATATATCCTGCCCCATAGTCAATCTATTGGGAGCTAAATAGCCAAATTCAGTGATAATATTTCGAGCCTTATCCGTATGCATAAAATCCAAAAATGCTTTAGCACCTTGGCTTTTTGCAGCGGAGCGTAATAACACAACATCTTGCTTAATGGCATGATGCATAGTGTCTGGCACCAACCAATAAGATCCTTGCGGTACTTTATTTTTGCCTAACAACTGCGACAATGCGATAAAACCTAAATCTGCGTTACCAGAACTAACAAACTGGTAGGTCTGCGCAATGTTTTCACCTCTCACTAATTTAGACTGAGTAACATCAATTAATTCCAAATATCTGAGCACTTCCAAAGTAGCAACTCCATAAGGTGCCAATTTAGGATGGGCGATCGCCAGTTTATTAAACGTCCCCTGTTTTAGGGTAGATTCTATTTTATTAACAAAGTCAGGGCGAGCGCTCCACACAGCCAGACGGCCAATAGCATAAGTAAAACGGCTAGCAGCAATCACTAGACCATCATGTTGCAAAGCGTCGGGCTTAGCCTGATCAGCTGAAAAAAATAGTTCATAAGGTGCACCTTGTTTAATTTGCGCATAAAATTTTCCCGATGAACCAAAAGATAGGGCAATTTGATAATCAGATGTTTTCTCAAACTCTGTCACTAGCCTTTGCATGGTATTGCCAAAATTAGCAGCCACAGCAACATGTACAGGTTTTGCTTCAGTAGATAAAGTAAAAACCCATAACAGAATAAACCCAATGCACTTAATAAATTTCATACTTGCGGACTGATAAAATGATAGACAATTGATTTTTATCACTTTATCACAAGGCTATTTTTTTGTGAGCGTTTTTCAGTTAATTAGCCGTTGCATAAAATATTCATGTTCATCTTCACCCGTTATGATGAAACCTAAGCGCTCATATAAATTTTTAGCCGGATTATCTTTGAGAACAGTTAACTCAATATTCTTACCCTGTTTATTTTGAATTAACTGCGTCACCACGCTTCGCCCTACCCCTTTATTTTGAAATGCTGGAAAAATTTGTAGCTGCATAATGTAAATACTATTAGGCAGCTCTTTATATTTGAGCATTCCAACAATTTGATGATCACAATGGATCAGAAAACAGTGTGAATACTCCTCATATACTCTGGCCTTATGTTGCTCTTCTGACAAAAACAACCCAGCATTTTCTAGATGAGTCGCCATAGTCATCAAGCGTAATTTAAGGAGGATATCAAAGTCTGCTTTAGTAGCCTGAACCAAGGTGTAATTTTTCATTCAGCTATCAATGCCTCTAAAACGAAGAATTGGCTTGGGTTAAAAATTCAAGCTCAGCATCTGTTGATGTTCGACCCAAAATAGAGTTTCTGTGGGGATAACGGCCAAACTTTTGAATAATATCTCGGTGTTTTAACTCAAAATCCAAAGAATATTGTGAGCCGTTTTTTGTATATAACTCAACAGCAACATCATGAATAATAAGCGACTCACTGTGCATAAATGGCATATACAAAAAACTTCGTTGGCTTTGATTTAACTCATCATCTGCACCTACAGAAATAGCTTCTTGCGCCAATGCTAAGGCTAATGGATCAGAAGCAAAAGACGCAGCAGTGTCACGAAACATATTACGAGAAAACTGATCCAAAACAATAATTTCAGCCAAACGTCCTTGTGACGTTTTACGCCAATGGCACAACTCACAACGATTTGCCGCTAGGTGCACTTTCGCAAAACGAGTGTTAATCATCCCATCAAACTGAAGATCTTTAGACCACCAGTTTGATGGTTCAATTTCAACAAACCAAAATTTGAGGATCTCTTTGTAGTCCATAATATTTACTCTATTTGTATCTTTGACATATTATAAAATCAAAGCATATTACTTTTGGTAAGTCTCTGCCAATAAAGAAACTTGTAACTCAACCCGTTTAATTTCACGTATTACCGACAAACGGTTTAGTTCCATAAAAAGCCATAATCGAGCAATCGCGAAAGCCACAACCGTTGATAACGTGCCTGCCAGCCAATTTATTTTTAAACCTATATCTACCTCGTTCACCAAATGATAAGCACAATAAATGGCCAACCCTGCAAATATCAATTGCAGAGAAACAACCACAATAAAGGTTAATCGAAACGTACCTTTAAAACTTTGTCCAATTAGTTGCAATCCATTGGCCTGTTCTTCAGAAAATTCATGGGCGGCTTTGTCATCTTTTAAAGCTTCAAGTATTTTTTGATTGATATTTTTCATTTTATATCTCCACTTTGATTAGATTTACTATTTTGTAGATTACCTTGTATTAGTTTTCTCGCTTGGTGCAGGCGCGACTTTATAGTCCCTGCTGGAATAGCTAACATTTCGCTTATTTCAAGCATGGTAAATCCTTCTAGATAATGTAAATGCACCAACTGATAAAGCTGGGGTTGCAAATCACTCAACAATTGTTCGAACTCAAAATCTTCAGACCCATCATTTACACAAGATTGCTCGGCAGTATGTACATCCTGAAATTGAACATATTCATTACTAAGCCTATCTTGCCTTTGCTTTTGCCGAATGATGTCAACCCCTTTATGTTGCAAAATTTGGTAAACCCATTTTGCAAATGATCCTGGATCTTTTATTTTACGAATGGTTTTTGCGACAACTTCAAAAGTATTTTGTACCGCGTCTTGCGCCTTTTGCTGGTCGCCCAACTGCCGATAGGCATAGCGTAACAACTTGGGGTACCAAATTTTCATTAGCTGCTGTAAGGCTTCGGCATCACCTAATTGGCAATTCACCACTAACCATTCAGTTAAAATGTGTTCACTATTTCTTTTCATAATTATAAGGTCGTAGCATTTTCGATTTGGGTTCAATAAAATTGCATTTATTGGTTTGAGCATGAAGTAAACGGAAAAATGATTAACTTAAAAAACACTTTACTTAAGTAGTTGGTTATTGTGCTTGAGGGCTATGCACATGAGGTTCCAGTAACTGAGCCCACTTTTTGTTATAGCCATGTACACTTTGTGTAGGCAGTTGGTTTTTATCCAAAAGTATTCGGCTTTCATTTGCCCAAGCAAAGATCCCACCATATAAATTCAAAACATTTTTAAACCCATTTGATTTGAGTTTCTCGGCAATACGTTCGCTACGCACTCCGATGGAGCAATACACCACTATTGTATTGTCTTTGTTAATATCGGCGACAGATTTTAGAGAAAACTCATCATACCCAATCCATTGAGCACTAGGTAAATGACTGAGTTCATATTCAGTTTTCTCACGAGCATCTAATAATACCAGTTTGTTATTTTTGGTTAATAGCGAGTCTAATTCAGCAGTGTGAATTACAGGTATGGAACCTTTGAGCAACCCATCAACTGCGTTGTTTAAATTATTTGCCTCCACTGTAAATCCCATCAAATATCCGGCCAATAAAATCAAAAATAGTAAACGCATTGTTGTGTACTCTGTAATCTATAAAATCAATAAACATAACAACCTAAAAAAGTATTAATACAACAGTGACACTAGGACATAACAATAAAGTGACCTAAAATCGTATCTAATATCTTAATCAGAGATTAGTGTTTGCGAACTAACAAAGTGCAAATTATTATTAATTACTGAACAAAATTCACCTATGCCTGTTTTAAGTAAAGCTGATAATTGGCTATCAATAACAATCCCTTGTTCGTCCAAACTAGTACCAAGCAGTGGAATAACCACAGAGGATTTTTCAATAATGTTCCCAGACATAGTAACAATTATCTCTCTTAACATCTGCTGAGCGTGGGTGGCTCGAGGTGAAGTATTGATGAGCATTATGGGTATATTCACAAACTCTTCTCCACTGACTAACCAATCAAGGGCATTTTTCATCACACCACTGATCCCATGAGCATATTCAGGACTAGAAATAATCAATCCATCAGCTTTTTCAATATTGGATTTTAATGCCATAACTGAGGGGATATTGTCACTCTCTCTATCTGGATTAAATAACGGTAAATTTCCCAGAGATACAATATTGATATCTGCGTCATTAGCAGACAACATTTTTAATGCTTGTAGTGCGCTACTATTGTAAGACAAGTTACGCAAACTGCCCGACAAAGCTACTAATTTGAGTTTATCCATTACTTTTGGATTTAAACACCCGGTTTCATAGGTGCTTGATAAGCTTTGGTGCCCCACAAAGGTACAGTTGAAAGACTATGTTTAAAACTGCCTGATGTTTCTTTGGTTGAATATGACACATACATCAAAGTTTGACTTTGTTCATCAAACACACGACGGATCTTCATACTTTTAAAAAAAATACTTTTTGATTTTTTAAACACCACTTCACCTGATTTAGACTTATCTATAGCAGCAATCATGGCAGTTGTAATTTCACCTGTTTGCCGGCAAGCAATTGAGCTATCAGATGGGTCAGACAAACTGAGATCAGCTTCAATACTAGCCACATGACAAGTCACTCCAGTGACAATTGGGTCAACTAAAGTATTCAATTTAATATCCTGAGTAGTAAATACGCCTAGTGAAATATCACCCACTTCATTTTTATCACATGCAGTTAACAGCAAAAGTAATCCAACACACACACCCAAAGTATTCATTTATATTCCTAATTATTTGATGCCATATGGCATATTTATACCAAAAATCACTTTTTTTCTTAAAAAAATGAACTTTTCATCCTAATTTGATGACTTATTATTGGCAGCGTAGTGAACTGCCACTCTCCCTGGGCCGTTTAGTGTGGATCATCATGCTAACGGCTTTTTACTTTCTGTCAAAGTCAACAAATGAAGAATAGATCATAAAAGAACAGACTTTGCGCTCATAAAAACCACAAACAATCTCAAAATACTGTATATTCCGTCCTCGTTTTTTGCCCTTGCCCTTTCTTAGGATCAGTATCAGTATGAAATTTTCAAATTTAGGTTTAGCCAAAGAAATCCAACAGGCCCTCGAAGTCTGTGGTTATACTGAAATGACACCCGTGCAAGAGCAAGCCATAGTCCCTGCTCGCAGAGGCAAAGACTTGTTAGTTAATGCTCAAACAGGCACAGGTAAAACCGCCGCTTTTGCACTACCTATCTTGCAACAAATGTTAGATAAACCTAAAAACACCTTATCAGGTAGTCCGCGAGCATTGATTTTAACGCCAACCAGAGAGTTAGCTGAGCAACTCGCTAACACTATAGGTGCCTATGCGCAATTTTTGCCTTTAAAGATTACTGCGCTTTATGGCGGCGTAAAAATGGGTGGTCAGGCTAATAAGCTTAAAGATGGTGTGGATATTTTAATTTCAACTCCTGGGCGCTTAATTGAACATTTAGAGCTGAGTAACGTTAATTTAGCAAACGCAGAGTTTGTGGTACTCGATGAAGCCGACCGTATGTTGGATATGGGTTTTATCGCCGATGTACAAAACATCTTAAAATTCACCGCTAAAAAACGTCAAACCTTATTGTTTTCTGCCACTTCATCACCCGCAGTAAATGAATTATCTCATAAGTTATTGAACAATCATCAGGTGTTAAGAGTTACAAAAATTAATGCCACCGCCGAAACAGTTTCACATGTTATGTATCCAGTGGAAGAGTCTCGGAAAATTGATTTGTTTAAAGCCTTATTAAAAGAACAAAACTGGTTTCAGGTTTTAGTATTTACCAGCACCAAACAACAAGCCGATGAACTTATGGCCGCGTTAAAGCGCAGCAAAATTGACGCAGCAGTATGCCATGCAGACAAAAGCCAAGGTGCGCGTCGTCGTGCTATCGCCGATTTTAAATCAGCCAAACTACAAGTATTGATAGCCACAGAAGTAGCAGCTCGCGGTTTAGATATTCAAGGTTTGGACTATGTAGTCAATTACAACCTACCTTATTTACCTGAAGATTATGTGCACCGTATTGGACGCACAGGTCGTGCAGGAAAAGAAGGTTACGCCATATCATTCGTTAGCCGCGAAGAAGAAAATACAGTTGCGCGTATTGAAAAACTGATTGGAAGTAAAATTAAACGTATTGTTAAAGCAGGATTTGAAGTCAGTAATCGCATTAGCTTATTAAAAAGTGTCGCGAAGAACACTAGAAATAGTCGCAGCAACAAAGCCAGTGAGATAAAAATAAGCAACGACAAGTCTTCGCCCTATCAAGCTAAAAAATCAAAAGCTCGGGCTTCAAAACCTAACAAAGGTAAAAAATAAGATACATCAGCCCCCTAGCTTCTAGCTCGATACTCGTGGCTAGAAGCTCGCAGTTTTTTTAACCTTACTCCCCCAGTAAAAAATGTTTAATTGCATCCTTATAATTCCGACTCACTTTAATCTTCTCAAACTCCCCTAATAACAAGAAAAATTCACCTTTAGTGTGAGGGATCACTTTATCAATGAAGTTTAAATTGACTATGGTAGAGCGATGTACCCGCTTAAAAATATTCTCGTCTAACTCAGCCAATAGTTCTTTCAATGTGCTGCGCTTGATGTGGGTTTGTCCTTGAGCATGTAAACATACGTAATCACCCGCTGCATCAATCCATTCAATTTCTGACTGTTTTAAAATAGTAATTTCATCGCGGTCTTTAATAACTACCTTTTTTTCCACTGGAACATTGCTGGACAACATACCTGGAAGCATCTTATTAACCGCTTGTTTTGGGTTTTCTGTTTGATTAATACTATCAATCGCGCCTAAAATTCGAGGCTTATTATCTTGCCCATCAACACCATCCAAACGTTCTTGCGCTCTTTGTACTGCGCGAATAATTCGCTCGTCATCAATAGGTTTTAAAATGTAATCGACCGCATGAACATCAAAAGCGTCGAGTGCATATTGTTCATAGGCGGTAGTAAATACGATTAGAGGTAAAATATCACTTTGTAATCCTTTGACCACGTCAAAGCCATTCAAGCCGGGCATTTGGATATCTAAAAAAATGATATCAGGCGCCAAGTCTAAGGTTGCGGCTATGGCTTCTCGACCATTTTTGCATTCCCCGACAATTTCTATGCTCTCAATTTTTTCTAACTTCACCCTCAGCAGCTTTAATGCGAGTGGTTCATCATCAACAATTAGTGTCCTTAATTTATTCATGTTTTTCTCTTTAGTTGATGACTAACGACGGCTTTGTTTAGGGATACTTTTTTCACTACTTAGATATTCACACGGCAACTCAATGGTCGTTTTCAAACCACCCGATGGTAGTATGTCGATGTTAATAGAAAAATCCTGTTCGTATAAGGCTTTTAATCTATCGTTAGTGTTGCGCAGGCCTACGCCACGTCCTTTAGTACTGCCCACTTTGCTGTGTGCCACTTTACTACCACTACCGGTGTCACTGAGTTGCATAATCAGTCTATTATTCTCTACTTTGGCATACAGGCTTATGGTTCCACCTGATTCATTTTGTGCAATAGCATGTTTCATGGAATTTTCGATGATTGGTTGTAACAGTAAACTTGGAACCGTAGCCAACTTAGCGTCCTGCTCAATCTGAAAGTCTAAGCTGAGTCGATCACCAAATCGGGTCTTTTCAATTTCCAAATATAAATTGAGCGCATTAACTTCATTTTCGAGAGTGATCTTGGTGTCGGGGTTATTGTCCAACGAATGCCTTAGAAAGCGGCTTAACTGCACCGTCATACCTTGGGCTTTTTCTGATTCATTAACTTCTATTAGGGAGTTAATCGCATTCAGGGTATTACATAAAAAGTGAGGATTAAGCTGGTAACGCAACATCTTAATTTGAGCGTCTCTCGCAATTGACTGCGCGCGCATTCGTTTGATTTGTTCTTCACGAGTTTCAGCTTCTGCTTTTAGCATGATCCGATGTTCAGTTTGCAATAATTCATTGTAGCGCATGCCATGAAACAACCCAGTCCAGCACAAAAAGATAAACAAACTGGCAAAATGCCAGCCACCAAATTCACTCCATTTGTTACCTGCCTCGGTCACCCGCATAAACAATTCAATTCTGGCCAAGGTCCAAACAAAAGCCACCAGCAAAACCATCAACAATCCTATGCTGGCTCTTTGCACAAAGGGTTTGTCCCAAATATGCATAAAAATCCAATATAAGAAAATGGTAAAACCTAACCCAATAAAGGCTTGCAAGAAAATATGTAGAATATGAAACCAGTCATATGGCCCATACCAAAGCGTTAATGAAAAAAAACTAATGATACTTACAAATGTCCAAAAACCGATATGTAAAAGGCCAAACTGATAAATTTGGTTGCGACCATCGACAGAAGATGTTTCTTGAAAAAATGAGTGTGGCATTAAATTCCTTAACAGCCAACTTAGTTGGCAAAGACTGCGTAGTTCAGTTTACACTTGGTAAATACTGTGGGCTAGCGGTTCAATCCGCTTTACCGCTGTATAAGACCCTCTTGTCGAATTAGTCGGTCTTTTTAGAACGAATAGTCTAGCTTTGCTACCCAAGATTCTCCTAGCGTTTCATATAAGGCATAAGAATGAAAACAGACCAGCCTCAATCTATTTTCTACGTATTTTACGTATCCATCATAGTTGCATTAGGAGGGTTCCTAATGGGTTTTGATGCATCTGTTATTTCAGGTGTGGTCAAATTTATCGAACCCGAATTTAACCTAACAAAAATTCAATTAGGCTGGGCCGTAGCTTCATTATCCCTTACCGCAACCTTCGCCATGATTACAGCGGGTCCACTTAGTGACCGATTTGGTAGAAAAATTATATTAAAAATTGCCGCGACTTTGTTTTTTGTGTCGGCTATTGCATCAGCATTTGCGCCTAGTTTTTTAATGCTAGTTATAGCTAGAATGCTCGGTGGCTTAGGTGTAGGAGCGGCATTGATTATTGCACCTATGTACATTGCAGAAATTGGCCCTGCTAAATATCGTGGGCGTATGGTGTCCCTTAATCAGTTAAATATTGTACTGGGTATTTCAGTGGCATTTTTCACCAACTATTTGATTTTACAGGCTGCTGATTCTGATACCCAATGGGTACAATCTCTAGGTTTTGACCAATGGAATTGGCGCTGGATGTTAGGGATTGAAGCCATCCCTGCACTGTTATATTTTGTGTGTCTTGCCATAGTCCCAGAAAGCCCGCGATGGTTAATGATGAAAGGCCGTACTCAGGAGGCAAGTGTTATTCTAAAACGCGCTTTAGGCGAGCAAAATGCTGAGCAAGAAATACAAAATATTAGTGACAACATTAACCTTGAACAAAACAAAACCAAAGGGGCTTTTATAGACTTACTTAAGCCCTCGATGCGCCTAGTAATGATAGTGGGGATCTCCATTGCTATATTGCAGCAAATCACTGGTATTAACGCTGTGTTCTTTTATGCTCCGATGATTTTTGAGCAAACAGGTTTAGGTACCGATGCCTCATTTATGCAAGCCATATTAGTAGGTATCACAAACGTGGTATTTACCTTAATTGCTATCGCACTTATTGACAAAATCGGCCGAAAATCATTATTAGTTATGGGTGTATCAGGGATTATTGTGTGTATGTTTAGTTTGGCATATCAATTTAATGCAGCCACTTACACCTTAACTGCCCAAGCTATCAGCACCCTATCGACAGATATAGACTTACAAGCATTACAACCTATTATTGGCGCTACATTTACTAGTGATTTAGCATTCAAATCAGCAATCACCGACCTTTTGGGCACAGCACAGGCAGTTCAATTTGAATCGACCTTAGTGTCCGCAGCGATCCAAATGAATGGCACTATGATACTAGTGAGCATATTAGGCTTTGTCGCCTGTTTTGCCGTCTCTTTAGGTCCTGTTATGTGGGTGTTGTTTTCAGAATTGTTCCCCAACAGAATTCGCGGCATTGCGATTTCATTTGTTGGCTTAATTAACTCAGGCATTAGTTTCTTGGTACAGCTAGTATTTCCATGGGAACTTGCAAACTTAGGTGCCACCTATACCTTTGCGATATATGGTGTCTTTGGCTTTGTTGGACTGATGATCATTCTTAAGTTTTTACCTGAAACTAAAGGTAAATCTTTGGAAGAGTTGGAAGCGATTCTGGTCAAATAACCACCCAACTTAAGCCCTACATATACCATAGGTACTATCGGCCTCACCCTTTGCACCTATGGTAATAGCTTTTTATTAACACTCTGCTTTATTAGCTACTATTAGTAATATTTTGCGGTTGATGTGCAAGCGCTGGAAAAATAATCACCTAAATATAAGTCTTGAATCAGACATAGACCAAGCCCAATTAACTAGGGCAGAATAGTCGTATTAAACTCCCTACCCTTTGTTAAAATTGAGCTAGTGATGACTCATCAATAAATTATTGAGTAAAAAACGACTGTACAAACTCAAAACTATCAACGGCGATTTTAGCACCAATTTCTCTACCTGGTAGATCATCAGCTGGAGGATGAATACCTCCCCAAATACGCGACAAACTACACTGATCGGATGCGTCTTTATAGGTCGCCCATTGCAAAGTCATGCTCACACTGGGCCCTTCCTCAAAAACCAAAAAGTCATTGGCAGTTACCTCAAACTCACTCATCCCACCGGGAAAATAAGCAGATCCTGTTATGGATGTCATCAAATCTGCAGCGGCTCTAGAATAAGTGGAATGACCTGATACATAACCTGCGAAAGGAGGCGTGACAAAAGTAGGTCTTTGATACGGCCACCACTGCTCTGCCAATATCCAGCCCACTCCAGCTTGATCAACCAAAGGGTTGTTTATATAGTCTGGCCCTCTCCAAGTATAAAGCTTAATTTTTCCAATATTTTCTGGTTTATCGGTAGCTAAGGGATCTGTTGCTGAAACCACTTCAACATAATTTTCTACTAAAGGTATGCCGTCAATCCGAAAAGAGCTTAATGAAGGATCGCTACTTTGTCCTTTCGCCATCGCTCGAATGGCTGATACAGGACGAATATAATCATAACGTCCTTTGATCCCCCATGCAGCCACAGCGGCGTCATGCATAGTACCTCCCATAGCAAAATAGGACTTAATATCCCATTCAAGTGGACCTAATATTTCGCCTTCACCTGCCCAACGTTTTTCAAACAATTCATGATCACTCACAGTATTTAGGATAACAAACCAGTGTCCAGGGGGAGTTTCCGATTCAGGACCATCCGCCCAAAATTCAGCTAATACACGAGTGTAATCACCGCGGGGTACCATTTGTTCTTCGTAGGGCTGATTAGTGATTGGATTAAGTGCATAACCCATACTTGGGTCGCCACCTTCAGTTTGTTTATAAAATTCATCATATTCTGTAAAGGAGTTCGGATAGGCAGATATGTTTCCAAGACTCTTTGGTGAGATATCCCACATTACACCATCATTTTGATCCAAATGAGACGACCAAATAGACACCAATGAGAATCCCCATTTATACTGCTCACTTAGTGCTCCATTAATCAAAGGTGGAGTGCCTGGATCATGATAAACCTGATAATCAAAACCATCACGAGCAAATACATTTTTATCATTCTCAGAAAGAGAAAATGGAACTACTTGCCCCCATTCGGGACCTAAAAAACTGGGTGCGTCATCAACCGGATTACCTGCTTGATCAATATAGCCATTTATTGACAAAGGTTGCCAACGATCCAAATCTGCAATGGATGGATTACCAGTGGAGCCAGCACTTAAAGCTAATGGAGGATTCACCGGTTGGTAGGATATATTAGCGTAAGAATTCACTTCATTTGCACCGTCTTGCAAACCAAATTGAATATAACAATCAGCAATATAATTCCCCAATGCAGCGGCCGAACCTTGGGAATAATCCAATGACTCGTCATCAAGGTTGAAGCCTAAACTCTGCATCAGTGAATCGGCAGCTTCCATTATCACAAATGAGCCTGGTGAGAAATTAAATCGATGTTGAATAATCCGATAAGCAGCATAACTAATAGCGAGTTCTTGTTGCGGTAAAACATCGTCTGGCACTTGGATATTATCGGCTGAACAAGAAAATCCAGCGACCTCATTGCCAAATAAAAACCCATGTGTTTGCGGTTTGTAAACTGACCAAGCGTCAAACATCGCAGAAGAAATATGGAATAAGTTTCTAGCATGTACAGTAGGTCGTGCATAGTCATTACGTATAGCGAATAAAAGCACCTCATTCCACATGCGAGCCACAGATTGACCGTCCCGTTCAGGGGTTATCACCACTGGTGGGACTGGAGGAGTAATCACTGTTGTTTTTTTGCTAGAACCACCACAAGCAGTTAAAAGACTGCTAGTTACAAAAACAATGCTCAGATGTGTAATTAATTTTTTTGTATAACGTTTATATTTAGTCATATCACCCATATCTAGATTATCCTGCTCACCCAATTAAGCGTATATCTAAATACTTTGGCTAAGCCTGCTATAAAAAAAGTTATCCCTAACGTATACCAGAAAATAATCTACGTCTGAGCTTTATAAATTCCGACGCTAATATAGCTATTTTTTAATCAAATAAATAGCTAGAGTTTATCAATACTCGTATGGATTTAATTTTACCACTGCGGGTAAACAATTCATTACTTAGGGTTTGATCCAGACTGTTAAACTTCCCCCTTAGTTGTTCTCCTTCCGCAAGTGTCATAGTTAACATCGAATCACCTTCAGTTAGCTCATATACAACAGGCACTTGGCACCAAGTGAAGGCTATACTGTTGACGGGCAAGGCAATTTTTTGCCATTGATCAGATAGGTCCAGATATCTAAAGATTTGAGTAGATTGAGTAAACTCTTGTTTACGCAATAATCTGGGTGCAAATCGCACTTCTCCTTGCTCAACCTTGATCCCTAACTCACCAAAACGAGTCAGAATTTCCTCTTTTACTTGGCCTGTCATACCCGGTTGTTGAGCCCCGGCGTGTTTTGGTGTGTGTGAATAAGGATCACATGGAAAAGCGCCGTATTCTTCAGGCTTTTTATTAAAACCTATCCCCTGCCTTACGCGGTAATATAAATCACCTAGACGTTTAATTAATTCAGGAGCAGCGTCATCGTCTAACGCTTGGAAAAAGTGTTCTTGTACTGCCAGTAGTAACTTAGACACCATATGCCAATACACAGATCCAAGCCCTTCAAAACCAAACATGGCACCTGAGCGTCCGGTAAATGCTTGATGGTTAAATACCTGCTCATACAAATTTTCAATTTGAGTACTTGTGAATTGAGTAAGCTCTGCATATTGCGGCATCAGCCTTTTTAGTTGTGCCAATAAATCAGTACTATTTTTAAGATTGGCATTAAAACGATAATTACCTTTTACATCTTGGCTCACAACACTAAGCTCGTTATGCTTGAGCATTTCCATAAGCACAGGAATGTGCTTTATTTGCTCTGTTGGCACAATATTTTTAGCTAAAAATCCAACTTGGTTTTTATCTGGATATAACATGAAGGTATTTTGATCTGGCCTAAAGATATCACTGGCATATAGCGCATCTAATACATCCGCGGCCTTTGCAGGACTAACGGCAGTTGAACACAATGCAGCCACTTGCCCTTCTAACATTGGGTAAAGATTTTTTATAGCCGCTTTGTTATCACTCAATGCCAACAAATTGTATGAATGAAACAAGCCGTCTTCTTTGAGGTTTTTATTGATGCTGTGATCTATCACTGTTAATGCATCCGCTAACAGACTCTGAATAGACTGTAGTTTTGTCATCACTTTATGGCTAAATGACTCTTTTTGGTAAACACTAGTACGATACTTACAGGCTGCTTGACCCAAGGACTCCAGCACTTCAAAGCGCAGTTCATCTGTCACTTGTGTATGACTTAACTTAGGCACTAACTCACAAAGCACAAAGGCAGTATCCTGCACCCATAAAGCCACTTCTGCAGAAAGTTCTACATTTTTGTGTTGTTTTACCAACAAGTGTTGTAAAAAATGTACATAACGTCGTAAATAATTCAAAGTGACAACCGACACCCCATGACCTACCAATGCATTGTTTGCATCATTCCATTCAGGTCTTTGAGTGTTTAACCAAATACCACCATCTACCACTAAGTTGCCTAATTTACACAACAAAGGCACCAACAGCTTTTCTAACAAATTAACTTGATAAACGTCGCCATTTTTATCCCAAATCAACTTGCCATCGGCCCCTACACTTTGTACTTTTAGCGCAATCTTATTGGCTGATTGCTGATCATAATCCACTGTGCTTTTGGCATTTTCCAACATAGATTCAAACGACTTGATCCGATAAGGCACATTGGCGTAACAGAATATCGGTTGGTGTAATAAATCAGTCAGTTTTTGAGGATGAAACTTTTCAGACAATTCCAACATTTTTAACAAGTAAATAATTTGATGGTCGCCCCAATAACCGATAAAACTCCAAGGGTCTTCTGGCTCTTCAACTTCCCAGTCTAAGCCACCTTTTGTAATGCGATAGGGGTTATAACCGTCAATCGTTGATGCGTTAACAAACTTAGCAATCACCGACTCAATAAATTCAGGATAACTAAAACATAAGGCTTCCCAGTTTTGAAATATGTCTCGCCAATTACCTTGATAGGACAACAATCTATTGCCTTCGCCATCCTTCAATTTTATTTCAAACTGGTTCCACGGACGACTAGGATCGCCATGTCGACGACCAAAGGTAACCGGTAAATATTCAGCAACTAAACGATCGATTTGCCTATCGTTCAAAGCTTGGGTGAAATGAGTAAACTGACTAAATTCAAGTTTTTCTGGTAACTTTGCTAATGCCAGTTGGTGTTTTTCAAACAAAGGTAAATTAAAGGTTTTTAAGGTCGCAATAAAATCAGCCGCACAAATACGATAATCATCATCAAACACACCACCTCTTAGAGAATTAAACAAGGTATTAGCATAATGATGCACTGTGACATTTTCTTCGTTAGTCACTTGAAAACCGTCAGTACCGGCCATGATCTTAGCTAATTCATCCGAGCCATGCGCTATAGAATGGTCAATATCTCTCGCCATCTTATTAGGGTTTTCAAGCTGTTGGATAACTTCACATACTTGTGATTGACTTTGCTCAAGGTTGGCGACAATTTGCCAACTCTGTGTTTGGCCTGCAGCTAACTTAAATTCAACATTCAACAAATAAGCACCGCGTATCCCACGTTTATGGGGTTCATCTTGTAGTGTTTCACCGCGCCTAAATTTATCCAGTTGGGTATTACTTAGCAAAATCTGAGGACATTCAAAACCTAAACTAAACACCGTATTGGCTTTTAAGGATTCACTAGGCTGAGCTCGGTCTGTGACTCCTGAATACAAAGTAAACATAGCCAAGCCTGTCGACTGCTCTAATTCATTCCACTTATAGGCATCAATTAAATTACTTGAATTACCTTGTGTTAAACGAGGGGTGCCGGCCGGTAGGATATTTTGTATACCATCAACCATCTGAACCGAGATAGGTTCTGCCGCCAAATTAACTAATTCGCATTGGCGACAAAAACCATATTTATCACTGGTTTTCCAGCTATAACGAAAAGCTAATTGTAAGTCGTGATTAACTTCTTCAAAGTAAATTTTGTCACCTAGGGTATTTTTATACAGGTTTTGGCTAATACTGAACTGATGATTAAAGTCTTTGTTATAGGGTTCCCAGCTATAGGTTTTATTGCATTTATTAACCTTAAGTAAGGTTTTGCTGCCAGTATGGCTATTACTTTCGTAAATACGGTCAACTGGCACATAAGGAAACAATGAGATTTCTGGTGATACTCTGCCTGCGGTTAATCCACCATTTGAGGCAATAAACAACCAGTGATCACTGTCAGACACTAAACTAATAAAAAACGCCGGCATTTTTTCAGCATTGTAGATAACGTAATAACGCTCCCCATCCATATCAATAAACTTACCGTTGACTTCGTTATTTGGGGGGGCCGAACCGTTCATCATCACACTCTCTTTTTAATTTTCTAACAATAAAAAAGCAAAGATTAGTTCTTTGCTTTTGCACCTTAAGCCATTCAAAAATGAACACAAATGAAAAAAGCTAAGGCGGACTCTTTTTGAGACTAAAAAGACCACAATTGATTTAGTAGTTCATTTCATGCTGATTTTATAGTGTTTTTCAAAAGGTGAGCTTGCGAAGCAATAGCTTGCTGTTGAGAGTTAGAGCGAGCCAGTTCAACAATAATCCTATGCCTTAGAATATAAACGAGAAATATTAGTTCCTAGTTGGCAACAAGTGACATGGTAATTATATGTATCCACCTCGCCCTGTATTCAGTCCACTTTAACTCGTTTACATTGTGTAATTGTCACATTTAAATAAGGTAAAAAACTAGGTACTGTTCGAGACTCAATATAATATTAATTTTTACTACACCAACAAAACTCAAAGGCGAGTTTGAGATCATCAATGAATAAAGTATTACAAAACAAATCGATACAACAAAAAGTTGACGACTTGTTGAGCAAAATGACTCTCGAACAAAAAATCGGACAAATGACCCAAGCCGATCGTATGACCTGCTCGCCAGAAGAAGCAAAACATTATCACTTGGGCTCTATTTTAAGTAGCGCAGGCTCATGTCCTGATGACAATTCCCCTAAAGGTTGGGTAGAGATGAACGATGCTTATTGGCAAGCATCAACTTACCAAGACTCACAACATCTTGGGATCCCTATTCTTTATGGGCTTGATGCTATTCATGGTAATAACAATGTTAAAGGTGCCACCATATTTCCCCACAATATTGGCTTAGGCGCGGCCAACAATCCTAAACTTATTAAACGTATTGCAGAGATCACCAGTAAAGAGGTTTTAGCTACAGGTGTTGATTGGGCCTTTGCTCCCAACTTAGCCGTTGCTCGGGATTATCATTGGGGACGAAGCTACGAAAGTTATGCTGAAGTACCAAGTCTAGTAACTCTATATTCAAACAAAATGATTGACGGCTTACAGGGCAATCTTAGTCAAGATAATATTTTAGCTTGTGCCAAACATTGGGTGGGTGATGGCGGAACTCAATATGGCGTTGACCAAGGCGATACCATACTGAATTGGGATGAATTACAAGCCACCCATATTCAGCCGTACAAAGCTGCGATCAAAGCTGGTGTGTTGAGTATTATGGTGTCTTTTAGTAGCTGGAATGGTGATAAATGTCATGCTCATGAATTTTTGTTGGTCGATACCCTTAAGCAAAAAATGGGTTTTGACGGTATTCTGATCTCAGATATGCAAGGCATTGATTACCTAGAAGACGATTTTTATTTGGCTGTTGCACAAGGGGTTAATGCAGGTATCGATATGTTTATGGTGCCCAGAAACTGGCCACTTTTTATAGAAAATTTACTCAGCCATATTGCCCTTGGTACCGTATCAATGAGCAGAATTGATGATGCAGTAAGACGTATTTTATCGGTAAAGTATGCTTTTGGTTTATTTGATAAACCTCGCCCTGCCCTGAGAAAATGGTCAAATCACGCTTCATTTGGCAGCGAAGAGCATCGTCAAGTAGCCCGTAAAGCGGTCAGAAAATCCTTAGTTTTATTAAAAAACAACAACAATATTCTACCTTTAAATAAAAATGCCCGAATTTTAGTCGCTGGGAAAAATGCCCATAATCTTGGTCATCAATGTGGTGGCTTTACTATCACTTGGCAAGGTGTGTCTGGCAACGACGAAATAGAAGGAGGCACATCTATTTGGCAAGGCATTCAACAAGTCGCCGCAAAAGCGCAACTCAGCGTCAATGGCGATGGTATAGAAGCTACACCTGAGATGCATGATGTTGCATTAGTGGTTATAGGCGAAACACCTTACGCTGAGGGTATGGGCGATATAAGAGGCAACGATAAAGTCATCACTGAATCTGGCGCTCAGATCCATGGCCAAGTAAAAGTATTGCGGGCCAGTGGTGACTCTCTTGAACTCAACAAATTATACCCAGAAGACTTACAAACTATTAAAAACATCAGTAGTAAAGGTGTGCCAGTTATCGTAATTTTGGTTTCAGGTAGACCACTTATCATTGAACCAGAACTCGATAGATCAAGCGCTTTTATAGCAGCATGGTTACCCGGCTCAGAAGGGCAAGGTATCAGCGATGTGTTATTTGGGGATTATGATTTTATTGGTAAGTTGTCCTTCAGTTGGCCACAGTTATCGCAACCTAAAGTGAATAAGGGAGATAAAAACTACAACCCGTTATTCCCTTATGGCTTTGGTTTAACCTACTCTTAAAGAAACACTCATCCTTGTATTTTTACCTTTAGTTATATTTCTAAGGAGCCTTTGAAATTGAAGCTCATGAGTAGTGCCTTGGTGCACTACTCTTTTTACCTTTTCCATAACACAATATATATTCAATTGCGGCTACAACTACCCTGACGCACTCAGTGAATTGCAGATATCCTAAGGTCTGCCCAATTTAAAGCTTCTTGGAATACACGACTAGACTTTTCGGTTTCAACTCCTAGTTGTTGGCAATAAAGTTCAATATTTTGCCAGTCTGCCTTTTCAAATAATTCACATAATTTTAAAAATTTAGCAGATTCACCTTTGCGATTAATGATGGCATCTTTCATTTCTTGCTGTAGGGGTAACTTGCCCATAAGTTCTTGAATATCACCATCCACCATAGCGTCGATTAAGGATAATAATCCAATTAAAAAGGCAGAGGATTGTGAATGAGTTGGCAAGGCTGCTTGTACCATTGACTCACAAAAGCGTGCTCTAGATAAGGCCATAACAGTCAACTCTTTAGGTTTACCAACTGAAAATTGAGCAGTAAATAGCAAAAATATAAAACGTTTTAACTCTTCAAAACCTAATACTAATATGGCTTGTTTTATGGATACTATGGAAACATCACGCTTAAAGATGGGTGATTTTACATAACGCAGTAATTTAAAAGACAAGTTGACTTCATTTTCAAAAATAGAAGTGATTTTTTTAATATCAAGATCGTCTTTATTAATTTCCGACAACAAGTCAACCACAGCAACTTGAGAAGGATTAAAAGCAATAGTTTTTATCACTTCTGGCCGACTAAAAAAGTAGCCTTGAAAATACTCACAACCAATACTTAAGGCGTGTTGAAACTCAGAATATGTTTCGATTTTTTCTGCAAGTAACTTTATATGGGAGTAAGGTTTTAATGCAGCAATGATTTCTTGGATTTGTTGTTCAGAGGTCAAAGAATAGTCAAGTTTTATAATATCAACATAGGGAAAAAAATGTTTCCATCTGGGATCATGCTCGTAATCATCCAAAGCAATGGTATAACCTTTTTCTTTTAAATCGATACAGGCAGCCAGCAGCTTTTTACCTGGTTTGGCTGTTTCGAGTACCTCCACCACAATCTTTTTTTTATCCAATAACAAAGGATAACCATTAATTAAAGAATCATGGGTAAAATTGATAAAGGCTAACGATCCTTGGGTCAAACTCTCTAAGCCCAAATTAAATTCTAAGCCTTCGATGATTTTGGCAGTGGCTTCGTTTTCATTTATATGTTTTGGAAAATAATTGTTTAGACTATCTCGTAGCAATAATTCATAGGCGAATAAATTTTTTTCTTTATCCAAAATAGGCTGGCGTGCCACGTAAAAATTCAAAATAATTTATTCCAGTTAAGATGACTAATCGTAATTCAACCCTTCGAAATTCCATGGGTGCATCGGTTCAAAAATAAAAGAACCTTTTATTTGACTAGTGAGCTTGCAACAATAATGTCGACTCTTCAAGGAAAGAACCTTTCATAATGGATACAATTCAACATCTGATGACAGTCTAAGCTAATACTTAATAAGTATAGATTTAGATCAATTCAGTAATGACTTTCGCAAACGTCAATTATTCAAATGAGAATAAATCACCCTTAAAGTATTATTTAACGAACGTTGCACAGTGGGCCAAGAGATTGAAATATTATCAACTAGGCCCTGACGACAATCTGCTTCTAACCTTGTTACCACATCAGTTAATGCCTCAGAATTCACTTTATTAGCCACCAGCACTAACTTACGAGCACCACGTAAAATAGCAGTCACATCATCTTCATCTATCGCAGAGTCAGTTTCTTTAATACCGTTTTCCAACTCTTCCATTAGCTCATTTAAGGCAACCGGCAATGGTTTAGTCACATTTTGATTTTGTAAATAGGGCAATAAATCGAACCATACTGCGGGGTTAGTTGGCATCTCAATTTTGGCTATTTCAGATGGTGCTTTATTTACTTGCACAGGTTGTTGTTCAATGGCTTGTTGTAGCTCTTCCTTATGTGCAGTCAGCAATGCGCTCTCTTGTTCAGCTAGTTTAGCCTGATTTGACTCCAACTCTTGTTTCGCTTCTTGCAGGGCACTTTCTTTATCACTTAATTGCGATTGGCTGTTGTGTAAATCCTGTTCCAGTTTTTGTAATTGCTCTGCTAATTCAGCGTGATCACTGTGTTGATCATTTAGACTTTCTTTGCTGTTTGAATATTCTTGTTGTACCGCTTGTAATTGTTCGGTTAATTGCGCTTGTTTTTCTTCAAGAGAATGAATACTTTTTTCACTACCCTGCAGACTTTGTTGTTGCTGTTCTAGTTGTTCTTGTAACTTACGTTCATGTTCTTCTTGTTGTTGTATACGTTGCTGCAACTGCTCAGCTTCGTTTCGGGCGTGATTGAGTTCATCTTGTAGCTTTTGTTCGCCTGACTGGGTTTCTGAAACTTGTGACTCAGCTTGTTGAAGCTGTTGTAAGTTACCTTCCAGCTTTTGTTGCATTTGACTGTTTTGCTTTTCAGCTTCAATCAAGGCCTGTTGCAATTGTAATTTTTGTTGTTCAATTTCTGCATGATGTTTACGCCATTGTTCGTCGCTGCCTTCAATCATTTCTTTTTGTTTGACCGCTCTGCTTTCTACATCAGTTAGTTCAACGGTTAATTGTTCAAGTTTCTGTTGTTGTTCTAAACGCGCCAGTTTTTCGTCATCTGCTTGGCGTTTAATTTCGTCTAAATTACCTTGGGTATTTTGTAGTTGTTGTCGTTTAGCCTCGACTTCATCTTGCAAGGCTTGTTGTTGTTTTTGCCAATCTTGGTCGCTCTGAGCAATTTTTTGTTGCTGCTGGGTGCTTTGAAGCTCCATTTCTGCAAGCTCATTTTGTAATTTATCAAACAGTGCAAGCTGCTGTTCTTTCTCGGCTTTTTCTGCTTCTGTTTGCTGTTTGGTTTGTGACAACAATTGTTCCGTTTGTTGTAATTGTTCTTGTTTAGCGATCAGCTCTTGTTGCACTTTTTGTTGTTGTATCTGCCATTCTTCATCACTTTTTGCCATCTGTTGTTGCTGTTGTGCGTTGCGTGTTTCCATTTCACTTAATTCACTTTGCAACTTTTCAAACAAGCTTTGTTGTTGTTTTTTCTCTGCTTCTGTTTGTTCTTTTGCTTGGCTCAAATTTTGTTCAGTTTCTTGCAACTGTTGCTGCTTGGCTTTGAGCTCTTGTTGCATATTTTCTTGTTGTTGCTGATATTCGCTATCTCTTTGAGCTATTTGTTGCTGCTGCTGGGTATTACGCTGTTCCACTTCTGCGAGTTCTGTTTGGAGTTTTTCGAACAAGGCTAATTGTTGCTCTTTATCCGCTCTTTCTTTTTCACTTTGTTCTTTGGCTTGCTGCAAGGTGCGCTCGGTATCTTGCAATTGCTGTTGTTTAGCGGCTAATTCTTGTTGAATTTGTTGCTGTTGTGTCTGCCACTCTTGTTCAGTTTCTGCCATTTTTTGCTGTTGCTGCTGACTGTTATTTTCCATTTCAGACAGTTCTTTTTGCAATATTTCTAATTGATTTTGCTGTTGTTGTTTGGCTACTTTTTCTTGTTCGGCTGCTTGTTTAGTTTCGTCTAAAACTTGTTGCGTTTGTTGCAACTGCTGTTGTTTTTCCTCTAATTCTTGCATCAACTGGCTTTGCTGTTGTTGCATATCGCCTTTTTGTTGATTCGACATTTCTTCGAATTTTTGCATTTCATTTTGTAAATGTTCTACATGACGTACTTTATTAGATAACTCTGACTCAGCTATTTTATAAGTCTGCTCTAGGTTTCTGCGTTGCTCTTCTGCTTGTTCACTGGCTTTACGTTGATTAACCAATAATTGACGTAATTTTTCAGTGGTATTGCCAGAACTTGTTAACTCAGACTGCAAAGAATTTATTTGTCCACCCACTTCATTTATCTGCAGATCTTTTTGTTCAATAGACTCTTTAAGTCCATCAATTTCTGCCACAAAGTTTTCCATCTTAGATTGTTGGCTGAGTTGTTGTTGTTTAAGGTTCTCGGCATTGCGCTCACTTTCAAGCAACTCTTGTTGCGCCGTTTTGTACTTTTTCTCACTGTTTTGCAGGGCATCTGATATTTGATTGCGCTGCGCCTGTAAACCGGACACTTTAGCTGTGGACTCTTCTAATTGCGTGGCCAACTCACTGTTAGCGTTCTGCGCCTCACTAAGCTGAGAACGACTTTGATTGTAATCTTGTTGCAGTTCTTGCAGATTATCGGTGACACTTTGATGAGCCTGTTGCAAGTCACTAAATTCGCTTTGTTTTTCTGATAAGTCATCTTGGGCTGCTTGTAGTTTTGACTCTGTATCTGCCAAGTTTTTCATTTTGGACGCTAGCTGATCTTGACTGCTGCGCAATAACTGCTGCTTCTCAGCGACTTCTTTCTCTGCTGCTTGGTGCAAGTTCAGCGCCTCAATTCGCGCTTCATCCGCCTGCTGTAAATCTCTAAAGTCGGTCCAAATACATAGAATTGAATCAAATTCTTGGCCCTTGTACATAGGTACATAAGTCGCGTGGCAAGGTAAAGGATCCAGTCCTACTCGATGCTCCCATTGTAATGATTTGGCCTGACCATCCAATTTAACTTTGGATATATGTCTTTCTAGCTCTTCAGAAGCTTGTTGGTCTAGATTTAACGCTTCAGCATAAGGTGTGCTACCGAATAAATCATGTTCATCTTCTATATTAAAAAATGCGCAAGCGGCAGGATTCAATTTAGTAAAACCTTGTTCACCCAAAATTGCCATTGGCATACTGCTGTGTTGCAACAAACCATCGAATTTATCTTGATGGAACTGTTCTTTAGTACGATCCGAAATCCAGCACAAGTACTCTTGGGTTTCTTTATTGAGTAAATCGACATGTAACTCGCTAGGATGCAACTCGTCATTTTTACCTTTTAATTGCGCCACAAAACCACGTAATCTGCCGCTTTGATGAATTTGTTTAGCCGCTTTGCCTGCATTACTAGAGTCGTTAAATAATTGATAAAATGTGTCTTTCTTTAATTCCCTTTCACTTAAGCCGAGTCGATCAGTCATAGCAATATTAGCTCTAACAATGCGATCGTCGGCATCAATAGTCGCAACAGCAACAGGCGCTAAATCCAATATGGTTATGAAATGTTTTCGCTCTTGTTCAAGCTGACTTTTGGCACGTTTAAGTTCGGTCACATCTTGGATCACTCCCACAACACCGGCTCGTTTCTTATTCTTACCTGAAAAAAACTTTAATTTTAATTTAAGTGTGTGCAGCACTTCATCAGCCAACTGTAATTCGAATTCTTTATCATGCCCTACATTCACAGAACTAAAATTGGAATTATTTTCTGAATGCAGACGAGTTATTTCAGCGGGTAACATGTCTAATTCTTGGATGGTTTTGTTTTCTATTTTTGAGAATTTTTGTTTAAACAACGACTCAAAAGCGGCATTACAAGCAATGAATCTATTTTGTTCATCCAGCAAATAAACTGGATTCGGACTGGTTGCTAACAAAGTGTTAACTTGTTGCTGGCTAGCATGATGCAAAGCTTTATATTGTTCTAAATATGAGAGGTTTTGCACAATAAAATCTAAACGCGTGGTTTCACCTTTATCATTTTTTTTCCTACTCAATCCAATAAACCTTAATGGGATGGTGTCTTGTTGTTGCGCTTCTTTTGGTTCACTCCCCTGAGTGACTGTGTGGTTTTTATCTACCAGTAAAAACTCGCAGTTAATATCCATTTGATGCTGTTTCTTACTTGTTTCTAAGGCTTTATCCCATTCCAATGCTGCTTTAATGCTAAGCATTTTCTTTAACTGATTGAGCTCACCACTCAAGGGTTCTGCTGCTAAGAGTAAATCAGCAAAAAGCTGATCTGTAGTAAAAGTATTGTTATCAAAGTCAATAGTCAGCTTAGCTAAACCACTTTGATGTAGCCCTTGATTTAAGCTGTTTAAATTAGAAGATTGTTGCTCAATTTGATGGTGATAATTACTTACATCGGCAAGAGAAATCACGCTAGCTATTCCATCATTAACAACGGACTGCTTAGTAAATCCTAATTGCAATTGGCGTTTACTCGCTGCCACATAGGTTTGCAAAGGCACATACTGAGTAGATCCCAAAGCCGCGTTAATTGATTCATGCACATCTTGAGCAAACACCTCAATCAAAGGTTTTCCAATTAACTTGTCTTCTTTACTGCCAAGAAAAAATGCCGCCACTCTATTAGCAAATATAATTTCACCCGCCTGATTGACGTGCAACATGCCAACCTTGAAATCGTTGAGCAGTGATTGTTTATCTGATAATTCTTTACTGTGCGTTTGCTGCTTTTTACGTGCGTTACTGAGTTGAACCTTAAAGATAATGGCCAACAATAATAAGAAAACCAACACAACTGCGAACGCCACAAGTCCAATTTTTATGGTATCAGGGCTTTGTTCAAGTACTTTTTGGCTAAGCGCAAAACTGGCAGGGCTGACGAATCCAAAAAAAATGCATAAAACCTTTAAAAACATACTGTTCCAAACACGGCGTGCCATTGAACATTTTCCCAATAAACTGATGACTAGGTAGCAGAATATAGCAGTGATATGCGGTGAAATAGAAGTGATAGTGCAACAAAGTATGAAGAATAATACCTAGCAATGCTTAATTTTGACTTTATCGCTATTTATTTTTGAACTACTCAGTTGAATTACCGCGCTTTGTTTGTGCTTCAATCTGCACAACTTGTTCATCAAGCTTATCCAAAATTTTCATTAAATCTTTATGTTCACTGGCGTCCAGTACTCCCGTCAGTTCCCTTTCCCATTGCAGCGCTTTAGGTACAATTTTTTGATAAAGCGTCTTACCTTGGGCAGTTAAAGACAGATATGCTGCGCGATTATCTTTGGTGTCAGTTTTCCTTATCAAATACTGTTTACTTTCTAACACCTTCACCGCACGGGATACTTTAGATTTATCCATAGAGGTGATCTCACCGATGTCTTTGGAATACAGCTGTTGTTGTTGCGCTAACTGCGCCAATACTCGCCATTCTGGAATGCTAATATCAAATTCTTGTTTATATATTTTGGATAATGCCAAGCTTATATTAGCTGCCAAATGCACCATTCTATAAGGAACAAATTGCTTGAGTTGCACAACATCCCTTTCTAAATTTTGCATGTTTTGTTACCTACTTATACAGATCCGCGTAAAGAATAAAATACACCACAATCAAACTGAATAAGGTTGATAATAACAGCAATATAGTTTCATATGAGAGTATATTGCAAACACATATTATAAAGGGGTAAATTTATGACTAAGCCCATTGATATTTGTTATTCCCATGGGTTTAACAACGAACATGAATCTGAAGCCTTGTCTGGTGCATTGCCTATTGGTCAGTTTAATCCACAAAAGTGTGCATATGGCTTATATGCAGAACAATTTAGTAGCACAGCCTTTACCGCCCCTAGACATGAAAACCGTCGCACATGGATGTACCGTATTCGACCATCAATCAGCATAGGTGACTATTCAGCTATTGATAAGGGTCTGCTGCGCACCGCACCTTTAAGCGGTACACCTTGCCCACCAAATGTGATGCGCTGGAACGCTCAACCCATTGCAGATACACCTACTGATTTTATTGATGGACTTATAACTGTAGCGGCCAACGGCGATGCTAAAACCCAAATAGGCATTGGCATCCATCTTTATTCAGCGAATAAAGACATGGGCAATCGTTATTTTTGCAATGCAGATGGCGAGTTATTATTTGTGCCCCAGCAAGGTGAATTAATAGCCCGCACCGAGTTAGGATTACTCCATGTGAAACCCGGTGAGATAATGGTTATTCCTCGCGGCATTAAGTTTCAAATAGAACCAATGAATCAACCTATCCGTGGCTATCTTTGCGAAAACTACGGAGCGCCTTTTACCTTGCCAGAACGAGGACCAGTGGGTGCTAATGGCTTTGCTAATCAGCGAGACTTTTATTACCCAACAGCCTGGTTTGAAGACAAAGAGCAAGCCAGTGGTTTAGTCACTAAGTTCTGCGGTGAGCTGTATCAAGCTGAACTAGATCATAGTCCTTTTGATGTTGTGGCTTGGGTGGGTAATAGCGCGCCATACAAATACGATTTATCCCGTTTCAATGTGATCAACGCTGTGAGTTTTGATCATCCCGACCCCTCCATTTTTACGGTACTGACTTCCCCCTCAGAAACTCAAGGCACCGCCAATATGGATTTTGTTATATTTCCACCACGTTGGATGGTCGCAGAAAATACCTTCAGACCACCTTGGTATCATCGTAATGTGATGAGTGAATTTATGGGTTTAGTGCATGGCGTATATGATGCAAAAGAAAAAGGCTTTGAACCGGGAGGTATGAGTTTACATAACTGTATGACACCCCATGGACCCGAAGCAGAGGTATTTGAAAAAGCCTCAAGTGCAGAACTGACTCCACAAAAATATGAGAATACATTGGCGTTTATGTTTGAGTCTCGCTATGTAATTGCGCCCACAGAATACGCGTTAAACTCAACCACAAGACAAAAAGATTATCTTGGTTGTTGGGGAAATCTTAAAAAACACTTTGATGGCAAGGCTTAAAAGCAGTGACGAGCTTCTAGCTGCGAGCCTCGAGCTAAAAGCTAGAAACTCGTTGCTTGTAGCTAAAAACAATTTGAGAGAAAAAATATGTTAATGATCAATGAAACACATAATGTGAAACTTACCAGTTGGGTTACTAGTGCCAATACTGATAGCGATTTTCCGATCCAGAACTTACCTTTTGCAATTTTTAAGCGTAAGGGCCAAGAAGAAGCATTTCGAGGTGGCGTAGCCATTGGTGATCAAGTGGTAGATTTAGCCGCCTTAGCCAAACTCAATATATTCAGTGGTAAAGCACAAACGGCATTAGAAGCCGCCAGTCAAGCTACTCTAAATACATTAATGAACTTGGGTGTTGAGACCAACTCTGCACTAAGATTGGCATTGTCTGAGGCTCTACGGACAGACTCACCACTACAAAGTGCACTAGCGCCCACTTTGGTTGCTCAAGCAGATATCGAGCTTGGTATGCCTTGCCAGATTGGCGATTATACTGATTTTTATACCTCTATTTATCACGCCACTGCAATTGGTAAATTATTCCGCCCTGACAACCCATTATTACCTAACTATAAATGGATACCTATTGGTTACCATGGCCGTTCTTCCACTATAGGTGTGTCGGGTCAAAAATTTCATCGGCCAGTAGGACAAACCAAGGCACCTGATGCCTCCGAGCCGAGTTTTGGCCCTTGTAAACGTTTGGATTACGAATTAGAAATGGGTTTGTTTGTGGGTAAAAGCACCGAGATGGGCGATCTAATCAACATTGAAGATGCCGAACAACATCTGTTTGGCGTATGTATTTTTAATGATTGGTCGGCACGGGATATTCAAGCATGGGAATATCAGCCTTTAGGGCCATTTTTAGCGAAAAGTTTTGCCTCGACTATTTCACCTTGGATAGTCACCATGGAAGCCTTAGCGCCCTATCGCACTAAGTTTACTCGCCCAGAAGCCGATCCTCAGCCATTGCCACATTTGAGCAGCGAGCAGAATAATCAACATGGCGGATTAGATATAGACTTAAGCTGTTTTATCCAGACCCAAGCTATGCGTGATAACAATCAACAAATGGCACAACTATCTAAGTCCAACTTTAAATATTCTTATTGGACACCAGCACAACTGATAACCCATCATGGGAGTAATGGTTGTGCCATGCGTTCAGGCGATTTATTAGGTTCAGGTACTCAGTCGGGACCCACATATGAAGAAGCAGGTTCGCTACTTGAGTTGAGCAAAGGTGGCAAAACCCCTGTTGATTTGCCAAATGGCGAAAAACGCACATTTTTAGAAGATGGTGACAGTATTATTATGCGCGCATCGTGCAGTAAAGAAGGCGCGACAAGAATTGGTTTTGGAGAGGTAGTCGCAACTGTTTTACCAGCTAAGGTATAGGCCTTAACCATGAAATTATATAGTTATTATCGCTCATCTGCTGCTTATAGGGTCAGGATCGCCTTAAACTTAAAACAGATTGAGCATACTATCGAGCCAGTCAATCTACTAAAAAAGGAACACAGAAGCGCAGGCTATTTAACTAAACATCCACAAGGATTGGTGCCTTGTTTAGAAACCGATGATGGCCAGTTTTTAGCTCAGTCTGGCGCTATTTTGAGTTATTTAGATACACTATATCCGAGTTCGATATTGTTACCGCCTGATCCCTTTCAGGCGGTTAAAATTCAAAGCTTTGTGGATATGATTGCTTGCGATATCCACCCTATTTGCAATTTACGCATACTCAATTACCTTACAGAGGTACTCAAAGTAGATCCTCAGCAAAAGTTAGCTTGGTATCATCACTGGATAGTGGTGGGTTTTGAAGCTCTTGAGTCAATGTTAGAAACCACAAAATATAGCTTTGGCGATCAAATAACTTTAGCTGATGTGTATTTGATCCCACAGGTCTACAACGCTTTGCGATTCGAAGTAGACATGACTTCATTCCCTAACATTATGCATGCCTATAAAAACTGCAATCAAGTTGACGCTTTTATTAAAGCCGCGCCAGAAAATCAAATAGACGCAATTTAACGGGTCTAAATTGATGTTTATATGCAAAAATATCCTTTGTTGATTACCTATATCAATGATAAATCAAAAACAGTTAAGACCGCCTAGTCTGATTCACTTATGATAATGTACATTTAATTTTGTTACATCCAACAGGTTACCTATGACATTGCCATTCTCACTTTTAGACTTAGCACCTATTGCTGAAGGTTCAAGCATTGCCGACGCTCTTGATAATTCACGTCAACTGGCAATACAAGCCGAACAATCAGGCTATAACCGAGTTTGGTTGGCAGAACATCACGGCATGTATGGCGTAGCCAGCTCTGCCACCGCTGTAGTTCTAGGACATATTGCCGCAGCCACGTCTAAAATTAGAATTGGTTCAGGTGGTGTGATGTTACCTAACCATTCCCCACTAGTAATTGCTGAACAATTTGGCACATTAGCTACCCTGTTTCCCGATAGAGTAGATTTAGGCTTAGGACGCGCGCCCGGCACAGATATGGTAACAGCCAGAGCATTAAGACGTAACCTCACTTCTGATGTGGATAATTACCCTGCAGAGATCCGTGAACTGCAACATTATTTAGGCGCACCACAAGCAGGGCAAAATATTGTTGCTGTACCAGGAGCCAATACCCATGTTCCTATTTGGTTGTTAGGGTCAAGTTTGTATAGCGCCAAGCTTGCAGGTCAATTTGGCCTGCCCTACTCTTTCGCCTCACACTTTGCACCAGATCAACTATTCGATGCGATTAGTCTTTATCGTTCATCTTTTCAAGCGTCAGAACAATCTGAAAAGCCATATATGATGGCAGGCCTGATGGCGGTGGTTGCCGACACTGACGAAGAAGCCGAATATCTATTTACTTCTGTACAACAACAATTCATGAATTTACGCCTTGGCGTCAATCGCCCTTTTGCTAGGCCAGTGGATGATATAACTAAGATTTGTACTGCAGCAGACCAAGCGATGTTGTCGAATATTTTACGTTACGCTTTAGTGGGATCAAAGCAGACTGTAAGCGATAAACTAAGCCAATTTATTGAAGCCACTAAAGTAGATGAGTTGATAGTGTCTATGCCAATACATAATATGCAAGCACGCTTAAACAGCGCAAAGTTGTTAGCAGAAACAGGCCTAATGAAGGTCTGCTAAACAATTGTAATTAATACCAAAAATCTACAAAGCTGGCACGATGAATATCAACTATTTCGACAGATACAAATACGCTACTTAAGCCTAAGGTTTTAAGTGGCGCTAGTACCGCGTTCGAAATTTCGATTTTTTGTTGGTCACTGCGTCCACTTAATATGTGGGCAGACACATGTAAAAAATCTTTATATTTGTCATGTAATCGATAATTAGAGCGAGGCTCTATACGGATTTTAATGGCTTCAGGTGGAAAATGACCACTGGCTTTTGCGCCCTCAAACACTTTATCCATAAGTATTTCAGGATCAACCTGTTGAGTTAACGATTCACCATATTCGATTACAAAATTTGGCATGGATAGAGTTCCTATGATAAGAAATGATGGTGTGGATTATAATATTTAATGCAGTGGGATTTTAAGCTATCTACCGCTCGTTAACATTACTTTTTCTTAAAGACAATCTGCAATAGACCAAAGCTAACAACAGAATGTTAACTGATAAAACTGCCATCCAGTAAACTATTGAAATTGTAGGAGTTTGAGTAAAAAAAACCACTAACAATATAGATAGCCCTATAGAAACCCACCCCGACAATTTCAACAAAATACTTAACCATGGTGCGAGGGAATTTCTAAAAGTATATTTAAAATGTTTATCCATCGATAAAGACAAACAAACTAATCCAAGAGCCTGAATAAGAATACTGCCTAACACAATGTATTCACTTTAGAGCTTGTAGAGTGATTGGCGGCGTATTTAGCTTTCAACCAAAAGCTCATTTTCATAAAAACTAAACCTGTAATAAAAATAGAAAAAATAAACGCAATGTAGCTAAAATCACCATTAAATATGGCATTTTTCAACCTGAGCGGGTCTTGATACAAGTCAATCAGAGGCAATAAATAGCAGCCCAATGCCGCAACTAGCAGTTGCTCAACCCATGCTTTTTTAGCTGGTCTTAACAAACTGTGCAGCAAGCATGCAAGCCACGTCCACAAAAACACCTGAACTTCCGCAGTAGCTCTGTCTTCTAATAATGTCGGTAATAATCTATTGCCAATAAAAAATGCCACTATGGCCAGTGGTAATCCACTGATGGCGGCGATATTTAATCGCTCAACTATAAAATGCCCAATATGGCGATTTTTAATTTTTTCGAGACGTTTATTTAACCAAATAATCAATCCGGTAGCGATAAGCGCACTGGATAATAAGCCCAATAGAAATAACAACCAGCGCAAAGCTATATCGGCAAAAAGTCCCTCGTGCAAACCAAAAAATACCCGTCTAACTTGAGTCGCAGTGCTAGGTTGAGGGTAACCAGCTAATGGCTCACCATTATGGGAAGAAAAGACCAAGCGTTCTGACTGCCGAGACAAAGTTAAATCCTTTACTCTATCAACAATAATTCGCCCATCTTGGCTAAAAGGTTGTTCGAAGGTAATTCGCCGAGTCTGTTTTTGCCCTGGCCACTGTTTATCGATTTGACGCTGCACCACAGAAAAATCCTGCAACGGGGTTTGCCTTGGAGTATTTTTATCTATTTTGACTAAACCAGGAGATAACACACGGCTTAACTCCCTTTCTCCACCGGCATAATGCTCCGCACTGAATGGCATATACATGATCACATAAATCATAATGCCACTAGTACAAATCATGATACAAAAAGGGATGGTTACCACGCCGGCAAGCGCGTGAAAATCAGTTAAGGTTTTCGACAGTTTACTTAAACGCAAAGTAAAAAGATCACGGAAAAAACGTCTGTGAGTAAAAATACCGCTGAACACAGCAACAAGCATAAACATCGCAGCAATTCCGGCTATGTATCGACCTCCATAACCTCTTAGTTGTAAAGTGTAATGAAATACTCGAAAGAAATTACCACCAGCCGACTCCCTTGGCTCGATCACTTGTCCAACTTGTGGGCCTAAACTTAGACTCTGTCTTTTGCGCCCCTCACTCCACTGAATATACCAATGTTGATCTCTGTCATCCGGCAAATAAATACGCCATAGATCTGCATCCACACCATGTTTATGCAGTTCGGAGAGAGAACGGTTAACCATATTTGATGTAGATGAAACATGCACCAATTCAGGTTTCATCCATTGGGTAATTTCAGGGTTAAAATAACTCAAAGTACCGGTCAGAAAAATCGTAAATAACAACCAACCAATCAGCAAACCAGAGTATGTATGCAGCCATATCATAGATTTTCTAAAGTCAGGCTTCATAGTTCACCCATTAACCAATAAATAGCGCCCAAGAGACAAGTAATCAATAACAAATCACGCCAAAGTAGCCATGCACTTTTACGACAAAAACTTAAAATAATCACCGCAAAGTACACAACATAACTAAACATAGTTGCGACCATCACAGCCTCATGTTGTGTAGTTGCTTGCATCCAAACAAGGATCAGCACAACAACAAAACTAAAAAGAACAGAGACAAGATAGCCGCCAGCAATGGCAGCTAATATGCGAAACATTACATCAAGATTGTGTTTCATTTTAAAACTAAACAAACGGCGCGTTAAAAACGATATGTTGCAGTTAACTTGGCGTTTCTACTTTCCCCAGGTAGGCCACCTAAATACATCGCTTTACTGTAGTAGGTTTGGTCGGTCAAGTTACGTAGATTGAGTTGAAGGCTCCAATCTTCGCTTTCGTAACTAACGGCTCCATCCCATACGGTATAAGCCTCAACAATCGCATAGTTAATGCCAAATGCAGATGCAGAAATTGAACGTTCATCTTCGTAAGTCATACCTAAACTGAATTTAAGTGGGTTTGATAAGCCATCAAATTCATAGCTATAACTCGTCCAAATACTGGCAAATTTCTCAGCAATACCTTTAGTTTGTTCACTCTGCTGACTAGATGCATTATTCCCAGGTTCAGTAACAGGCTCTTGATAGGTTGCGTTAAAATTCATTGACCACTGTTCGTTGATCACGAAGTTCACGTCAACTTCTACACCTTGGGTACTGTCTTGCTCATCATAGAAATATTGTGCTACATCGATATTGTAAAAGTCATCTTCGGGATCATCCTCATATAAAGGGTTATCATAACGAAGGTTAGTACGGGAAGTATCGAACAACACTATTGAGCCTAATAGTTCATCGTCAAGAGCGGTAAAACGGGCTCCTAAATCCCAAGACTCTGACTCAGAATCTGGGCGGTTATCCGTATCAGTTAAACTACCTAAAACACTGTAAGCGGTTCTACCTTTAGAGTGATTAATAAAAGTCGCGAACTGCTCGGATACTTGGTAGTTAAGGCCTAAGTTGTAAGTAAAACCATTATCATCATCATCAAGTTCTGGGTTGCCATCACTAAATTGATTTTGATAAGTTTGTTTAACCTCACTATACGCTCCGCCTATGCGGGCTGTCAGCGCATCATTAAAATACACCACTTCTTGTAAACTTAAGCCCCAAGCGGTGGCTGATTTATCATACTTACTGCGCAGTGATGGGTTGTAATCATCAAACGAGCCAGTTGGCCAATTAGGGTTACGAATATCCAAAATATAAGGTACAGGATCGCTTCTGTTATCGTCGGTATCCCAAATTGAATACTGTTGATATTCCATATCACGGTATTCATAGTTAGCACTTAATAAGTGTTCACCTCTTAAGCTGCCCGAAGTCCATGTATTCGACAAGTCAGCAAAGTATTGCCAAGTTGTCTCATCTGCACTGATATTACGATACTCCTGACGACGTGCGGCATAAGGATATAACACATCATCAATCACCAAAGGTGCTCTAGGATCAAGGTTGATCGTGCCATTGCGAGAATGGTAAACATAGTTGTTAGCTGATGTTTGACGAATATAATCAGTTGAATAAGTGCGATATAGTAGCTGCTGAGTAAGAGACCAATTATCATAAAAATCAATATCTTGGCGAAGCTTTACTCTAAGTTCCTCACCGTCATTAGGAGTAGAAATCGGCGAAATCAACCCAGTATCACCTAAATCAATTGGCTGCCAACCATCAGAAGCACTTAAGGTATCTGCCAGCTCTTGACGCTGTGGCTCCGTTAACTGTAAACCACCACTACTAAGATCGCCATTTGCCAAGTCATCTGCGGAAATATTACCGGGCAGTGAATCAATCAAACTCAAATCGATTAATCGAACAGGGTGTCCAATTGAATCTACTTGTACCGCATCGTCAATATAAGCGGCGGAAAAAAGTATCGAATTATTATCAGAAAATGCATGACTTAAAGATGCATACAACTCAGTACGTTCAGAACTTAAGCCTCGATAGCCGTCTGAAGTTTCATAGTTAGCCACTACTCGATAAGCAGTATCATCAGTTAATCCTGCTGTAGCGTCGAACATTACACCGTAGTTATTCCACTGGCCTAAAACCCCACGTATTTCATACGCAGCATTTTGCTGTGGCTTTTTCTCTATCAGGTTAATTACCCCACCAGCAGAGCCCATACCATACAAACCTGTAGCAGGACCTTTTAAGACTTCAACACTTTCAATATTGGTCATCGAGCGTGTTGCGTTATAGCTATTTTCTAAATCAGCCCCACCGTACATGCCATCATACGCATAGTTTACGCCTAAGCCACGAATGGCAAGGTTATCCCCTACCCCATAGTTATTACCATCTTGAGATAAACCACTGACATTACGTAAACTTTCTTGCAATGTAGCCCCTGCTTGCTCAGTAAATAAAAGCTTATCTACCACTACGACTGCAGCGGGTGTTTGCATCAAACTCATATTCGATTTAGTAGCGGTACCTGACTCTAGGATCAACTGATTATGTTTTCCATAAACAGTGATCTTTTCAAGTTCAGCTTCCTCAGAAGAAACATTACTTTCATTAGCCAATATTGGCACAGAAACGGTTGCCAAAAGTGCTGCCACGGCCGCTGAAATACGCCATGTTGGCTTCAGTTTAAAATGCATTATGTGTTGTCCTTTGTTCTTACTGTATTTTTTGCGAATGATAATGAGTTGCATTTGCAATATCAACATATTTAGCAATAAAGTTAATGTTTTATTATTTCTAATGCATTGAAAATAAAAATAATTGTAGACCGCCACAATTTATATAGAACCGACGAGAAAAGACCTACAGCCATCTAAGGCGGTAAGTAAAAGGTATTTTTTATTAGAACTAAAATAAAGATCTCTAAGTGTTATACATTGTGTAAAGCCACTAACGCTCATGAAACATAATTAATGAATTTGCTCCGTCAAAATTGGTTGCTCAAACATATGTTTTACCTTGAATTGTTCTTGGATAGTTCTGATAGTAAATAAACACTCTTGGATATAAGTCAGCCTAGGTTTGTTACCCAAAGACGCATCCGCTGCTTGTTGTAGCTTGTCTCGCGCTTGTTGCAATATTAACTGTGCACAATGATGTTCATTTAATTGCTTAAAACTGTTGGCTAACAACGCCGCTAATGACGTTAAGCGTGATAATAAAAAAGACTTTGCAGCGCCCTGCAACTCCATCAATATTTCTGTTGCCTCAAACGCACAACCTAAATGAGCAATCGCCTCATGCCAGTTTTGCTGTTGTAAAAGTGTCTCACCTTGCTGTTGTGAATTTTCTATATAGGACAGCGCTTCTTGAGGATGGAAATACACCCAGTCTCGATGGACAGGACAAAGAAAATTAAGTGCCATAAGTGACTCATTTTTAGTTAAGGCGATTAAGGTAACGATATAATAAACACACAACCAACGCAAATGCGAATCATTTTTATTTGCATAATTGAAATCAAGGTGTATTATTGATCTGTAGGCAAATATATAAGGAGAGCGTAATGATTAAAATGATTGGCACCATTAGTCCTATTTTATTGTTGACTAAGAGCAATGTTGTTTTTGCGAATGAAGTGCAATCCCTTGATTTTTTTAACCGCGAATTGCTACATTATTTACTATTTGATTTGATTTTTATCATTTCAGTCTGGCTATTATTTTGCCTATGTAAAATAGCATTGACCCACTCTAAGCAAAAAATGGCTAACACTTTTCGATTTATTACAATTGTTACTCAGAACCGCCATCCAAAAACCGTAAAACATCAGTAGATTGATCTCTACTCAACAACCAGCCCATAGCGTCATAAAGACGTCAAACCTATAACATTACTTTTGAATAAGCCTTTAGCCAACAATTTATACTGGTAGATGACATGAGCCGATTTGGCTAAGGCAGTGTAACTGGATCAGTAATACGACGGTAAATACCACCACCAACATAAACATTAAATAAGTGAAGTATGCGAAGTAAAAAAACATCCAAAATTTGGTCTTGGACCAGCAAACCAGTTGCTAAAAAGTTATTTTCGACCTCAAGAATGTTACATCTTTATGTATCTGCAGCCTTATTTAGCCTGCTAATTTTCTTTTGTATAACGGGAATTACGCTTAATCATATCGATTGGCTAAGTAGCGGTGAAGAATCATCTACATCACTGAGCTTGCCCGCTATACTAACGCCCTTGGATGAACTTAGTCAGCTTGATACTGCACCGTTGGCTCTATTATTAAACGAAGCCTTAGGTTTAGAAAAAGCCAAAGAAATCAGCATCGACTTCGAGCTTGGAGAGGTCACTGCAGATTATTCACTACCAGCCGGTTACGCCTTTGCAACTTGGTATATTTACGAAGGTACAGTAGAAATTGAATATCAACAAGGCAGTGTTTTTGCCATTATGAATGACTTACATAAAGGTCGGCATACGGGTGAATATTGGAGTTGGTTAATTGATATATCTGCCGTGTTTATGTTGTTATTTTCATTCACTGGGCTGATTATTTTATTTCAACAACTCAAACGCAGAGGCACTGGTTTGTGGTTATTAATGTGGGGAACGGCGACACCCGTTTTGATATATCTAATTTGGGTGCCGCGTATTCATTTGTAGTTATCTAAAGTAAAGTCAGTTAAATAAGTAGGCAATTAATTCATTTCAATAAAGGGAACAAGTGTCTCACGAATGACCTTTTTCCCTTGTGATGATTGGTATTTTTCTCCGTCAACAATGGCTTGAGCCTTGTTAAAAAAGGGCATAAACATATATTGTTTATTGACCTTTTTTTGGATCACTAAGCTGTTATTACTATCAATTAAATCTTCCCAAACACTGCGTACATCAGACCAGTATTCTTTTGACTTATTCCAATACTCATCGCCGGCGCTAAAATCATGTTCAATGATCCGCTCATAACGCGCTATGCCTAACTCTTTTGATAAATAAGGCATGTCTTTTACAGCTTGGCCTTGTTCATCCAAAACAAGTTTCAGGTTTTCTTCTTCCTGAACCCAACCACTAGGTAAAATAGTATGTCGATTGGTGCCTTCAAGAACATGATAATCATTACGTACACTGCCTTCACGTCTTGGTAATGGACGCCATGTTTTACCGCTTAACCAAGAAGATACATTGGCGTTATGTTGCCATTTTCCGGAAGATTCGTAACGGGGAGAATCATCTACCTGATATACAGCTTGAGACCAAGTGCCTTTTACGTTTTTAGATTTTTGTTTGCTTTTTTCCCAACGTCGATGGCCGGCATATACAAATTGGCTGCGCTTTTCATATTCCCAATCTTGGCGCCAATGTTTCATCACCATGGGTTCAGATATCGACCCATCCTGTTGCTTCATAAACATCACCATTATGTGCTGTAGGCTGATAAAATCCTTTTTATCTTCAGCGACGTAGACATATTCAGTGCCCCAAGATTGATAAGGTTTACTGGGTACAAAATCTGGTACATAACCAGCAATTTCAATAAAATCGAAACTGACTCGATATGCCCCTGCCATAGCTAAGATAGCCCGTCGATCTCTTTCAAGTGGACTTATGCCCTCTTCTTGAATGGCTAACCATGCAGTATTAACTGAGGGATCAACGACTATATTGTTGCCTTTACTAGTTCCACCTCTAGGTTTCATATCGCACTGTTCAAGAAACTGCCAACTAAAAGTAAATTGATTAGATACATTACACTTTTGATGTTTTTTAGCTTCTTCAGCAAACGTTATCGAACTAGATAAAAATAGCCAGCTCCCCCCTAGTAATAGTACTTTTAAGAATTTAAATGGGTGATTGAAACAATATTTTTTCATAGAGAAACTCGACTTAATAAGATTGATTAGGATTGTGAATGATCTTGGTTATTCACCAAGTTGGTTAATATACGAATATTTTTTTGCAGATCATGACGATGGGGATAGGTCGATAACGTTTGCTGCAGTAAAATTAAGGCAGACACGTAATCCAATTGTTGAATATACAGTTGTGCCCTACCAAGCATGGCTGATAATTTTACATCTTCTAGTGTCTCAGCCCGTTGATAATATAGTTCAGCCTGAGCGTAACGGTTTTGATCCATCGACAATGCGGCTAAAGCCAACAATGTATCGCCATTCCCGGCATCAATTTTTATAGCTTGTTTCCAGACTTTTTCGGCCTTTTTCACATTATTTCCAGTCAACGCTAATTGCCCTTGGTAATGCAATAATCTGCTTTTTTCACTGAAACTAGCCGTCGCCGCCAACACCTTTGTATTGTCCAAAATTTGTTGTGCGTTTGACCATTGATTTTCACGGACTAACCAAGCCAGTAACTTATCCGTTTCAGTAAAGTTGAGCTGTCTGTCGTCCAACAACCCAATGCTTAACATCAACGCTCTGGCGTAACTTTTTTGTTTTAAATGCAACTGCATAGCGAGAATTCTTGTTGAAGGTCCCTGCTCGCCTAACCTTAAAGCAGCTTCAATACTACTCAGAGCAACGATTTCATCAGACGCTTGCATCGCTAAATTAGTACGTTGTAACCATAATTGGCTATTGTCGGGTTCATGGGTCAACATGCCAGCTAATAAGTTGCGAGCAGCGTTAATTTGATGGCTGTTGATCAAGGCAAACAATAGTCCTTTACGAATATCATCGTTTTCAGCATTCAGCATTAACGCATATTGATATGCAGCAACGGCACTGTGAGGATCATTATTTTGCATATGAAGATAACCTAACAAGGCGTACTGATTTGCATCAGTGGCACCTAAACTAATAGCCTTGCTTAGCGAGGTTTGAGCTTTTTTATAGTCCTGTTGTCTATGGTACAAAGTGCTTAACGCTAAGTGTCCACGGGTTAAGTCAGGCATTTCCAACAACGCTTGTTTAAACCGCGACTCTGCTTGTTGCCATTGTTTGGTTTGCATAAACAACTGCCCTTCGACTAATAACAGTGCTGGGCTTTTTGTGCCTTCATATTCGCTCAATAACGTTAGAGCAGAATGGTATTCAGATTTTTGTAAAAGTAATTTAAGCTGCTCTGCAAGAGGATATTCTTCTACAGAAACTTTAGCTTCCCGCGATAAAAACAGTTTACTTAAGTTGGGAGACTCAACCACAACGTCAATCAGTTTTAAGCCCTGAGCATAGCCAAAACTGATACTTAAATAACCTAAGCACAATATAACCATTAACTTATTCACAATAGTCATACGTCAGCAAACTCCACAGGCCAATTAAAAGAAGTTCTTACCGCTACACCATCTTTTTTAGGAATACTAAAACGCGCTTGACCGACTAATTTTTTGATACTTTTAGTGAGTTCAGGATAAGGGTTATGATTAATATGCTTAAGTAATACCGCTCCAGTTTCATCAATCATGACGCTCAATTGAACATCCACCTTTTTGATCCCGCGACGCTTTAAACTATCAGGAAACTGCGTACTCACCTTAGTCAACAAGCGTGGTAATTCATCCAACTCAGATAACCCAAATGCTTGCCAACTAAAATCAAGGCTACTCAACATTGATGTTTGTAAATTATCCACTTTGACTTCTGGAACCTCCAACTTTGCTAGGTCCAAAGCCAATGGTTCTGGGCTAAGCAACATCTGAGCCCCTTGACCGGCTGCATCAAGTTGTAAATTAGGCGATTCAATTTGTTTAACATGAGAACGTTGAACTTGCACAGGAGGTGCTGGAGGAGGGGCAGATAATGTCACCTCTCTAATTGTCAGCTCAGTTTGTATGTCATGCTGGGTATCGAACACACTGTCAGCCAACACAATTAATAAAGTAATCAAACCCAACGCAAATAACGGGGCTAATACCACTTGAAAATTACGAACTATATACACCTTAGTACCCCTCAGTTGCGATGTTAACTTGTGCAGCTCCAGCTAACTTAGCCTGATCAATCACCTTCACTAACAACTCGGCAGATACGCGTTTATCTGCCTGCACCACAACAATTTGTTGCTTCTTTCTTAATAACTGTAAAACCGTCGCCCGTACACCCTTGACTCCAATTTGAGTATTGTCGTAAACGACGTCACCTTGGGCACTTATCGCCAATAGGATCACATTGCTTTTAAGTTGTTCAGACGATACCGCTTGGGGTTTATCCACTTCAATACCCGTTTCACGCACAAAAACAGTGGTTACAATAAAAAAGATAAGCAGAATAAACACCACATCCAAAAGCGGTGACAAATCAATAGTGTGCTGGGGAAGTTCTAACTGCTGTTCAAGTTTACTGCGCATTAGTCAACCCATCCTGCACTTGAATATTCACTCGCTCTACTTGGCGTAATTTACGTTGTAATAGCGATAACATCAGCCAACCCGGTACCACCATAAGTAACCCTAATTCAGTAGTTAACAACGCTTGAGCAATACCACTACTTAACAACTGTTGTATGTCCATGCTGCCTTTTGCCATTTGGCTAAAACAAGTTAACAAACCAATAATGGTACCTAGTAGTCCGAGTAACGGCAGAGCACCCAGTAAAGTAGGCAAAGTTTGCAACCAACTTAGAGTTTTACTAGGCCAGTTAGTGGTTTGTTTATCACTCAAAAACAAGTGGATTAATATGGAATAACAGACTAATGCTAAGAGTAATATTATCCATATCAGCACACTGTCAGTAAGCTGCTGTAATACATTCATGCCGCTTTCTCCACAGCTTGAGACTGCGTGTGAGTATGCTCAATCAATTTAGCTAAGCGTATTGCTGTAGCGTCCAACTGAGTATTATGATTGCGGATAAATCGATTAAGCAATGCATGGATAATTAACGCGGGAATAGCCACTACCAAACCTAATTCAGTGGTGATCAATGCCTTTGAAATACCACCAGAAACGACAGCCGGGTCGCCTGCCCCAAAAAGACTCATCATATTGAATGTTTCAATCATTCCCGACACTGTGCCCAGCAACCCTAATAACGGAGATATGGACGCAGTAATCGCAATCGCTCCTAGATTGGCTTGGAGTTTTTGTCGGTATTCCAGTAAAAAAGCCAGAAGTTTATCATCACGTTTTTCACCATATTCAGTAGACAAGGTGATACCTAACAAACTTTGCTGTGCCCCGCGTAATTGTGGACGCAATTTCTGTAATTGTTCTGTGGCATTATCACCCGCCAACACCAGTTCAACCTTCTCCGCTAACATCGGATACAACTTAGGCAACCGTTGTAATTGTATGGTTTTTAATAATCCAATGATCAATGCAAATACCCCAAATGCGATAATGGGGATAACCCAAACACCACCTCGGAGTAGATGCTGCCAAGGGCTCTCTTGCTGTTGCTCTAATTTTGACGCCGTACCTAGAGTTGGATCAAAAACCACGTTTCCTTGCCCTGATTCACGCAGAGCTTGCAACTGTTGACGCTGAGGTTCGTCAAAATACAACAACACAGACTTTTCTTGACTCAATAAACCAGCTTGCTGTTCGTCTATTTGTAAAAACCAGATCACTGGCCCGAGTTGCAGAACGTCAGCCATTTGATACTCACCATCAGCTGACATAATTCGTTTAGTTTTCCAAACCGGTGACAGGCTTTCTTGTTGTTTCTTCGCCAGTTCAAGCATCAAGGGTATGCCATTCGCCAAACTCGAACTAAACAGTGATTTTTGCTCTTCAGATATCAATGACTGCTCAGTTGCATCACGCAATAAATTTGTTTGGTAGCGTTCTTGTTGCTGCCATTGAGCTAAACGAGATTGAATTTTAGATAAGGCTAGGGTTTGTTCGTCAACAACACGTCGCTTCACTGTCGCTTTTTCTCTTAAAGAGACCACTTCATTTTGATATTGGCTAATTTGCTTAGCTAACACTTCGGCTTCTGAAGCTATCTTTTCTTGGGCATCAGATAATTGTACTTGAGCTTGCTTTATCTCTTTTAGCAGGCCAGTAGTCACTGCCTCTTGAGCGAATATTGGTAAGCTAATCTGGAACAGGAGTCCGCCTAAAAATAGGTACTTTACTAGCTGTCGATTATTCATAGAGAGCCCATAATATTGATAGGCAAACGAATAAGTTCGGCGTGACTAAAGTCTTCCGTCGCAGCAATTAAGTCTAGTAGTTGTTGTGAGGTGATTTGTTTACTTTGATGCTGCCATTGCCACCCAGCAGACGTGCTTTTTCCACTGCCCCAATACTGGCCATTTTGACTGACATACCAACCTAAATAGGTACCTAGGTAGATTTGTTTAACGTGTACTTCTTGTCCATCATCAAAGGTCATATTAGCCTGATGCACAGCGATCCTTTGGTTATAACCAGCCAAACTATCCAGTAAAAACAGTTGCTTTTCTAAACGCTCACTATTGTCTTTAAATGTTTGTAGCAGAGCTAACTCAGTATCCCAACGTATTTTTAATGGTGGTGGTAATTGCGGGTATAAGGTAATAAGACGTTGTTGTGTTTTATCCAATATAGCGGTCAGGTTATCTTGCGTTGATTCAAACTCAGTTTGTTGCTGCAGTAATGTGAATCTTTCCTGCTGCATGTCATTACTGACATCATCATCTTGGTTAAGCAACACGGTTAACCGGTCTTTTTCAGCTTTAAGTAATTGTAACTGTTGCTGCAAAACTGGCTTTCGCAGTCGCCATTGTTGCTTAATTTCATTGTTTTGCTGCGCGAGTTGCACCCATTGCTTAGCCAATTTATCAATTTCAAGTTCATTGCTTTGAGCCATCAACGGTAAACTCAGGTAACAAATAAAGATCAATATTCGCATTAATTAAATTATCCAAAAATGTGTTAAATCACTATGTTCCATCAATACTTACCATACATGCAAATAACAATCATTACCATTTAGATTTAAATGACGTGTGCATCTATCTATTATCACTGTAAGCACATGTAATGGGCGTCCCTGCCCTGTTACTTATATGCAAACCCTTTGGAGGCTAAAAGGTATAACTAACACTCGCAGATACTTCGCGGCCTGGTTCGCTAAAGCGTTCGATGCCGTCTCCACTAACGCCACCAAAAAATCCGCCACTTCCTTCACGCACTAAACGCACGGAATGCCATAAAGAATATTCTTCATCGAACAAGTTGGTTACGCCCACCCGAACCACAAAATTTTCGGTCACATCATAGAATGCGCTAAGATCAACAACAGTAGCGCTTTCGGTATAAAAGACTGATGTGAAGGAGTCTTGAGGATCTTTTCCATCGTGTAAGCTAGCGCGTACAGTCGCTCCCCAGCTTGAATCAGGTGCAAGGTAATTAAGTCCAATAATGGTCGTGTCAGGGCTGATACTCTCTAACTCATCACCTTTTTCAAAACTTCCCGCAGCGCTGGTATCCACAGAGCCATCAACAGAATTACTATATTCACCGTCAGAGTGAGAATACGAAATTGTCGCTAACAAGCCTTCTGATAACTTCCAACCTGCTTCAATCTCATACCCAGATATCGTGACTTCCCCGACATTCGTCGGCATTCCCCATTCATCTTCAGTAATTTGATCTACTGTCCAGCAACTATCATCAACCACAGCTGCCACACAATCAGTAAGCCACCAATTTAAACTCCCCTGAGTAATTGGCTCGTCAAAGGCTCTGGACTGAGTTAGGTTAATAATGAAGTCATCATAATCAGACTGGAACAATGCAACATTCACATAACCAGACTCTCCTTGATACTGATACTCAAGTTCGTAATTAATCCCTTTTTCAGCATCTAAATTAGGGTTGGTAACTGTATTTAGATTAGTTTCGGTACGACCATTACCTTGGTAACTTACATTTCCAGTATCGGGGTCTTCCACTCTATCAGTGTCTTCATATTCACTGGTGCCATTGGTGTTTAAGTATAATTGTTGGGTGGTAGGCGCTTTAAACCCTGTGGAAATACCGCCGGTGATACTGTGCTGAGGCAAAAATTCATAACGTAAATTAGCCGACCAGGTCATCGCAGTAAACTCTGCGTCACTGACACTTTCCCCAGACTGATCTATAAAGGAATCGCTAACCTGTGGAGCGTAGCTCTTTTTGTCGTAACGTAACCCACCTTGAAACGTTAACTCGTCGGATATTTCAACGGTATCAGTTACATAAAATGTCAATATGTCACTTTTCGTTTTAGGTACCCAAGAAGGATCAACAATAGGATAACCATTACGCAGTCCACTATCAGTGGTTAAACCGTTATAACGGATGTCCTGTAATTCATTCTCTACTTCAGTTTGTTCAATAGCCAGGCCGTAAACTAGTGAATGTTTAACCTCTGCTAGCAGTAAATCCTTACTAAAGTCGACGTCAAAGCTGGTGAGGTTTTGGGTATAATTACGGTCTTCATTACGCAAATATGAAGAGCCGCCACTTGAATATGAGAAAAATGTCGAACCACGAGTGTAGATTTCCTGACTATTAAGAGCTGCATCTACCGAGTCAAACAAGATACTCTGCCCTTGCCATTGATACGTGATACCAATGCGCTCTCTATTTGATTCATCAAAGGTAAAGAAATCGTAATAAGTAGCTGATTGACGCGAAAGAGGTGTACCTTGAGATTCATTTTCAAAATTTTCAAACACTAAACCAAGTTCATGATTGTCACCAAAGGTATAATTTAATTTGGCTAAGACGTTAATCTTTTCACTATCATAAGGGTTAGCTTGACCACGCTCTGGCCCTTCAATATTTTCACCATTACTATGGGCTTTAGTTTCACTGCTATCACGTTTAGTGAGGATAACTAAGCCTTCAAGTTGCCCAATACGCCCTGCTAATCCAACATTTAGCAAGGTCTCTTCATTACGGCCATCGTAACCCGCTTTAGCACTTCCACCGAAATCATCACCACTAGCGGTTAGAAAATCGTCAGCGTCTTTGGTGGTATACATAACGGCACCGCCTAAGGCGCCACTACCAGCGATAACAGAATTAGCACCTTTGAGGATTTCGACAGTTTTAACACTTTCAATTTCGATTGAATTTCGCGTAGAGCTATACATTCCATAACGGCTAAAGGTAATCGGATTAAGGCTTTCACCTTGGGATAAACCATCAACAGTGATCGCCACTGCATCCCCTTCGAGGCCACGTATATTAAAACCATCATCACCAAATCGATTCCCAGTGGTGTTCACTGATACCCCTGGGATATAGCGCACTGTGTCATAAATATCAGTGATCAATTCAGCGTCAATTTTGTCGGCATTAATAACCGTTATCACCGCGCTTTCGGTTGGCGTTGCTTCACCTGTAACGGTAGTTTTTTCAAGAGTTTCTTGGGCATTAACCACAGAAGTCAAAGCGACCGCGATAGCTAAACTTAGGATTTTTCGATTAGTTTTCATGTTCTCTCCATTAAATACAATTAATAACGCAAATGATTTTTATTTCGTTAATATTGCAATTGTGTTTATATTCGATTAGATTTTTTTAGTTTTGGTATATTGTCAGTAAAAAACTGGCTCGGTTAAGGTCTTACCTCAACCACTTTGATTGGATTGTTCAACTGCACTGATAATGATGAGCTCTGTTCTTTGCGAAGGGCTACTTCACCTAACTCACCTTTGGCTGGTAGTCTGACTTCTTGCCAGTCGATGCGAGTATCAATCGAGAGCTTCTGATAATCATGGCCCCCTCCTTCTCTCGCGGCTTCCAGATGTAACCAGTATTTTCCAGGCTCTACCGGTTGGCCTTTATCATTCAGATAATTCCACATTAAATGATACTTTCCAGGTAATCTAGTTGGGCGAGCGACGGCTTCAAGGACACCGGGTATCTTACGCCCTACTCTTCTCCACCAACGTGTATTTTCCTTAGCCCAGCGTTCACTTTCACCAAGTAGCATTAAATGCCGAACACTTTTATTCTTTGTGTCAGTTATCCAAATTGCCAAATATGGACGGTGATATTTTCCTTCGTTAATTTGTGGTATTTGATATTCAATGCTCAGATTTTTTTCTGATTGATTAACTAACTCACTATTGCTTAACATATAGTTATGCCATCCTTTTGAAGTCAATTGAATGCCGACACTGGTTACTGCCGCTTCTATTCCATCTAAGGTGTTAACCCAATCAATACCTTGACTAGCAGGTTGAGTACTTAAAGCCGTAGCGACAGCATCTGCAGTAGCCGCGTCAGGTGCGACAACCACAGCGTAGGGTGCATTATCCATTGGCCAACCATCATCAGGCTGTAAAATATGGCTGAATTTTCTACGTTCAATTTCAATATATCGGTACTGATGTCCACTGGATGCCACGGCCACTGCCGGCACTGAGATAGTCCGTGAATCATTAAGATCCATCACAGTATGATCATCATTTAGTAAGCCCACAGACCATTTATCACTGTTTTGGGGTTTACCCCAAAACAACATATCACCGCCAATATCGAGCTTAATACCTGTTGCTTGAGGTAACGCAGTGCGCAGCTCTAGCATAAGTAAATCGATAACAAATCCTTTGGCTACACCTGCTGGGTCTAGCAATACATTTTCAGCTAACGTGACGCCCTGTTCTTGTTTCTTAGTCGACCAAGGAAGTTGTTGAATATCTCTAGCCATACGACGCATTTCAACCCGGTCTGGAACAATTTGATCCGTCTGGGCTTGTTGCCAAAGCTGCTCAAGTTTGCCCATGCGACAACTGAACATGCCATTTGTGTTGTCATGCCATTGCTTACATAATTCAATTACCTCATGTAATTCTGCTGGCGCCTGTTTTAACTGGCCGCTACGATTTAGCAAAGTAATACTGCTATTGACTTGCCATGTGGATAAGATACTTTCTAAACGAGTCGCTTCTTTTGACATGCGATTTACTGCTGCTTGCGATTGTTTTTTGTCAACGCCATATATTGTCAAATCAAGGGATGTACCTAACACCCCCTCTAAATGAATTTTCTCCTGAGCAAAACACAACTGTGTGCTCAAGCCAGTGACTAACAAACATACAATTTGTAGCCACTTATTTTTTTTCATTTTAGAATGCTTATTACTCATTAACTGCCACAACTTGAGCGCTTGAAGATTGAGATTTTGGCTTTTTACGAGGCTCTGGTAACGCTTCACTCATAGTAACGATTTTATTTTTATCACTGTCCCAACGATTAAAGCTACGATGACCAGAAAACTGATATTCTTGTATCGTCATTTGCCCATCTTCATCTTTATCTAACACACCAAAACGCACATAGGTTTGTTTGATGGCGGCCGAACGTGTCTTAGCAATCTGATTATCCATACGGTTTTGATACTCGAACAAATATTCATATTGGCTTAACCAACCATTATTATCTTCATCAGTTAAATCAAAATCTGCACGGCGACGTAACTGGTGTTCTGCTTTCGTAATAACGCCATCTTGGTTATTATCATATTTGCTAAACATGCCACTTTTGTTATGCGTTGAAGGCATACTAAGTGAGCGTTTGGCCGATGCTAGTTGACGCTCCCTTTGTTTCTCTTGCTGTTGCAGTGTCAATTCAGCGGCATCTTTAGACTTCTTTTTATTGACTGGGGCAGGATCTTGGGAATCAATATTGCCATCTTTATTTACATCATAATAAGTAAAACTACGTAATCCTGATGCTTCATATTCTTGCCATTCCATCATGTCGTTTTCGTTTTTATCCAAGGCATTAAAACGTACTATTGTTTGCTTAACCTGTCCCATTCGGTCTTTTTTTAATTGTGTGTCCAATTTATTTTGATATTCAAATACATACTCTGCTTCATTAACAACACCGTCTTGGTTCTCGTCGGTGTCGTTAAAACGTCTTTTTCTGGCATGCTCAAACTCGCCTGCATACAGCATCCAATCGCCGTCTAAATCATACTGATTAACAAAAACCATTTTACGATGTGATGCCGCATTGACAGCTAAGCTTGGCAATAAAAAACAAGCAACCATTAGAATTAACGTAACTTTCATAAGTTTATCTCCGATTTATATTTGATTATTCAACAGCTTCAATAACTAAGCTGTAGGTGTTGCTTATTTGCGGAGCAATAGAACCTGTAGGCGCATCGCTACGATGCCGTGCTAACAGTAAATATGTTCCGGCTTCTTTGGGTGTGAATGACAAGCCACCTTTAGCATTTGACATCAACTCGAGTGTCGGCTTTTCATCTGTAAATTGGTCCTTGGCCAAAAAGACCTGCACCTTTAAACCATCGATAGGCTTACCATCAAACAAACTCGTAAACTTAAAAGATTCATTAACAAAAAGGTCATTTGGATGAGTCACAGCAACAAACTCTAAACCCGTGTTATAAGCAGAAAAGACAACATCATTTGGTGCACCTTTACTTGCATAGGTTTCGGCTAATGTAAGTGACTGGAAAAATGATAATAATTTGGCTCCCTTAGGAATAGACTCAGCAGGGTCTTCCATAGAATGACGCTTTCCATCTAATTCATAAGTTTTAAATACTCGTCCTAATCTTTTTCCAGTGCTAAAACGATAAGTGCCATCTTCTTCCAACTTATGCTCAACCACGACTCGAGTTTTTAATTGACTCATAAAGTCTGGGGTAATTGTTTTCCCGTCAGGCTGGGTAACCAAATATATGCTGTTGGCAAAGGCAACTTCCGGAACAAAAAATTTCTCTGCAAACGATGCGTCTAATGTCACAATTCCACCCCTAGATGGTTCAAATGACAAAGGTTTTAGATAAGGTGTGTGTCCAAAACTAACGGAACTTAGAAAAATACTTCCTAGTACAAATCCATGTTTAAACATATTCATGTGTTACCCCATAATTGTATTTGTGAATGATTTTGAACAGCATGATATACGAATGCGAATTATTCGCAATAGCGTTTAATGAAATATCATGACATAATATATTTTTTTAAAGAGGTATATAAAAACAATGAGAAACACAGTTGTAGAACAAGTCACCCAAGTTCATCATTGGAATGAAACATTGTTTAGCTTTAAAACAACTCGACAAAAGTCTTTTACTTTTGAAAATGGTCAGTTTGTGATGATAGGTATTGAAATTGGGGGTAAACCCTTGATGCGCGCTTATAGTATTGCCAGTGCAAATTACGAAGATGAATTAGAATTTTTTAGTATCAAAGTACCTGATGGTGCGCTCACTTCGCGCTTACAAAAAATTCAAACAGGGGATGAACTTATATTGACCACCCGACCTGCTGGCACTTTAGTGCCTGGCTATTTGATCCCCGGTAAAAACCTGTACTTACTGAGCACAGGTACTGGACTTGCGCCTTTTATGAGTATTATTAGAGATCCTCATATGTATGAACAATTTGATAAAATCATCTTGGTCCATGGGGTGCGAGTTGCATCAGAACTCACCTATCAGCAAGAGATAGAGCATACTCTGCCCAACAATCCATATTTTGGAGATTTGATCACCCAGAAACTTCTCTACTACCCAACAGTTACCCGTGAAACTTACCAATACAATAGCTTAAAAACCATTGATGGTTTGCGTCCACATCAAGGGCGTATAACGGATTTACTAGAAAGTAATCAAATTAGTGAGGACTTAGGTTTAGACAATATTGATCCACAGCACGATCGTTTTATGATCTGCGGTAATGATGGCATGTTGCAAGATCTCATGACAATTTTAGATAACAAAGGTTTCTCTAGAGCTACATCCCGCACCCAAGGCCATTATGTAATTGAACAGGCTTTTATCGAAAAATAATTAGTATGGATCAACCTAAACCATCACCTAGTACATAAAAACCAACAATAATGGAAATAGTAGATATCATATCTATCGACAATAAATGTTGAAGTCGACTAGTAGAATTAGTTGATTTTTGTCTCCTTTCTCTCTTTTTGTTGACCTGTATCATCGTCTATTTATTGACTAGAGGTAGCTGGAAATTAGACGTTAATATAGATGCCTTTGTCTAACTCTATTTGTATAGGTTGTAGGGGGAGATATTCCGTTTTTTTACATTTAATTGTTCATTTCTCAACACCTCTCAAATAATGTTGATAATGATTTTTATTTAGATTAATCTAGTTTTGCTCTTGGGTTAAGTTTCACTGGTCCTAGCTTAACCTTATGCCCGATGCGGACATAGTAAAATGTGTCCGCATCGTTTTACCCTCTACATTCAATAGCGTTACCTAGCATTTTAATATTCACATTCACCGGTCCACCACTAAATAATACAATCGCGGATAGTTTGGAAATATTACGATACAACAAACCAAAGAGCTAAAAAAGTCAGCTTAAAGGTAACCTATCCAAGAGTAACAATATTAAACATCCTCAAACAAAAAGACTCCCAACACTTGAGTGCGGAGGATATTGCTTGAAAGCGGCACGTCTTAACCCAAGTTCAGGTTAATTAATCTATTAGCTAATAATTCTATGCCATCAGCAAATTTATTTTCGCTCATTCCTGCAAACCCCAAGCGAATATAACCATTGCGGTCGCGTTTATTATTCAGTTGAAACTGTCTTTCGTGTTGGATATATATGCCCATTTGTTGGCACTTATTAGCTAACCACTCGGCGCTGGGATTTCCTTCATTAACCTCTGTACCATGCTTTAGTTTTACCCAAAGTGCCATTCCGCCATCAGGGGTATCAAATTCAAAACAAGAGTATTTTTTCAGCACTGAAATGGCATGATCTCTACGCTGCAGATTGACCCGAGTGGTGCGTCTTAAATGCCTTGTAAAACCACCACTTTCCATCCATTTTGCTAACGCAGCTTGCATCAACACATTGCTTTTATGACAGATCAATAAACGGTATTCAGTCACTGCTTTTGCCATGGCTTTACTCACTGCCATAATGCCAATTCTGGCACCAGGAAACATGATCTTTGAAAAGGTAGAAAGGTAAATAACCAGTTGTGCTGGATCTTGGGTTGCCATTGGCGCAAGTGGCTGACAACGATAATGAAATTCATGATCGTAATCATCTTCAACTATGGGAATATTGTGCTGTACTGCCAGCTGATAAATGGCCATTCTACGACTCATAGATAAGGTAACAGTTGTAGGATATTGGTGCAATGGTGTTAGATATATCAACCTAACGTTACCTTTTAATATTTGTCTTTCCAAAGCGTCTGGGCACATGCCTAGTTCATCTTGCTTTACCCCTACCAACTCAGCTCCAGTGCTACGAAACGCAGCCATTGCTGGAGGGTATCCCAACTCTTCCACAGCCACTTTATCACCTGATTGTAATAACAATTGAGCCACAATAAATAGTGCTTCCTGAGACCCATTGGTGATAACAATTTCACGTTCAGTAATGGCTCTGGATTTACGAAGATAAATTTTTACTTGGTCTATTAATTCAGGCGTGCCAGCACTTTGCCCATAACTCAATTGTGCAGTATTGGGCCTGGACAATACATCAGACATACAACGCTTAATCTCAGCAAAAGGGAACAATGCTAAATCAGGCTGACCACCCGCAAAGTTATACTCAAAGTCATTGGCGGGATAAGTCGGTAATGGAATACCCGAGCGCACCAAGCGGTAGTCCATATGGCTGCTATTGTCTGCAATCTTAGATAATTTTTTGCTCTGCTCTATAGGCAGATTATGCAGCACTTTATACCCTACCCTTTGAATTGATTCTATCCAGCCTTCTGCAACCAGTTCAGCTAAAGACTTCATCACTGTGTGCCTGTTTAAGCCTAAATCTTCGCTTATTGATTTGACCGATGGCAACTTATCACCCGTTGCCAACTGACCTTGCCTAATGGCACATCTAACAGTTTCTGCTAGTTGTAAATACTTGGCTTGGGAGCTGTTTGTATCCTGTAGTTTAAATACTTTCATTGGTCTAGTTAAAAATAAATTATTGGTTGATTTAATTAGACCAAAATATAGTAATAATAGCGAACCAAACTTAGTTGGACACAAATAATGGCTTTAGAATCAATTATATTAGAAGACGAATATGTGGCACTTAAACCTATACAAACTGAGCATATTCAGGGTTTATTTACTGCAGGTGAAGATCCATCTATTTGGCAATGGACTACAGCTAACTATTGTCAAACCTTAGCACTCAGTAAAAATTGGGTTGAGTATTGCCTTGAAAACGCCCGTTTAAATCTGCAACTGCCTTTTGTTATCGTGGATAAAACTCAGGACAAAATAGTTGGCTCAACTAGCTACTTGAATATTTCACTAGAGCATAAATCCATTGAGATTGGCTTTACGTTTTTAGCCCCTAGTGCCCAAAGAAGTCACATTAATCGGCGCTGCAAACTTTTACTACTAAGTCATGCATTTGAAACATTACAACTTAATAGAGTGGCTTTTCAAACCCATGAAAAAAATCAACGCTCAAGAACAGCAATTTTGGGCATAGGTGCAACTTTTGAAGGTATTCACCGTGATTGCCGCATTCAAAAAGACGGCAGCATTCGCAGCAGTGCCATATTCAGTATTATTAAACCAGAGTGGCCACAAGTTAAGTCAAAACTACTAGCCAAGTTGACTACACCAACAATTCTTAATACCACGGACGAGTAGCAGTATGTTTGTTCCAAATAAATTTAATATGCTAGAGATAGCCGATAAACACCGCTTTATTGCAGAGTTTGGCTTTGGTGTGATGATTTCTTCTGAGGACAATCTATCAGCCACACACCTACCTTTTGTTTTGCAAACAGACGAAGGCGAACAAGGTGTGTTGTATGCCCATTGCGCCAAAGCCAATCCCCACTGGAAAAATATTGAAGCAGCCCAGGTATTAGTCATTTTTACTGGGCCACACAGTTATATATCACCAAGTTGGTACAGCAGTAAACCGGCAGTACCGACTTGGAACTACACGGCCGTTCATGCCTATGGCATTGCCTCATTATTAGATCCACAAGAAACGTTAAAAGCGGTAGACCAAGTCGTTGAAAAATATGAACCGCAGCTATTGATTGACCAAGACATAGTGACCGAACCATTCAAACACAAAATGTTAGCAGCCATAGTTGGCTTTAAGATTGAGTTAACAAAACTAGAAGGCCAATTGAAGTTAGGGCAAAACAGAAGTAAAAACGATCAAGCTGGCATTTACGATGCACTTAACCGCTCAAGTAGTTATGAAGACTTAGCCCTTGCTAAGTATATGCAAAAACTAGGTATGGGTGATCTGGATTAAATTTGGCACTACAACAAACCTGCCCTTGCAAGTTTCCTCATTGCTTAGATCAGAGATAGTGTTTATTCTAACTGTCCTCCAAAATCAATTAATCCCAATCCATGCATCAACAAATTGACGATTTATACAACGGTAACAATAAAACTTCGGCTAGATTTCGTTGGGGCTTATTAGGGTTTGACGCAGTAACCATTTTGTACTTTGTTGTTTCTTCGTTTTTTCATTATATTCACGAAATGCGTTGGCTAGAGATTAGTATTGGCATTATCTATTTATTAGAGTTTGCTGCACGTTCGTATATAAGTAAAAGGCGTCTTCGCGATATTTTTCATCCTGTTGGCTTGGCTGATTTGATCGTTATCGCATCATTATTAGCGCCTACACTGGCTGCAAATTTTAGTTTTTTGCGTATCGCACGAGCCTTACGATTATTACGCTCTTATCACGTGATTAAAGCTTTACGTCGGCAATCTAGCTTAGTGCGGGCTAACGAAGAAATCATCTTTAGTGTGGTTAATTTACTGGTTTTTATCTTTGTTATCACTGCTATTGTATTGGTTAGTCAAGAAGGCAAAAACTCAAGCATAGCCAACTATGTCGATGCCCTATATTTTACTGTTACCACTCTGACTACCACAGGTTTTGGCGATATTATCCTATTAGGCACAGACGGGCGGATATTAGCGGTGCTGATAATGATTTTTGGGATTTCGTTATTTTTGCGCTTAATCCAGACTATTTTTCGTCCAGCTAAAGTTAAATATGCATGTCCAACATGCGGCCTAAATCGTCATGATAGTGATGCAGTGCATTGCAAACATTGTGGAGAGGTTGTACGTATCAAGACTGAAGGTAGACTTTAGAAGCTGTAAAACATTGCGCTTATTGATAACAAAACCTAGTGAACAAAAGCTGAGTCATACTGGAAAATAAGCATGCCAGACCATGAACATATATTTAGCTATTGGTTAACTAAATAAAGTCTTTACAAAGTGTCCACTGTTGGTGGTTTAGATCAATCAATTACAGACACTGCAGTTTGGATTTTTAGACACTTTAAACGTTTGCCAACTTGACGTCATTCCATCAAACATCATCAATTTATTAATATTACTTTGTCCGTAATCACATAAGGTTTTAATGGCTTCTAACGCTTGCATAGCACCAATAATCCCCACCACAGGTGACATGACCCCAGACTCTACACAGCTTAAATTTTGCTCGCCAAAATAAGTACTAATACAAGCATAACAGGCGGTATTTTGTTGCGGAACTATGGTTATCAACTGACCTTCCATACGGATCGCCGCACCTGAAACCAAAGCAGTACCTGATTGATAACAGGCCTGATTAAGGGTGTTTCTGATAGCTAGGTTATCAGTGCAATCTAACACCATATCGAGGGAAGCAATTAACGCAATATAGTCATCTAAACCAAGACGTTTTTGTATAACATTAATTTTTATATCACTGTTCAATTGTTCTAAGGACGCCTTAGCAGACAAACACTTGTTAATACCTACATCTGCTTCGCCATGTAACACCTGACGCTGTAGATTAGTTTTTTCGACAATATCATCATCGATTAAGGTTATTTCTCCCACACCAGCCGCCACCAAATACTGCGCGGCGGCGCAGCCCAAGCCACCTACCCCAACAATTAACACTTTGGCGTTCAGTAGAATTTCTTGTTTTTCTAAGTCGAAATTAGACAATACTATTTGGCGGTTGTAACGCATGGCTTGTTCGGTAGTAAGAAATTGCTTAGGCACGTGCTATTTTAATTTAAAGATTAACAATAATGGATTTGTACCATTTGAGAACAACTGCCGCAATGCTCAAATTCCTCAGAGCTTAGATAACCAACAAATAGCGCTAGGGATCGCCTTAACATTCTCTAAACATCTCAGATAATAACAAGATCTTGGGAAAGTACGGTGTTTCCCTAAGTTAATTTAAATGCCTAGTTTGGACTAAGAGCAAGAAATAATATGCACAGTGGGTTTACCTGTTCAAGTAAGAACAAAAATCAAAGTGGTTATAGTTGTTAGTCTGCTATATGATTCATCTATAGGACTTGGTTTATTTATCTGCGCCTTTAACTGGCAGCAGCGCCTAACTGGCAGCAGCGCCTAACTGGCAGCAGCGCCTAACCAGCTGCAGCGCATTTAGCCAACAGCAGTGCTTTCTCCCCGCTTTGGCTCAATTTGTTAACCAAGAATTAAATATACACCTATGATAATTTACCAAAACACCTCGAAAGCAATTAATTCTCTATCCTTATAAAGCGGTATCATGACAAGAAAAATATTATCTCTAAATGTCAAAAGACACAAAGAAACTAAACAAGTAGATGAAGTGGTCAAAGATGTATCTATTGATGATCCAGAAAAGCATTTTTTAAATGGCGTAGCCGTCAATCCTTTTCAGTGTATTCGCATGGAATTAGGTTCTGAGCAATTTACGACACGGGCTATGGATTTACTCACGCCGATAGGTATGGGTCAACGAGGTCTGATTGTTGCTCCACCTGGCTGCGGCAAAACCACCATTTTAAAACACATCTGCCAAGCCGTAGGAAAGGCTTATCCCGATATAAAGCTTTATGCGTTACTCATTGACGAGCGACCAGAAGAAGTGACTGATTTTAAGCGCAGCGTGCCAGCACAAGTACACGCTTCATCCACAGATGAAAGTTATGAGCAACATGTGCGTGTGGCCAACAACCTTCTGAAAATCGCTCGCCGACAAGCTGGCGAAGGTCACGATGTCATGATTGTGATCGATTCTCTCACAAGGCTATCACGGGTACATAATGCAGCGCGAAAAAGCAGCGGTCGTACTATGTCTGGAGGACTTGACGCCAGAGCCTTAGAAATACCTCGGAAACTGTTTGGCGCAGCGCGAAAAATTGAAAATGGAGGGTCACTAACAATACTTGCCACCATACTTGTTGATACTGGAAGCCAGATGGATCAGGTGATATTTGAGGAATTCAAAGGTACAGGTAATATGGAAATCGTTTTATCGCGGCAAATTGCGGATCAGCGAATATTTCCTGCACTGGATATTGCTAAAAGTAGTACTCGCCGTGAGGAGTTACTCCTAAATTCAAAAGAAATCGAAAGTGTAAGAATGTTGCACAGAGCATTTGCCCATTTAAAACCTTTAGAGGGCGCCAGAAAACTGCATGAGTTACTTGAAAAATACCCGACAAATGCAGAGCTGTTAGAGCGTTTTTCACCAAAGGTTTGAAAAGTGTGCTTTTGAAATAAACCAAGAGCAATACCAATTTTCTCAGAGTGTTCACAATCATATTTAACCTGAACTCGGGATATTTACAGTTTGCAACTTTGGTGCACGATTTGACGCTAAAACCATATACACGCTTGGCAGTACTAAAAGCGTAAACATGGTGCCAACTAACATACCTGCTACCAAAATTATGCCTATGCTATTTCTAGCTTCAGCTCCCGCTCCTGTCACTAACACCAAAGGGAAATGCCCCAATACTGTGGCAGCGGTAGTCATTAAGACTGGTCGTAATCTGGTTTGTGCTGCGAGTTGAATCGCTTCAATTTTGGCGTACCCCTGCATCTGCATATGGTTTGCAAATTCCACAATTAGAATGCCATTTTTAGCTATCAATCCCACTAGTGTAATAAAGCCCACTTGGGAGTAAATATTAATAGTGGTGAAATCCAGAAAAGAGAACATCATCGCACCAGCCAGTGCCAAAGGTACCGAGCCCAGTAACACCACAAGAGGATCGCGAAAACTATTAAATTGAATAGCCAAAACTAAAAATACAAACACCAATGCCACTAGTAGCACACCTTCGAGCGAGTTGCCTTCTAGACGAATTTGTCTTGATTCGCCTGCATAATCGATATTGTAATCTGTAGGTAGAAGATCAGCAGCAGCTTGTTTTAACGCACCTAGTCCCTGCTCTTTGGTTGTACCTGGAATAACCTCACCATAAATTCGAAAGGCATTTTTTTGTTGAAACTTAACTAACACTCTTGGAGCAACTTCGGTTTCAAGCTTAGCGATAGAACGAATAGAAACAAGAGCGTCCCTTGGTGTGCGAATTTGTAGGTCTAAGATGGCATCAGGATTGACTCTTTGGTCTTCATCCACCATAGGGATAACCCGATAGGCACGACCATCTTTATTGAAACGATTCACGAAGTTGCCAGATAACAGCACATCTAACTGGCGACTTACACTCGCCAAATCCATACCTAAATCAGCTATTCGCTGACGATCTAATAAAAATCGTGCTTGGGGTAAATCAATTTTCAAATCGGTTTCGGCGAATAAGAACTTACCACTGGCCATGGCGGCAGCTACCATTTTATCAGCGTATATTTTCATATCATCGTATGGATCAGTACTTAATACCGCCATTTCAACAGAGAAATTACCAGCCGTTGGTAAAGCGGAATCCAATACTGGAAAAGCTTTTAAACCAGGAACAGATGATAGCGCACCAAAGGCCTTCCAAAACATATCTTGCACTCCTTCGCTACGCTCTTTTAATGGTGCAAGCTCAACACCACCAAAAGCCCCAACAGGGTTGATTATTTGCCACATAAACTTACTACCATCGAGTTGTTTCATCACATCCACCACCTCGTCCATATGTTTAGTGGTGTATTGCAAAGATGACTCTGGAGCGGCTTCTACAATGACTGTGATATTAGATTGGTCTTCTGTGGGCGCGAGCTCTTTAAGTGACAATAAATAAAAAGGCACACTTAACAAAGCCAAAAATACTGCCACTGTTAATACTTGTGCTTTAAAATCTATAGTGCGTAACAACAACTTACCGTAACAAACTTGTAACCATGCAAAACCAGCATTGATTTTAAGGGTGAACTTTCCTTCTTTACCACCTTGTGGGCAAGCATATGCGCTCATAATGGGTGATAGCGTTACTGCCACAAACCCTGAAATCAATACCGCAATCGCCAGAGTAAAAGCAAACTCTTTGAACAAGGCCCCGGTTAAACCAGACAACAGACCTATTGGTGCATAAACCGCTGCCAAGGTAATAGTCATACTGATTATAGGCGCCAATAACTGGCGGGAACTGATCAGTGCAGCCTGCATGCGGCTCATGCCACTGCGCATATAACGCGCCACATTTTCCACTACTACTATGGCATCATCTACCACCAGCCCCACGGATAACACTATGGCTAAGACAGTCAATAAGTTAAGGGTAAATCCCATAAGGGTCATGGCCGCAATTGCGCCCAAAATTGAGATAGGAATAGTAATAAGCGGCACAAGAGCGGTGCGAAAAGAGCCCATCATAATAATCACAACTATACCCACCAAAATAATGGTTTCAGCGAGGGTGATAAAAATTTCTTTAAGCGCGTTACGCATGTATAAGGTGCCATCATAACCGCTAGTAATAGACAGCCCTTTGGGCAATGTTTGATTGATTTGGTCGAGTTTTTTATACAACCTATCGCCTATGTCAATCTCGTTTGCACCGGGCAGTGGCCATACCGATAGAAATATTGTGGTCTGTTTGTCCAAACGTGCAGTCACTTGACCTTCTACTTCGCCAATCTCTACATTGGCAATATCACTAATACGTATCTGCGCACCATTAACTTCACGCACTATAAGCTGCTTAAACGCCTCAACATTGGTCAAAGAGCTGTCGGTCATTAAGGCGATACGTTGTTGATTGTTCTCGCTCGCCCCTATGGTGGCAATTAGGTTGTTATTTCGCAGTGCATTCGCTACATCATCTGCAGCTATATTAAACGCTGCCATTTTTTTGGTATCTAACCATATACGCATAGCAGGAGAACGACTGCCCTCAAGACCAACTCTTTGCACCCCTACTATAGTCGATAGATTGGGTACAACACGACGAGACAAATAATCAGTTACTTCTAAGCGCGACATGCCGGCATTTATTTCATCGTATTCGACGTTTAAATAAAATACCGCAAAGGGTCTGTCTGCTCTGACAACTTGTACCGATGGATCTTCGGCTCCTTCAGGCAACTCAAAGCGAATTTGGTCAAGCCGTGAAGACAGCTCCGCCAATGCATCTGTGCTGTCTTCATTCAACTTTAACCATACATTAACTGTGCTCAAACCTAGGCTAGTGTTGGAGTCGATATAATCTACACCGGGCACAGACGCAGCCGCTCGTTCAATAGGTTCGGTAATAAAACCCTGCACCACATCAGCGGATGCACCTATATAGGGTGTGGTAATTTGTAGTGACGCACTGGCGATTTTAGGAAACTGTAAAACAGGCAAGTCAATTGAGGCACGTATACCCACCAGCACTAACACCAAAGATAAAACTATGGCTACCACTGGACGCCTGCAAAACACATCCATGATTGAAGGTTGGGTGTCTTCCTCGCTAATAAGCAATTCGCCCTGGGTCTTATTCATTGACGACATTCCCTTGGGCAGAGGAAACTACATTAACTAACATACCTTCACGTAATTTAGACGAGCCTATAGTGGCAATAGTCTGACCAATATTAAGGCCAGACGTCACAATGGCCGTTTTGTTATCTTTAGCCTGCACTTCGATACTTTGACGAGTCGCACGCCAATCTGCGTTTTTATCCTTATTCAAAATAAATACAAATGTGCCAAATGCATCGTAACGCACTGCCACACTGGGTATTCTGACAACGTTGAGGTTATTTCCAATTGACAGTTGCACTTCAACCAAAGCACCAGGTTTAATCTGCTTAGGCGTATTCGACCACAAAGCTCTTGCCCGCAAATTTCTAGAATCTAGGTCTATTTCCTGACTGAGAGCGATAACCTTAGCGGTATACACATCGATCAATAAACTTGTTGAGCTTACCTGCACAAGCTCTCCTACCGACAAGTTTGCGTGCTCTTGGGGTACCAAAAAGTCCAACCACACTGCATCACTCACACTCACCAATCGAGTTATCAAAGTATTCGCCGACAAATAACTACCCACTTCAAGTTGATGCAAGCCAACCATTGCATCAAATGGCACGATCAGTGTCTTTTTTCGAATAGTAGACTGTAAAGCACGCACATTGGCTTCAGCCACAGCCAATTGAGCCTGAGCTCTATCAAGTTGGTCGCGGCTAGAAGCATTATTTTTGATAAGTTCTGAAAATCGATTCACATCCAGTTGGGCAATACTGACTTGTGCCTTTAAGGCCGCTAATTGTGCTTCTTCATTTTCCACATCTAATTGTAATAACAGCGTACCTTTAGACACTTTAGCGCCGGAAACAAAGCCAATTTTAGTTATGATCCCTGCTAATTCATTACGAAGGTCAAGGCTTCGAGTAGCAACAACTTCACCCATAACATTTAATTTAGATTGCCATTGGCTCTGCTCAATTATAATTGTCTGCACGGTTTCACTTGGCTCAGGAAAAGACTCACCGAACGCGATGGCCGCCTTAATTTGATTAAATTTCACAAAACCCAACACACTCACCACAAGCACACAAAATATAAATGTCCATACCCAACGCCAAATATGCATAGCGGCTCCTAAATATAAATAAGTGAAATTAAAATAAAACGATGGCTAAACAAGGCTTTTAGTTGCTTAAATATCGCAATAAAGCAGCAAAGTTAACAGAATTAATTTGCGGCAATTTTGCATAAGTAGGAATAAAAAAGCCGGTCATCAATCTTATTATTTGATGACCGGCAGGTAATTCAGCTACAACTCAAGTAAACAGTAATTTTACCCCTATTAATATCAGCACTACGCCACCCAATAGCTCAGCTTTACTCTCAAGCCAAGTGCCACTCTTAGCCCCAACAAATACGCCAATCACACTAAAAATCAAAGTAGTCACACCTATAATTACGCAGGCTAGAATTGAATTGATATCAAGTAGGGTGAGTGAAAAACCTGCAGCTAATGCATCTATGCTTGTAGCTATAGCTAAAACTATCATGACTTTATGGGTGATTTTTACTATGTCTTTTTCAGGGCCTCCTGCGACAGATTCATAAATCATTTTGCTACCTATGATAAAAAGCAAAACAAAGGCGATCCATGCTGCATATGCTTCAACCCAGCCAAAAATTTCCTTACCACCCATGTAACCAATCAATGGCATTAATCCTTGGAAAAAACCAAAGTATAATCCAGCTTTAATGGCAAGAAATATGGTTTTATCAGTATGTTTTGCTCCCAGTCCTATAGAAACTGCAAATGCATCCATGCTTAATGCTAGTGCAAGAATTACGACTTCAATCACTCTTTAAACCTCTACTTAATACAAATGTTAACTACGAAATATCACCATGGTAATAACCAAAATAATTACTTAACTTGAACTCTGGTTACTTAATCTCAAACCACGTTTTCAACACTTGATAAACCTTAAGGTCACTTAGTAGTTGCATATGATTGATGTTAGTACCGACCCATTTTTGTTTGTCTGGGATCCTTAAATTAAACGCTGGGTTTTGATGCTCGCCCAACGCACTTTTAATCCTTACCAGCCCATCACCTAAAGGGTTATTGATACTATCATTAGCACTGGTTGCTATAGCGAAACACTGCACGCTTTCTGGCAAAGGCATAGGTAGTCGTTTATCACCACTAAACTCAAAGCGTTCCCTTGTATTCCAATCCGCCTCTTGCACATTGCCATAGCGTAAATCAGTGATCCCCGCACTGCGCACTTTCACTATACGTGCCAACGGCACTGTGTATGAATGCGCCCCTAAAATCAAATCAATCCAGTTACCGGCTTTTTCAAGATCGGCGCCATGATGAGGCGTACCTAAAAACACTAACTTTTTGAGCATCTGAGGCCATTTGTGACCGCTATGTTCAGCCACATGAAATGCACTGCGAGCAACCAATCCTCCCATGCTGTGGGCCAAAATATTAATTTCCAATTTTCTATTGGTTAACTTTATCAGAGACTCCAATTTATCAGCAAACTGTTTGCCGTTATCACAAATATGCCGCCCAGTATTATAATGTAGGTAGATGGCCCCCATACCTGACTCTTTTGCGAGTTCAGCGCCATGATCATGACCATCTCGACACCACTGCAAGTCATTCATACACAAGCCATAGATCATTATTAAAAGTTTGCCATTACTGTGATTTATAACATCAAGTAATTGGGTATCACTTAACACTTCCCCATCTTTTTTAAAGTGCATTGGAATAGCCAAGGGATTATTACGAAGCAAGAGATAATCGCCCAAGACTCCGTTTAATGCCGAGAGTAAAGCCTGAGCTGATACTGAATCTGGTTCAGAGGTTAACGTTTTACTAATAGCAGCAAGTGGCGTATCAATACTTTTACCGACCAATGCCGTTAGGTTACGGATATTGCGATACACCAAGCCACTTATACCAGAAAGTTGCTCCTTGTCAGTCGCTGGTTTTTCAGCAGAAAGTGGACTTATGCGCTTATGCACTGATTCAACAATATCAGTGATGGCTAATATCGCATCAATGGTTAAACGACCCACTCCTTGAGTTTTGGAATGGGCGGCTTCAGTTAAGGTTTTCTGACTTGTATCTTTGGGATTATCGTTCATAGATATCGATTTATGGGCACTCTTCTAAGGTGATGCAGTTTAACAAGAACGAGTGAATTCGGAAGCTCTCTTAACTGTATTCTGAAAAATACTGGAAAACATAGCAAACATAGCAAACATTTCACATCTTCAATAACCTAACCTGAATTCATTATAAAAAGTTAAAGTTCTTCTTTAATATTAGTACGTTAATAGTGCATTAAAAAAGCGACTAAATCTAAAGAGAATAGATCAGGCATGGGGTTTACTCTTTTCATACCTGCAAAAAAGTAACTTTGGCTTGGTACTTAGAACATACTAGTGAAACAATACATAAAACTAAATCTATAAAGAGAAGTACAGACAATGGCTAACGACGGAAACTACAAAAAAAGCACTATAGGTAATCACCCACTCAAGCCTGAAACAATGATGATGTCTTACGGTTATAATCCACAATTATCGGAAGGCTCCGTTAAACCACCTGTATTCTTAACTTCCACATTCGCCTACCAAACGCCGGAAGAAGGTGAAGAGTCCTTCCACATCATGGCTGGTCGTAAGCCTGCACCTCAAGGTAGCCTAGGCGGCTTGATCTACAGTCGATTCAATCATCCTAACGTAGAAATCGTCGAAGACCGTCTGTCATTGTTTGAAGGCTCAGAATGCTCCGTAGTTTGCTCCAGCGGCATGGGCGCCATTAGCGCTATATTACTCGCATACTTACGCCCTGGTGATGTGATAGTGCAAAGCGCACCTCTGTATGGCGGCACCGAAACTCTGATCCGCAAATTTCTGCCTCAATTCAATATCGAAACCGGAGAATTTCATGATGGTCTGGATGAAGCAGACATGCTCACTTCGCTGCGTAATGCCGGCAAAAAAGGCCGAGTCGCTATGGTATTCATTGAATCACCAGCTAATCCGACAAACTCTCTGGTCGATTTCGAAGCGTTAAACCGCGTGTTAGACACCATCAAAACAGAAACAGGTCATCGCCCAATCAGTGTCTGCGACAACACACTCATGGGCCCAATATTCCAACAAGTTGTGCCTCAGGGCATTGATATGGCGATGTATTCGCTGACTAAATATGTTGGCGGTCACAGTGATCTTGTTGCTGGTGCGGTTTGTGGCAGCCTTGATATGCTGCGCGCTGTTCGTGCCACACGCGGCACTCTTGGCCTCAACCTTGACCCGCATACAAGCTGGATGATATCCCGTTCACTAGAAACCTTAAGTATCCGTATGCAACGTGCCGCCGACAGTGGTCATAAAGTGGCGCAATGGATCGCAGATAATGGTTACATTAATGCAAAAATCCTGCATCCTGATTTCATCAAAAACACTGTTTATCAAGCTGTCTATAAACGTCAATGTTCGGGCCCTAGCTCAACCTTCTCTTTTGTTCTGGACATCTCAAAATCAGACGCCTTTCGCCTGATCAATAATCTGTCTATTTTTAAATCTGCCGTTAGCTTG